>Ga0123356_10005839_pt1 | contig 12498 bp, 10 predicted proteins | sample TergutEmb28metaG_2_FD_92546 | JGI IMG/M metagenome (GOLD analysis project Ga0123356, IMG submission 92546) | Embiratermes neotenicus P3 segment gut microbial communities from Petit-Saut dam, French Guiana - Emb289 P3 | ecosystem: Host-associated > Arthropoda: Insects > Digestive system > Gut ... | reverse complement strand
GCCGGACGCCGGACGGCAGCGCGTCCAAAAGCGCCGCCATGAGCATCACGTCTATCATGGACGCCTCGTCGACTATAAGGACGTCGATCGTCAGAGGGTTCATGCTGTCGCGCCCGAAATACAGCCTCTCGCTCTCGGGGTCAGAACTGTATTCGAGCAGGCGGTGTATGGTCTTTGCTTCGTAGCCCGTCGCTTCGGTGATCCTTTTGGCCGCCCGACCCGTCGGCGCCGCGATCGCGATACTCAGGCTGAAGGAACTGAGTATGTCCGCGACAGCGCTGATGATAGTGGTCTTGCCTGTCCCGGGCCCTCCGGTGATGATAAAGACGCCGCTCGAAAGAGAGTCCCCTATCGCGGCCTTTTGCTCGGACGACAGCTCTATGCCTTTGCGGTTTTCTGTAGAATCTATCAGGCTCGAAACATCGGCGCGTACCGGGACAAGCTCTGAGTTCACGAGCCGCGCAAGATCATTAGCGACGCCTTTTTCCGCAAGGTAAAAATGCGTAAGAAACCAGTACTCACCGCTCATAAGTTTTTCGCGATGGATCTCGCCGTTGAGTTCCAGATAGAAAGCCGCGTCCTCTATCTCCTCGCCCATGACGTCCAGCAGAGCGCGGGCTTTGTCTATGGCTTCCTCCGCCGGCAGGCAGGTATTGCCCTCAGCTGCCGCACGCGAAAGGATATAGCGTAGCCCCGCTCCGATACGCTTTTCGCTGTTTTCCGCAAGCCCGAGACGCTGCGCGATGAAGTCGACAGTACGAAAATCCAGCCCGTCTACTTCATATACGAGCCGGTACGGATCTTCGTTCACTACAGCGGGCGCGTCCGCGCCGTAGTTCTTATACAGCCGCATCGCGGCCGCCCGGCCGATGCCGAGCCGTACAAAGTGCATCACTGTGTCCGTAACTTCTTTATGTTCCGCGTAAGAAGCAATGATCCCCTCGAGCTTTTTCTTTCCGATCCCGGGGATCTGTAATAGTTTTTCGGGGTCGTTTTCGATGATAGTAAAGGTTTCCTCGTCGAACTTCCGGACGATCACGGCGGCTGTCTTGGGCCCGATCCCCGCGATGACGCCGGAACCGAGAAAGTCCTCGATCCCTCTTTCGTCAGTCGGCGCTGCAGCCTCGTAATCCTTGACGGAGAACTGCTCGCCGAACTTTCCGTTCGTTTCGTACCCGCCGCGGAGCACGAGGGACATCCCGGCCCGCACGTCCGGCATGATGCCGACTGCCCGCGTTTTTTGCTTTCCGGCTTTGACGTCGGCAACAGTAAAGCCGTTCTCCTCATTTCGGAAAACGACTCTGTCTACGGTACAAAACAGTTCGGTCATCAATCGTATTTTTTCACTTCTGTCGTAGCTTTATAAAGCCGCCTGCCGTCGAGCGTCCTGATCCAGTCCGAAAACTGGCCCGGTATCAGCCCCGCGAGGCTGTCCTCAAAATCATAAAGTTTCGAGTCTATCATGTCGAGATAGTGCAATGCCTCGGCCTCAGGGAAAAGCGGTTTTCTCGGGCTTCCGAACTCAGGCTCATAATGATGCGATATCATCATATGCTCGAGGAGGACGGCCTTCTCTTTTGAAAGCCCGATCTCTTCGGCAAGCCTGTCTATCGTCCGGACCCCCATCACGAGGTGTCCGAGCATCTGGCCTTCGAAAGTGTACTCGCTGACGATGCCGTTTGTGTCGGCGTCCATTTCGTTGAGTTTTTCGATGTCATGAACGATGACGCCGGTCAAAAGAAGATCCCTTGAAAGCGATGTGTATACCTCGCACATCTTTTCGGCAAGCATCAGCATCCTGAGAATATGGTAGAGCAGGCCGCCGTGGATAGCGTGATGGTTCATTTTGGCGGCCGGATAGTAGAGCAGCCTCTCTTTCTCACGTTCAAGCAGGATGAGCGCGACTTCCCTGAAGTCGTCGTCCCCTATGGTATTTGCCGTGTCGATCACGTAAGTGTACATTTTTTCCGGTTGCTCCGGCGCGGTCTTAATATAGTCGCCCATGTCTATTATGTCTTTATCCGCGAGCGGCCTGATCCTCAGTATCCTGAACTGCGGAGCCCCGTTCCACTCGGTGATCGTCGCTTTGATCTTTACGATGTCACCGGCCATATAGCGCGACAGCGCCTCTTCTTCCGCGCCGTCCACGTCCCATTTTTTGCCCCCGGCTTCGCCGGTCTTGTCCCCGAGCAATATGTCGAAATATTGTTTGCCGTTCGCGCCCGTCTTCACTTCCGCGCGCTTGACAATGAAAAAATCCGTGACTTCCCCGCCCACGATGAGATCTCTGATAAAGTATGTTTTCATTTCTGCCTCCGTCAATAACACTTTCATAATACCATTGACATCTGTAATATTGCTATAGTAAGATTTCTTTGTGAGGGGTTGCCGTTTGGATCGGCGGACACTTCGCGGAAACGATTTATAATCGAGTCTTGAAAGCGTACCGCTTACCTGCTAGGCGGTACTACTTTTTGTTTCTAAGAAGCAGCACCAGCGCCACAAGAGCAATAACGTCCAGCATTATTGTCAGTGTTACCATGCGACCCCCTTTCTGTTTCCGGAAGTACCCGCGCACGGCAACCCAGTTATACTATAACAGTAAATTTATACCATGTCAAGAAATATATGGTACTTGACGAAGTCAACACGCTGGGAGTTGATTGTTCAGATTTTGGAATTGGGGCAGGAAAAAAGAGCGGTTGTTATATTTCCGTTTCTACCTGTGCCGCCACCACGAGCAGCCGGTCATCATCGGTCCCGCCCGTAGTGCAGGTGGAGAGTACCAGAACCGAACCGCTGCCCGATGGCTTGCCGATCTCAGAGCAGTAGTTAAAGACCTCCTGAAAATCAGCGCCGCGCAGTGAAAAGATAGGATCATAAACATCGGTCGACAGGACAGCGAATACCACATAGGTGATTGGATCGCTGTCATAAGGCGTGATAGTGATATACGGATGCGAAAAGAAGAATGAGTCATTATGGTAATCGTGCAGTACAGAGAACATGCTGCCGTCGTGCATATTGTGGCCGTAGATGATAGACATTGGAGCAGACAGGCCGCCCGGACAAAGCACGTCCATAAAGGGGGTACCCGAAGCGTTTCTCTCTCCCCTGAAAGTACGGTACATGTAATATTCGTTATCCTGCCCCTGTACCACGGGATAGTCTACTTCAGTGCCTTCTATTTTTAACCAGCAGACATAGGAAGGATTGATCTCCTTTAGGTCTATATCCGCGCTGAGTATTGCCTCGGGCTCTTCGCCCGGCGCCGGCGCTATGACGACATACGCTATATCCCTTAGCTCATCATACTCTTCCCTGGCTGACTGATAGCCTGAGTAGATATTGTAGAGATGAAAAGACACAAGAGCACCGACCGCGGCCAAAAGAACAATCAGGACGGTGAATACACGCCGTCCCGCTACGGTATCAAAAAGCTTCTTTCTATTCGTCACAGCTCTTTTCTTCTCCGTTTTTTCATAAAAAAGTATACTAATTTTCCCTTAAAAATTATGCCGTGTCAATTTTTCATTTTCGCAGAAGAAGCAGCGCTGTGTAATATAAGACGTCCGGGGAAAAAGAGTAGGGTAGCCCGGCTGTTTCGCACAGTTTTCCGACGTCTATACCGAAAGCCGAAAGCGACTCCATTTTTACATCCGGCTTTACGCACGGCTCAGGATAGCTGCATTGCTCACAGAACACGCAGCCTCCGGTCGTGAGCGGCAGGATCTTCGCGAAGTCAGGTTTTACAGTTTCGATATACTCTCTGAAACGCAGATTGTGCTCACGGTTAAGACGGCTAAAGACTTCGGGCTCGGTTGGGGGATCCAGTTCGGTAACGGACTGAAGAAGTATCCCTTCGCTGAACTCCTCCGCTTTTTCCCTGCATTCCTCAAGCGTGCCGCAAGCCGGCGGGCACACCCAGTTCTGTCCATGCTTGGCGCATTGTTCAGGATTGCAGTACGCTCTCAGCTCCGGTTTGCACTCGACTTTGATGCCGGGCAGCGAGACCGCTTTTGAAAAGCCCAACGTCTTCGCTTTATCAAGATATTTTTCCATTTTCTAAAACCCCATCGATCCGGACGCCTGCCCTATGACATATGTATACAGATATACGACGCTGTCCTTTACCTCTGCCTCACGTTTGTCCAGTTTGCATGTGACGGTTATTTCGCCCCGCGCCCCGCGCCTGACGGCCTCCTCGTACGCGCCGTTTTTTGCCTCAAGTACCGCGAATTCCTCCGCGTCTTCAAGATCTTTGAATGCCCTGATTTCCCTGCTTCCGTATACCGTATAGCCGGAAACATCTTCGTTTTCAATGTTTGGCTTTATTTCCACCGAATATGAAGCGAATACATTCGCCACTATAGCGCCCAGCGCGTTGGCGACTTCGTAATGTTTCGGGATAACAGCTTTGGTCCCGAGCAGTTTTGCCACGTCGGGCAGAAAAACGTGAATGGGCGCGCCGACGCCTGTCAGGGTGAAACCGGTATCAAAGACCATTGAAACAAGCTCGTGCCTGCGTCCGGTTTTTGCCATATCGTAGCTCTCGTTGATCAAGCGCCCGACTTCCCTGCCGACTCCGTTTTTCAGGTAATAATTGTCCTTGTTTTCGAACAGGACTTTGACTATGTTTATATACAGTTTTCGTTTTATTTCGTCGTAGACGCGGTCGCATAATTCACCGGTCGATATCCCAAGGTTCGACGCTACAAACTCCGCCCCCAGCAGCGACGCTTCCGAAGGAAATCTATTGAAGTCGCCTTTGATATGCATGATATCCGTGGGCGTCAGGCCGCAAACCTGGACAACGTTTTCTTTGAGCAGGCGCGAAATATCCAGTGTATAAATGTCTTTGCCGGGCACGCTTTCAGCGGCTTCTCTTATCAGCATCGGCCCGTCTTTCAGAGCGGCACAGAATGTTTTTTCTTCATCGGAATACCTCGCGCTGTCCTTTATGTCCCTGACCAGCATATAGTGCTCATGCAGGTACTTTGTATGCTTTTTCACTTTCCCGAGCAGCCTTTTCAGGTTGTCTGTGATGTCCGGATGTTTTTCCGCGGCGATACATAAAGGGACGACTCTGTAATCTTCCAAAAACGCCCCGTGCCCGCCGTAGTGGATCGCGGTATCTCCGCCGAGTCCGAGGGTCTTGATATATAGCCCTCCGACAAAGGTTTTCCATTTTCCAATGCTGACGCCGTTTATGACTCTGTGCGGCGAGCCGCCTCTTATGAGCGCTATGTCAGTCGTGGTGCCGCCCATGTCGACCACGACGCTGTCTTTTTCGTCTGTAAGGTACGCGCTCCCGATAACGCTTGCCGCGGGCCCGCAAAGCAAAGTCTCGACCGGACGGACATGGGCGTATTCCTCAGACATAAGGCTGCCGTCGCTGCGGACAATGACTACGCCTGCGTTAATTCCCCGTTTTTCCATTGCCGTTTTTATAGAACTGACAAATCCTTCGATGATCGGGAAAAGCCGGGCGTTCAAAAGGGCGCTGGCGCCGCGCTGCAGACTGTTCAGCTCATTAGTCAGCTCATACCCGCATACGACAGGTATGCTGTGTTTTTCCAAAAACAGTTCTTTCGCTTTTTTCTCGATGAAGCCGTTGTTTCTCACCGCGTTCATTTCAACTATGCCCACACCTTCACAGCCGTCAAACCCTTCTTCCAAAGCGGCTTCGAACAGATCCCAGTCCGGTTCCCGTTCTATCTCTCCGGAGAATTTTGAATGGCTTTTCTGTATGCATATTTCGCCTGCCGGCGGCAGCCCGTATTCATTGCCATACTTGTCAACAGGCCTTCTGTCGCTTGTAAAAAATATGAGCTTCGCTTTTCCGCCCCTGTCTTCTACGCAGGCGTTCGTTGCGAGCGTCGTGGAAAGAGAGACTACTTCCGCCGATCCGATAAGGCCTTTCGGCAGCGAGTCCAGCGCTTCAAGTATCCCTATGGACAGATCCTCTTTCGTCGTAAGAGCTTTCGCGGTCCCGAGTATCTCCTTGCTTTCGAAGTCAAATATCACCGCGTCGGTATATGTGCCGCCTGTATCTATTCCTATCCCTGTCTTCATGTCTGTTCCTATTCGTGCCTTATAGCCTCAAGCGATGAGATGCGCATGGCGCGGTTCGCGGGGGAGATCCCGGATATGAAACCTACCGCTGTCGCGAAGACGAGCGCGAGGATGATGAGCCACGGCGGGATGATCGAAAGATTCATGCCCGGCATCTGGTTCGCGAGCCCGCCGAGCCCGAAGAAACCGGCGAGGTCGATGTTTGCCTGGATACCGAGAAAGTTCAGTATCTCGGTAAGATGGTTGAGTAACAATCCGAAGAGAAGCGAAATGCCTACCCCTACGGCTCCCCCGATGAAGCCGATACATCCCGATTCTATAAGAAACATATTCCGGATATCGCGCAGCCGGCATCCGAGCACTTTCATGACGCCGATCTCGCGTGTTCTCTCTGTTATAGCCATCGTCATGGTATTCATAATGTTTAACGCCGCGACGAACAGAGATACGGCCGCGAGCCCGCCGAGCATCATCTGCGTCTGCGCGACCTGTCCCTGCATCTGGTTTCGGATCTCGCTCATAGAATAGATCTGATAGCCGATCTGTCTGATCTCGGTCTCGACGCTGGCGACGTTCCTGACGTCGTCGACCTTGACGTAGACCGTGTCGTAGCCCTCGACCGTCATCGTCTCTCCTCCGCCGCCGGGAAAGCCCGGGGACGGCATCATGATAACGCCTCCGCCTCCGCTGCCGCCGGCCGTCCCTGTCGCCCTGCGGTATTCGCTCTCCATCATCCTGACATTGTCGATACTCATAATGATCCCGTTAGATATCATCCAGTCCCCCGCGCCGCCGGATATCATACCGACCGGGACAAATTCAAACGTCCTTGTCCTTGACGTCTGCGTCGTCTCGTCCCAGCCGATCTCCATATCGTAGGTAAGCCTGGCGTTCATGATGTCGAAGAAAAATTCTTCGGGATTGAGGAGCACGCCGTTTTCGTCGTACTGGGGAAGATTGCTGATGCTGGTCCATGTTTCATCCCATTGCGGGAACTTCATGAAGTCGGGCGCGCCCCAGCTCTTTCTCGAGTCGTAAAAGTTGAAAATGACCTGCTCTCCGATCAGCACAGGTATCCTGTTTCGCCCGAGAGAGGTATCTATATCCCAGCTGCCGGTCACGAGCGTGTATCCCATCGGCTCGAGGGCGCCCGGATTCGTGCCCACCAGCATCGGGCTGTCGTTGACAAATCGCCCGCCGACACCCGTCGAAAGGCGTCCCCAAAACTCCCAAGTCTGGTACATGGGCGTCACCGCGACGACATGCTGCAGATTCGAAAGCCTCTCGACCATGGCGTCGTCAAGGTCGGGCGTGCCTACCTGCGCTCCCCATCTTTGAACCTCTATTTTTGTCAGATCCCCCCAACCCTGAAGCATTTCATCGGTAGCGCGGTTGACCGCTATGCCGAGTGAGATCATGACGACTATCGCGCAGACGCCGACCACGACCCCGACTATCGTCAGGATCGTACGTGCCTTGCGGCGTTTGAGATTGTCTATCGAAAAACTAAACAGGTCCTTTGGAGTCATCGTCCGCCGCCCGCCAGGTTATATATCGTCATCGTCGTCGTCGTCATCGAGCGCCGCTTCAGCCTCTTCCTTCTTTTTGCGGTGACGCCGGACGAGCAGTACTGAGACGGCCACCGCGGCCGCGGCTATTATGATGAGCCACACCCACATAGGCGGCCCTGTGGATACAGGATCCTCTACCGGCGGGAAAATGTCCTCGCCCCATCCCGGATCCTCGAACCACGGTTCGTTCACATTAACCGTGAAAGGCCATTCGAGAGTTTTTTGTTCGCCTCTCACGTTCTCATAAGTCACGACGACTCTCGCGTCGATCAGGCCGGGCGTGTCCGCGTGCAGAATAAAATCGGCCATCTTTTGTTCACCGCCCGCGACATTGCCGAGGTATTGCCTGCCTTCTTCCGCGAAAAGCCCGTTGCCTACTATCTCTATCAGCACATTGCCGACCGTGCCCTTGCCCTTGTTGACCAGCGTAACGGTCGAGAACCCCATGCCGTCGTCTATACCAGCCGTCAGATCTGAGGGCAGCCTCGCCTCAAAGATCTCAAAGCGCTCCGGCTGCAGGACGGGTATCGTCACCGTCATGTGCGCCATGATCTGCTCGCCGGTCTGCGGGTTCACACCTGTCACGTCAACCCCTACTGTATAGCTGCCTTCCGGAATGTTCGCGCTTGCCAGAAGCATCGCCGAGACCATCGTACTGGATCCCGGGCTCATCGTCCCTATATACACTACGCTTGAGCCGTCGGCGAGAGTCAGCTGTTCAGGCGGGGAAAACGAAGCGGTAACATTGTTGACCGCTGTCGATCCGTTAGTCGCGAGTATCACGAGCGATAGGAAAAACTGTTCGCCGGCGTATACGACGCCGTAATTGCCGTAGTTTGCGTCCTTTAGTATAAAGTTTGTCGGAATAAGGACCGGCGGGTCCGGCGGAGGTCCCGGATCGGGCGGCGCCGGCGGTACATACTGGACAAGCTGGCTCAGCGTGATCGACACGTTTTGCATCGGCAGCGGCGGCGAAAGCCCGGTATAAGAAATATTGCACGCGAAAGTATCGGGAGTCCCAGTATACGTCATGTTCGCGAACTGAAGCGTATAGGTACAGCCGTTGCCGTCGACCGTTACCCCCGGAGGGTTCAAAACCGTAATATTGGCCTGGCTGGGTATCGTGAATGATGGCGTGTTGAGAGTCGCGGACGGGACAGGCGTCTGCCCGGCGTAATCTGTTGAATTGATACGCCCGTCAAAAATTGAGAGCCTGATAGTGACCACGTCTCCTTTGACTATCGGCCCGGTATATACGCTGCCTCCCTTAAGGACGGTATAGCTGACGACCTCCAGCGACGGGCTGGGCGCCGCGGCCGCGAAAACAGGCCCGCTTGTCTGTAACGCCAGTGTGAACAAAAACACCGCCGCGATCATCCATACCGGAAATCTTATTTTCTTTTTTCTCATACCACTACCTCCGGCTGACGGTTAATGATCTCGTTGCTAATTATTTTTCCGTCGCTCAGCGTCACGATACGGTTGCCGCACGCCGCAAGTGTTTGTTCGTGCGTCACCATCACCATAGTTATCCCGAATTTTTTGACACGGTCAAGCATGGCGTTCATTACCTGCTCGGTCGTTTGCGTGTCGAGGTTGCCCGTAGGCTCGTCGGCGAAGATCACCTTCGGCCTGGCCACGAAGGCACGCGCTATGCCGACGCGCTGCTGCTGGCCGCCGCTCATCTCAGACGGCCTGTGCTTTGCGCGCATCTCTATTCCCATGTTTTCGAGCTCTTTCATGGCCCTCTTGTCCCGCTTGGCCTTGTCCATACCGGAAAACATCAGCGGCAGCGCGGCGTTCTCGACCGCCGTCAGCTGCGGCAGCAGGTTGAAGCTCTGGAAGATAAAACCCAGGTTTTCCTGGCGGAAAAGCGCGAGCCTCTCTTCGTCCATCGAAGTCACTTTCTTTCCCGCTATTACAATAGACCCCTTCGTCGGCTTTTCGAGCCCGGCAAGCATATTCAGCAGCGTGGATTTCCCGCTGCCGCTCTGCCCTACGATGCAGCAGATCTCGCCTTCCTCGATCTCAAGGTCAACTCCCGCGAGGGCCGCGACCTTTTCATTCCCAACGCGGTAAATCTTCTTCAGGCCTTCTGTTCGGATCATTATTCCCATTAATATGACCTTCCCGGTACTGTTAACATTTAATTATACAATAATTTCCAAGCGCAATATTATTAATTTAAAGCCGTAATAACTGTTTAATATTTTCAAATTTTCTGATTTTTTGTGATAGAAACATGAATAATTGGGTATGTACTTTGGTAGCGGCCAAAATCGTCGATAATGGAGGGCGTTATGATTGAAGTAAAAACAAAGTACACACTTGAAATGCACAAAGAGTTCCTTAGTTTTCTTTTTTTCCGGGGCGAATACTACAGATACAAGAGAAGGTCTTTCACATGGCTGGGGATACTGTTGATCGTTCTGTGGGGGATCCTTTATTTTTCTATGTCTTTTAGTCTGCTTCCCTGCATATTGCTCGCGGTCGGGATATTTGTACTGCTGTGGGCCCACCTGATACCGGCCGTGCTGTCGAGGCAAAACGTGAAAGAGGCGTCCTCGATAATGCAGACCGGTCTGAACATCGTGTTCGGCGAAAAAGATATTTCGATATCTTCTGAGGCTGACACCATCAGCGGCACGAGCAAACTGCGTTACAACGCGCTGTACAAAGTGTACGAGACAAAAAAGGACTTCTATATTTTTGTCACGCCTGTAGTCGCTTTTCTCGTATCGAAAATGGACTTTCTGCGCGGCGCTCCCGACGAGTTCAGAGCCTTGCTTCAGCTGAAAATAGGCGAGCGGATCGTGATATGTAAATAGCGCCGCCACAAGCAGCCGGTCATCGCTTCACTGCTGTAAAACTATAGATAGCCCTGCCTTCGGCGCGGAACTTTAACTCATACTCGGTCGGGGTTGCTGCCGCTCTTTCTATAATAACTATATCGCATCCCGCTGTCGCTATATCGCAAACCGCCCCGGCAATATTGAAGCCCGCTTCATTGAAGGTTTTAAGTGAGTATTTGAAAAAAGCCTCGCCGTCTGTTTTGAGCGAAACGAATCCGCCTTCTTTCAGCACTCGCAGATATTTTTCCGCTTTTGCCGGCGCCGTGAGCCGCCTGTCCGCGTGGCGGTCCTTCGGCCAGGGGTCTGAGAAATTCAGGAATATACCCGAGAGCGTCTCTCTTCCGAAAGCGGCATCCGCGTCATTGACAAAGCTGTCGATATAGCGAACATTATTAATAGAAGCCTTGCTCGTTTTTTCGATCGCCCTGATGACGATCGTCTTGCAGCCTTCGATCCCTATATAGAGCCCCTTGGGATCCGCCTCGGCCATCGTGTTGATAAAAAGGCCGCGCCCGCACCCGATCTCCGCGTATACGCGGTCAAAGCTTTCCGGCAGTATATATCTTGGAGAGAGTCTCTGATACCACCGCGTGAAACGAGGGGACGGGTCCAGTGGGCCTAATCTCTGCGAGTCACAGGAACCGTCCCCTTGGCTCACGCAGGAACCGTCCCCTTGGCTCACGCTTTTCAGTATCAACCCGGAGTAGGGCGCAAGCCTCTCTTCGATACCTGTGACACGCCGCTGCCGCATATCAGAACAGAGCCGTTATCAGCAGCCCCTGCAAATTGAAAAATCTTTCAAACAGTATCAGGGCGACAAACGCGCAGAAAATAACGACCGCGAGCGTGTCCCGCCTTTTCCAGGCGAAGACATGCAGTTTTGTGCGGCCCTCGCCTCCGCGGTAGCACCTGGCCTCCATTGCCATCGCGAGGTCGGCCGCCATACGGAAAGCGCCGACGATAAGAGGAATGAAGATCGGTATCAGCGCCTTCGCGCGCCTGAAGATGCTGCCCGTCTCAAAGTCCGCCCCTCGCGCCTGCTGCGCTTTCATTATCTTGTCTGTCTCTTCGAGAAGCGTAGGTATGAATCTCAGCGCGATCGTCATCATCATCGCCAGCTCGTGCGCCGGCACGCCGAACCGTGCGCCCGGTTTCAGCAGGCATTCGATGCCATCCGTCAGCTTCACCGGTTTGGTCGTGAACGTCAGCATCGACGCGCCGAGTATCAGTAAAATGATCCTGAGCGCCATATAACACGCCGTGTAGATCCCCTGCCTCGTTATTGTGAGCGCGCCGAGCTCTACGAGCACGTCGCCCCTGGTCATAAACAGATTCAGCACGAACGTGAGGGCTATTATAATGAAGACCGGTTTCAGTCCGCGCATGATGAACCGCAGCGGAACCTTCGAGATCGATATGATGATCGCGAGAAAAACCAGCACAAAGGCATAGCCGATGAAATCGCTGACAAGGAAAACCGACACCATGAACGCGAGCACTAGTATCAGCTTGAGCCGTGTGTCGAGCCTGTGCACGACGCTGTAGCCGGGATAATATTGACCGATCGTTATATCCCTTATCATCCTGCCAGCGCCTCCAGCAAATCGTTCATGGTAAGAATGCCCGCTGGCATATCCAACCCACCGCGCGATAGCCGTCCTGAAAACGCCGTCGCTCTCGGTACTCCAAGACCTATCCCTTTTAGGTATTCCTCGTCCGAGAAGATATCTTCCGGCAGCCCCGACTTGACGATCTCGCCGGCGGCCATCACGAAGACACGATCCGAGAGCCGCGCGACATCGTCCATATTGTGCGAGACGATCACAATGGTGCATCCTGTCTTTTCACGTATCTTCTCTATGACCCCAAGGACTTCCTCGTGCGACTTAGGGTCGAGACCCGCCGTGGGTTCGTCGAGCACGAGAACTTCCGGTCGCATCGCGAGCACCCCGGCGAACGCCACCATACGTTTCTGCCCGCCCGAAAGCTCAAACGGCGAT
>Ga0123356_10005838_pt1 | contig 12500 bp, 7 predicted proteins | sample TergutEmb28metaG_2_FD_92546 | JGI IMG/M metagenome (GOLD analysis project Ga0123356, IMG submission 92546) | Embiratermes neotenicus P3 segment gut microbial communities from Petit-Saut dam, French Guiana - Emb289 P3 | ecosystem: Host-associated > Arthropoda: Insects > Digestive system > Gut ... | reverse complement strand
GCGACCCGACAAGACTGCAGCAGATAATTTTAAACCTGTTGTCCAACGCAATAAAATTCACAGACTCCGGTATGATTCGTCTTGAATCGACTGTTCAGAGCGTAGGCGAAAATACCATCTCCATGTACTTTGAAGTAAAAGACACCGGAATAGGCATGACTGATGAGCAAATAAATAAAATATTCGATCCGTTCATGCAGGCTGAGTTGGGTACAACGCGCAAGTACGGCGGCACGGGTCTTGGCCTTGCTATAACAAAGAATTTCGTGGAGATGATGGGTGGGAATCTTAGTGTGGAAAGTACCCCCGGCTCCGGTAGTAAGTTCAGTTTTGAGTTGGTTTTCGATGCGATAGACATCAACGAGGATGAGTTGCAAAAGCAGCAAGTTATTCAAAATGAGCTTGAAAAGCCTATGTTCGAAGGTGAGATTCTTCTCTGTGAAGACAATACCATGAATCAGCAAGTGGCTTGCGAGCATCTTGCAAGAGTTGGGCTGAAAACGGTAGTAGCTGAAAACGGCAAGATAGGCGTTGATATGGTAAAAAACCGCGTGGAGAGCGGAGAAAAACCGTTCGATTTGATATTTATGGACATGCATATGCCTGAAATGGATGGATTTGAAGCTGCTGCGCTGATCAAAGAGCTGAACACGGGCACACCTATTGTAGCGATGACAGCAAATATCATGACCAGCGACAGGGCGCTATATGAGGAAAGCGGTATGAGCGGTTATGTAGGCAAGCCGTTCACATCTCAGGAGTTGTGGCGTTGTCTGATAAAATTCTTTAAGCCGCTCAACTGGCAGACAGAAGATGTATCCCTAAGTGAACAGGCTGACAAAGAACTGCGCCAAAAGCTCATAAATAATTTTACTTCAAATAATAAAGACATAATCAGCGAAATAAAGAACGCATTAGACTCAAATGACATAAAACTGGCGCACAGGCTGGTTCACACATTAAAAGCAAACGCGGGGCAACTAAGCAAAACCTCCCTGCAGCAGATTGCCGAGGAAGTTGAAGACTGTTTAAAAGACGGTGAAAACCAAACTACTTCCCAACAGATGGAGCTTCTTGAAACAGAACTCAACACCGTGCTTATTGAGTTCGCCCCATTGGTTGAGAAGCAAACAGCTATACCGGACAGGCAACTCAGCAATGAAGAAGCACATGATCTTCTGGATAAGTTAAAGCCTGTGCTTAAGGATTATAACCTTGATTGCCTCAAGTTTGTTGACGAGCTGCGAATGGTACCCGGAAGCGAGGAGCTGATACAACAGATGGAAAACTTTAACTTCGAATCTGCGGTTGAAGAGTTTGAAAGATTAAAAGAGTCATTGGATATATAGTATAAAAAGCATAAGGTTCATTTTGAACCTTATGCTCAATCTAAAAAAGCCCATTATGGGCTTTTTTAGTGTTAGCTTCTTAGGAGGGTGCTTTATGTTTTGCTGCTTTGGTGACTGCTTTGCTGAACTGCTTGGTTTGGTTTGCTTCCCGTTTCGACAGCCATTTCAAGATGAACATGAGGGCTATCCCTACTGCTGCGCAGCATGAAGCGATAATGAAAGCGGGGTACATGAGGTTTATATCTGTGGCTGCGATGTTCTTGTAGTAGCCTGCGATCTGCGATGAGATGATCGCACCTGAACCGAAGCCTAAGAGCACAAAGCCATAGTTTGCTGCCATATGTCTTGCTCCAAAGAGGTCTGCAGTGAGAGACGGGAATGTGCCGAGTATGCCTCCGTAGAAAAATCCTACAAGTGCAATAAGCGCATATACCCAATACCCTGTCGCTGCATTTACAAAAAGTGAGAGAATTGCTGTTCCCGATAACAAGACTAAAATCGTGTTTGTCCTACCAAGTTTATCCGAGACCATTCCCCAGATCAGGCGACCGAGCGAGTTTGTCATCGAAACTGCCAGAACCCCTATTGTTGCAGTTTGCGAAAGACCTTTTGCAACAGCGATCGGTTTTGCAAATCCGATTATCATCAGTCCACCCATACAAGCAAGCATCAATGTCGCAAAGATGATGTAGAACTGCGGCATTTTCAGCATTTCCGCTGTCGTGCAGCTTTTTTCTTCTGCTACTGCTGCCATTGGGTTTGATGCGATTTTATCTGCCATATGCCCTTCGGGAGGGTTTTTTAAGAAGATGCTTCCGACGGTGCATACTGTCAGGAAAACAAAGCTCAGTACTAAAAGCGTTCTCGGCTCACCGATCCCTGCGCCTCCGAATGTGGTTATCAGGCTTTCGATTATAGGCGTAAATACTACACCGCCGAATCCAAGTGCGGATACGATAATTCCTGTAACAAGTCCTTTTTTATGTGGGAACCATTTTTGGGCACATGCGATCGTTGTGGAGTATGTGAATCCCATACCAACGCCACCCATCACGCCGTATGTCGCCCATAGCATCCATCCGTTGCCCGGTGTTACAAATGATGCAAGAAAGAAACCGGTGCTTAGTATAATACCGCCGATGAACACAACTAGTCGTGTTGAGTATCTGACAGCAAGTTTGCCGCCTGCTACGCTACCAATGGTAAGTGTTGCGAGCATGAGGGAAAATGTAAGCCCTGCTGCTGCGTTGTCGCCGTTGAAGATGCTGTTTGCGATACCTGTTTGGAATACGCTCCAGATGTACGCAATGCCGAGTGTGAGTTGGATCAGGATCGCTGCTAATACGGGGTACATGCTTTGCTTTTTCATTTGGGATTCGCCTCCTTAGCTGGCCTACGGTCAGCATTACAAAAGAAATCACCCGGTGCAACCGTCTGCCGATTGCCCGGGTGTATGCTTTTGCTGTTGTTACAGACTTGACATACTCCTATGGACAACCGGCTCAGTAATAATAAATAGCCCAAAAACCGAAGCTATGACGACTTCGTTGACTATAAGGCTGTTTAGTATGTGTCTGTGGTTGTTCATCAGGAATACTCCTTATCTGCGATGCTATGCATGATATTACATTTATACCCTTTTTGTCAAGGGCTTTAATTCACATTTATTTATTGCAAATTCAAGCTTTTTTTATGCATTATTGTGCTATCTGAGCTTCTCGAGCAGTTCTCCTGCGCCTTTTACTATGTTTTCCATGCAGCCGCTTTCGAAGGGGGATTTCAGACCGGCTTCTGCTACGAGATCGGTAAACTTGCGTGTTCCCGCTTTCTTTAAAAGGTCGATGTAGCTTTGCCAGGCGGCTTTTTTGTTTGTCTCCATCCATAAGCGGTACTGGACTGCGCAGGTTTGTGCTAGGCAGTAGTCTATGTAGTAGAACGGGTCTTCGTATATGTGAGTCTGACGCTGCCAGTGTCCGCCTTTTCCGAAGAATTGGTCACCGTCATAGTCGAGGTGCGGTTTATACTCTTCTTCGAGCTTTTGCCATGCTGCTTTTCGTTCTGCGGGTGTCATGTCCGGGTTTTCGTATATGATGTGCTGGAACTCGTCCACCATGCATCCGTAAGGTATAAATGCAAGCGCACCTGCAAGATGCATGTATAGGTATTTTTCTGTGTCTTCTTTAAAGAACAGGCGCATCCAGTCATCGGTGAAGAATTCCATCGCCATTGAATGTATCTCCGCCACATCTGATGTGTAGTCCTGGTATTCGAAAATTTCTATATTCCTTGCAAGATATGAGCATAGTGCATGACCGCACTCGTGGGTCAGAACGTCTACGTCTTCGCTGGTTCCGTTAAAGTTGGCGAAAATAAACGGGGAGCCATAGTCAGGTAATGTGTGGCAATAACCGCCACCGGATTTTCCTTCCTTTGCGAGCACGTCAAAAAGTTCATTCTCCTGCATGTAGTTGAAGAACTCTTTTGTTTCCGCTGAGAGTTCGTCGTACATCTTCTCCCCTGCTTTAAACATCTCTTCGGGTGTTCCTTTTGGCGTGGGGTTGCCGTCCGCATAGAAAATATCCTCGTCATAGAACTTCAGTTTGTCAATACCAAGGTCTTTGCGTCTTTGGTCGTGGAGTTCTTTCAGGAAAGGAACGAGGACTTTTTTCACCTGGTCACGGAAGCGCTTAACGACTGATGCGTCATAGCTGTTACGATGCATATGTATGTAACCTAGTTCAACGAAGTTTTTGAATCCGAGCTTTTTCGCCATTTCGTTGCGTAGTTTTACCAGCTTGTCAAATATCTCATCGAGCTCTTTTTCGTTCTCTATAAAGAACTCGGTTCTTTTTGCATACGCTGCTTTGCGTGTTTCTCTGTCAGGTGACAGTTGGTATGCCCGCAGTTGAGAGAGATTGTTCTTTTTACCGTCAAAGTCGAGGCTTGCCGATGAAAGAAGTTTATCGTACTTGCTGCAAAGAGCGTTTTCCTTTTGCATTTCTTCGATTATTTTGTCGTCAAAGCCTTTTATCATAAGCTCGGCGTCCGAGAACCATTTATCGCCCAACTCTTCAGTTGCTTTAGCGCGATGCGGTGAGTTTACCATTTCACGGTAATAGTCTATGCCCATTTTTTCTATCAGTGGGTTGTTTTCGTCAAAGAAGTCGTTTTCTTTATCATAAAACTCGTCTCGTGTGTCCAATGAGTGACGGATATATACAAGGGCTTCAAGGGTCTCAATGTTTTTTCTTTTTTTCTTAAACTCTTCGTAGTGCTTCATTATTTCTGATGTGCTTTTTGCGTTTTTCACTGCTGCGACGATAGCGGCGCCTTCGGCTGTGATTTCTGTCATGTCCGGTCGTTTGTATGGCATTTTTGAGAATTTCATGTTTTTCCTCCATAAAAAAAGTGTCTTGAAGTTATTATACTACCTTCAAGACACCGTATTCAACCAGTTCTTTTTACTGTACTATTTTTTCTTTTGGAAGCCAGGTTCTCAGCACGCTTTCTATTTCCTTGTGCTCAAGCGGCTTTGCCAGAAACTCGTTCATACCGTTTTCGATGAACATATCACGCACATCTCCAACGACATTGGCTGTGAGTGCTACGATCGGCAGTTTCTTGAACTTTTCATCCGGCAAGGCGCGGATTATTCTTGTTACGTCCACCCCATCCATCTCGGGCATCATATGGTCCATAAATACCATGTCGTAGTCGTTTTGTTTGATCATTTCTATTGCTTTTGCGCCTGAGTTTGCTACGTCCACAACGCCACTGTACTGTGATAGTGTTTCTGATGCAATGATCAGGTTTATGTCTATGTCGTCTACGACCAGGAAGCGAGTATCGCGCAGTTGCAGTGTTGTTTCTTCTTCGTCACTGCCGGTTTTATACCGGTTATCTACATCGGCACCAAGTAATTTTGCTGCCAATATGCTTGTAAACGGCACTTCGGTAAGTTCCATGTTTGGTGTCATTTTGTCCCTGTCTATGTAGCTTCGTGCTACCGCAAACAGTTTTGTGCCCGGGCATTCTACGTCCGCCAGTTCATTCAGGTTAGCAGTGTCGAAGAACACATGGGTGTATTGTGCTATATTTTCGGGGTTATGGATTATCTCACATTCGGCTCCGAGTTTTCTGATTTTCTCGGCAAGGATATTGGCATTTACTGCATTTGGTTTCCATACTGCTGCTTTGCGGTTTTCATCTGCTGTGAGTCTGGAGATCGGCTTGTCGTTTTCCACTTTTTGCATAATGTAGAATGAGAAACAGCTTCCTTCACCATACTTACTTTCAACGGAAACCTCACCATCCATCATTTCCACAAGGTTTTTTGAAATAGCAAGTCCAAGCCCTGTGCCTTCTATACTCTTGTTACGGCGAGTATCAAACTGTGTGAAGCTTTCAAACAGCTCGCTTCTATCCTCTTCTTTAATACCTACTCCTGTGTCTGTAACTGAGACATTCAGTTTGTAAGCACCTTCGGCTTTACATTTTTCCGCATTTATTTTGAAGATGATATGTCCTTCGTTCGTGTATTTGACCGCATTAGTGAGAAGATTGATTATGACCTGCTTGATCCTTGTTTCATCGCCTATCATTTCCGCAGGCATGTCAGGGTCGTCGTCTACGATGAAATCAAGCGGTTTATCTCCTATCCGGACATTTATCATCGTCACTATATCGTGGATCATCGAGTGGATGTTGTATCTTTCCTGCGTGAGCTCGATCGCTCCGGATTCGACCTTTGATATGTCGAGGATGTCATTTATTATTGCGAGAAGCTGATTACCAGCAGTTTTGATGTTGGCAAGGTACTCAAGCGTTGATTTGTTCGGGAAGCTACGTGATGCAAGGTCTGTCATGCCTAGGACTGCGCTCATTGGTGTTCGTATCTCGTGACTCATATTGGCAAGGAACTCTGATTTTGCACGGTTTGCGTGTTCTGCAACTTCCAGACGTCGCTGCTCGGTTATGTCTGTATAGAAACCTTCCAGAACGAGCGGTGTGCCGTCGGGATTGTATTCTACTACGCGACTGCGCTCCCATATCCACTTGATCGTGCCGTCTTTCATGATGATCCTAAATGTTGTTTCCAGCGGCAATCCAACAGACAGTGTTATGGCATTTTGGGCTTCAAGCTCTTCAACGTCTTCGGGATGTACCATATCAAAGAACTTCAGGGTGCTGTTACCCATGAGTTCTTCCGGTGAGTATCCCATGAGCGCCATGCTTCCTTTACTTACGAATGTGAAGGTAAAGTCAGGCGGGTCGTTTAGGCACTGATATACCATGCCGGGCAGATTGGACATCAGTGTTTCGGTACGGCGCATCAGTGTGTAGCGTTCAGCACTTTCCACTGCCAGTGCCATGAAGTCTGCCAGAGATGATGCGAAGTTTTGCTCATCTATCGTCCATGTGCGTCCGGTGGGATAGTCAATACTTTTGTCCTGCTCTATGCAAACAACGCCAACAAGCTTTCCGCCGATGCGGATAGGTGCGTCAAGGAGGGAACGTATATCCGGTCCGTATCCGTCCAGTATAGGTGTGAGCGGGTTCGTCTTAAGAGCATCATTTATTATAATTAGGCGTTCGGATTTTAGTAACTCTCTGTACTCTGTGCAGATAGAGATGTCGAGCTCGTCTTGAACAGCATATTCATCCGTAGACAAATCATAATATGACAAACCTCTGAGCTTTAATGCTTCACCGCTTGTCATCCATATTCCGACTCTGTTAGTGTCAAGGGCATTGCAACCTTTTTTTGCGATCACGTTAGCTGCATCTTCAATTACTCCTGTCGCAAGAGCAGGCAGTTTTGTGATTTCCGCCAATGCGCTGTTGAACCTGCTTACAGGATCTTTGACAGAAACATTAGCGAAGTAGTAGAAAAACAGTATTGTGAAGAAAAAGCCAAGTGGTGCAATATCGTGGTTAAGGCTGCTTAAATTCAGTGAGTATAGCGTATTAAACGCAAAAGGTATAACTATACCGATCCCGGTGAGGATGAGCATTGGTGAGCGACGGACATTTTTTACGATGTATTGGAACAGAAGTATCCATAAGAATAAAATTGCCAGCACTGATAAAACAAAGTGAACAGTCCAAAACGGTCCTGTGATTGCACGAGGATATTCAAATGATTTGAAATATAGATGGTGGAACGGATTTGATATCATTGCAATTATATCAATCGTAGGGATAGTGATCAGCACATACCTCAATACTCGGGAGTTGACCAGTCTTGATTCAGTGAAGTTCATGACGAACCAGGCTCCAAAATATGGGACAATGCAGATAAATATCATCTTTATTGAAACCGCATACTCGAAATATGCCGGTTCAATAACGATGGTAAGAGCGTTGAATACCAACCATCCCAGCATTGCTATCGCCATAGGATAAAGGCTTATCATCCTCCGGTCTCGCCTGCCACTGTCACGTATCATGCCAAACAAGTAGACCATGATCACTGATGCAATCACTGATAGTGAGAATAATGCCAGTTCTTCCGTCATGTTCTTCACCTCCGTTCTATGAGTATTTATACAAGCAAGAAGTACCCACCCTTGATTATAAGGCAAACACTTCTTGAATATAAAAACAAAATGTAAATGTTGTAAGCTTACTGTTTACCGGAGTTCTCTAACTTTGCTGATTACTTGCTTTGCTGACTTCTTGCTTTGCTGATTTCTTACTCTGCGGCTTTGAAGTTATAGAGGGGCTTTATCGTATCTACTATTTCCGCTGTATCCCCTATATTTGCGATGATCTCTTCCATCGGTTTGTACGCAAAAGGAGCTTCGTCCAAAGTGCTTCTGTTAACTGTTGAGGAGTAAATGCCTTTCATCGACTTTTCGTATTGCGAAAGCGTGATGCTCTGCTTGGCGACTGTGCGGCTCATGATGCGCCCCGCTCCATGCGGTGCAGAGTAGTTCCAGTCCTCGTTTCCTTTACCTATGCATATCAGGCTCCCGTCACGCATGTTCATCGGGACCAATACTTTTTCACCTTTTTTTGCTGATATCGCACCTTTACGAAGTATCATCATGTCAAGGTCGATGTAGTTATGAACTGTTGTAAACTGCTCGATTACCTTGAACTTCACGCGTTTTTCGAGTTCTTTGACTATGGCTTTCCGGTTCAGGTTTGCATACTGCTGCACTATCGCCATATCAAACAGGTAATCATCAAATAACTCGCCTGTGAGGTACGCCAGCACTCTGTCTGCGCCTTTGCCTTTGCGTCCGAGGCTGTCTGCAGCGGCGTTCTGGTAGAGTTCGCATACTTGTTTACCTAGATTGCGGCTCCCAGAGTGGACAACAAGATAGAGCTGTTCGTTTTGGTTTTTTCCAAGCTCGATAAAGTGGTTTCCGCCGCCCAGTGTCCCTATCGAATGCCTTGCACGCTTGAGGTCAACACGTCTTGCACATCTGAGGACGTTTAGATCGATATCATCTACGTAGTGATGCGGGTTATTGCGTATGCTAAATCCTGCCGGGATGTAGTTTTGGATCGCTTTGTCGAGTTGGGCGAGTTCAATGCGTTTGTCTTTGAGTAGAACTGTCTCCATCCCGCAGCCGATGTCTACACCGACAAGGTTCGGGACTATCTTGTCTTTTATCGTCATCGTAGTGCCGATCGTGCAGCCCATACCCACGTGAGCATCAGGCATGACACGTATCTTGCTGTCTGCTGTGAACTCCTGATTTAGCAGGTGCTCGATCTGAGTGATCGTGCCCTGCTCTGCGGTATTAGTAAACACTTTTGCAGTGTTGTGTTTGCCTGTTAGTTCGATCATTTTTGTTTCCTCAATGTTATGTTTTGTTCTCTCAATACTTTGCTAAGTTCCCTACTCGTAATATTTTTGCGTATTTACGCTAATGTGTTACTAGTCTGCTTGTTAATATGGATAGCTGAAAGATGTATTTGCGACTGTCAGCATGGTGATGACCATTGCGTTGGTGAAGCCTGCAAGGTAGATGTTGCCGGTGCGGTTGTAGAGCTTGACACCGGTCACCGCTGCAATTCCAAGGATTGGAAGCACCGGGAACATCAGGATCGGCGTAAGCGCGCCACCGAGTCCCAGTATCTCGTTTTCGCCAAGTATCATACCAAAGAATGTCATTCCATTAAATAAAAGCGGCAGATACTGAACAATTATGAAAATGCCGACGCCCAGGATATTCCATCCGACGCTTACTAAAACCTGTTTGCGCTCACTGTACCCGGCAAGCCTGTTTCGGCTTACTACAAGGCTGTTTGCAAGGTAGAAAACGAGGAAAAACGGCAGATACTTGACTGCCACCCAGACCTTGGAAGCAGAAAATGGTCTAATCGCAAAGCTCCAAAGGCGAAAATCTGTCTTGAATAACCAGTCGGCTATAAATACTGAAAGAAACATCAGGGAGGTCACCGAGACTGCCAGCAGAACTGTTTTGCCAAAGGATTTCCCGCTTATTGCAAGCCCGCTTTCGTCTCGGTTCTTGAAGATGCGAAGCCCGCTGATGCGCACAGCCAAGAGTGCAATGAGTCCACATGCCAGAGCCCACAAACCAATACCACCGGTCGTGTCCTGAGGCCAGAAGGGACTTATGATAAGAAAGAAACCGGCAGCAACAAGCGGAAAAATCAATATCGCTGCCACAAGTGAGTTTGCTATCGAAACCGCTATCCGGCGGCCTTTTTTTGATAAATCTTCAATTTCGGGAACCGGAGACGCGGATTTGAGTGATGCGAAGAACTTTGTCTGCATAAGCAGATCGCAGAGTGGTATAAGCATCAGAAAGAATCCTATCAGACCAAGTGTGTTAAAAGCTTCCTTGAGCCACCACACCTGATTGCCCGGCGGCAGTGGAGTTGGCGCTCCAAGGTGCAACTCGAAGAAGTCCACAGTATGGCCTGCAGTTGTCATTGAGAGGTGGTTCCAGGGATGTATCTCCCAAGGCGCCCACATCGTAATACCGAATCCCGTTTCAGAGTTAATATAACGTCTGCCTTCAACGAGACTATCACCTGTCAACAGAGATGAATCGCCGGTCTGATATGAAAAGAGTTGTCTTGCTATCGGGTTTTCGAAAATCCTGACGTTGCTGTCATTCATCCAGACTATAAAGAACTCGTCATAACGCCCCGCAATGATTCCAACTTCAGCCTTGTAGGGGTTGTTATTCTCCAACCCGAAAGGTACATTGCCGATAACGAGTACCGCAGCCACTTTATTCAGCGCTGCCGCTTCTATTGGTGCCACACCGTTTGCTAGTGCCTGATTTTCAAGGGTTGTGTAGTAGGATGCTGTCGAATCGGCAAAGCCGCCACCCATCGAATGGCCGGTAACGCCGATGCGTTTGCTATCTACAAACGATAGCTCTGAGAGATACTCTACAGCGTCCTTCATGCCTCCGGTCGCCTTGCTTATTTCACTTCCGCGACCATCCACAGGTACGGAGGAGTTGCCGTGGGCATAGGCATCCATCGCAAAAACGACATAGCCGCGCCGCGACAGTTCGATATAATTGAGAGCTTGCATCTGGAGATTGTTGAGGTAGCCGTGACTGGTCACGATCGCCGGTGCTGGACTCCGCTCCGTTGCATTCTCGGGAACTAGCAGGTAACCCGTCAGCGTGCCGACATCTGTTTCTAAAACTAAATCCGTTATTGATACACGCCCGAAGCTGTTTTGCACAAGCCCGGCACCCAATGCGCCGACAAAGCAAAATATCAATGCAAGAGAAAGCCAAAATATCGATCCCTTTTTCATATTTATCATCCTCTTATCCACATAGCCCTACACCAAGTTTGTATTGCTCTCTTTATTGTGCTGACTTTCCTACATTAACATTATACCAGACCAGTCGATAACAGTGAATACAACTTGCAAAAAACCCCTAAAGTCATTTTTACGACTTTAGGGGTCTTCGTTATACTGTGATAAGTTCTTCTATGGGTTAGCTACAAGCCGGATTTCTGTGGCGAGCATTTCATCTGCCAGGTTTCCTTCGTGATACACGCGTACTGTGGAGCCGATCTCGATACCGGGGTCTGTTCTTGTGTTGTCGTCTTTTAGAATGGTATAGATTCTACCATCTTCATATGCTAGCTGGAGCTGATGCATCGAAGCGTCCGTAACAGTACCTGTCAGGTAATATACCTTAGGTCCGGTTGGAGGTGGTGCATCTGCGATAAAATGGATCTCAGTTGCCAGCATTCCGTCCTTTATATTTCCTTTGTGGAATACACGCGCTACGCATCCAACTACAATACCGGGATCTGTTTTTGTGTTGTCATCCTTGAGGACAGTATAGGTTTTACCATCTTCGTATAATAGCTGTAATTGGTTCATGGAAACGTCCTGTACAGTGCCGGTGATATACCATGTCTTATCAGCCGGTGCCGGCTCTTTTGGTTGCGGTGCACCCGGTGCTTCGGTGGAACCTTTTCCGCCGGAAGCACTGGTTTGGGCAACTTCTGTAACTGTTGTTATTGTTGTTGCAATGATCCCTGAGGTGTATTCACCGCTGAATGTAACTGACATGGTGTTACCGAGGAGCTCAGACCCCTGTATGTCAGTGCTGTCGTCAACTCCAAATGTGTACGTTGTGCCGTCAGGTGCCTGGATCGAGATCACATGCATTGATGCCTCAATAAGGACCCCTGTTTTTGTTGATACAGAATCTGCCGGTTCTTCTGCAGGTTCTTCTACCGGTTCGACCGGTGCTGCGACCGGTGCTTCTTGTGCGCATGCTGTTAGTGCAAATACAAGCACTAATATAAACGCGATAAAAATAAATCTTTGCTTAAACATTATTGCTCCTTATAGTTGTTTTTTGTTGAATTTTGTTGAATTTTGCCCCCATATTATACACTATATTGATGCAAATTGCAATATTTCACAATATATTCACAATATATTGTGTGCGAAACCCTTTACTAATAGCATAGCTTAAATAAATTCTTCAAAATAAAAGTATACAAATAAAAACAACTTATAGTCGCAAGTACTATGAAATCCTCGACATTTCCAAGTGTTTTATGTTGATAAATTAGAAGTTATGCTAAGGCATTTGTTGGCATATACAAAGTACCAAGACAGATTAACGCAAATAATAGCAGAACCGGATTATGTTGGAATTAATGATGATGATGGCTCTT
>Ga0123356_10005837_pt1 | contig 12500 bp, 13 predicted proteins | sample TergutEmb28metaG_2_FD_92546 | JGI IMG/M metagenome (GOLD analysis project Ga0123356, IMG submission 92546) | Embiratermes neotenicus P3 segment gut microbial communities from Petit-Saut dam, French Guiana - Emb289 P3 | ecosystem: Host-associated > Arthropoda: Insects > Digestive system > Gut ... | reverse complement strand
GCTCGGACGTGCCCTTCTTTTTAAGAGGAGGAGCCGCCTTGGCTCAGGGGCGAGGGGAGATAATTTCACCATTGCCTGCCCTGACAGGGTATTGGTTGGTGATTATGACCCCGCCCGTGCCGCGGCCAGCAGCGAAGACGGCAGCGGTTTACGCACGGCTGGGGCCCGGGAATTTTACCGATGGGTCGTGTACTGCGACCCTTGCGGCCTGCCTTGCTAAGGGGGCGAGGGTGGCGGATGAGCAGCTCTGCAACGTATTTGATGACGTAGCCGACGAAGTTTTCCCTGGGCTGACAACCTACCGCCAGATCATGCGGGAGGCGGGGGCGGCCCGGGTACACTTGGCCGGGGCGGGACCATCCCTCTTTGGCCTGTTTGCCAGCCGGGCGGAGGCCGAAGAGGTTTATGGCAGACTGACTGGGCAGTCGGTGTTCCTTGCAGAAACACTGGGGCCAGTGGTCAATGAGTAAACGAATATTGAACCCCATAGTCAATGCAACTGAAATGTAGTTGCAAAACTGCATTTTATACGCCATGCTAGCAGTATGAGCAAAAAGTGGGAAGTCGTTACTTCGACTATTGAGCGATCCCAATAATGTTACTTTTGATGAGCTCATAGCACTGCTTGAAGACTATGGTTTCATGCTGACCAGTACTGAAAAAACAAGTAGTCCACAGTCAAGTTTGTGAAGGCGTCAATGCAGCATATTATTCGGCTTCACAGGCCACATCCAATGCCAGTACTGAAATAGTATCTGGTGAAATTAGTCATCGATGAATTATGACGGGGAGGGTGTCATTATGAGTAACAACACTCTCAAACACAAAGACTATCATGGCAGTGTTGAGTTCTCGTCTCAGGACGGGTGTTTCTTCGGGAGGATTATTGGGGTTAGTGATCTCGTAAGCTTTGAAGGGTGCAGTGTCGATGATCTTAGAAAGGCTTTTGCTGAGGCCGTTGAGGACTATTTAGCTATGTGCAAAGAAGTCGTCAAGGAACCATAAAGAAGATATAAGGAATCTTTTAACGTCCGGATATCGCTGGAATTGCACCTGGAGGCTGTTGTTGCAACAAACAGGCAAGGCATATCGCTCAATGCTTTTGTCGAAAAGTCGATTCTTGGGAATATTCACACTTAGCTGGCTACCCATTGTGCAACCGGAACCTGTACCATGATTGACATAATCATGGTACAGGTTGCACACCAGCAGTACTCGTGACGCGGACTGGTTTGTCTGTGCTCAATCTCTAAAATATTATTAACGCAGTGCAAAAAACATAGTTAATCTGATAGTTTATGCAATGAAATGCAAAAACTATTGATTATTTAGGTGCCGAGTGTTATAGTCATGATGGAGAGTTGAACATGATAAAAAGGGTAGAATACTTAAATCAGCTCATTAGTTTTCGCGACAAACAACTCATTAAAGTTGTTACTGGAATACGCAGATGTGGCAAGTCAACCTTATTAGACCTGTTTCGGGATGTACTGCTGGAAAGTGGCGTTAGTGCTGAGCAAATAATAACCATCAACTTTGAGGCTGCTGAATTTGAGGCTCTAACGGACCGCAGGGCGTTGTATGCCTATATCAAGGAACGGTTGCAGCCCAACAAGACAAGCTATATTTTACTTGATGAAATCCAGCACGTTTCTGAATGGCAGCGCGTGGTAGACAGCCTCTTCATCAAAAAAAACTGCGATGTGTATATTACGGGATCTAGCGCGTATCTGTTGTCCGGCGAATTAGCAACCCTTCTTTCAGGGCGGTATGTGGAAATCAAGATGCTACCGCTATCTTTTGCGGAGTATGTGTCAGCATTTCCGGATAAAACCGATCTGCCACGAAAGTTCAGGGATTATTTGGTCAACAGCTCATTTCCGTACACACTAGAATTAAGCAAGTCTAAGGATATTCGAGCGTATTTAGATGGCATATACACGTCGGTCATTCTGAAAGATGTAGTTAGGCGGAAAAAAATAGCTGATGTTGCTAGCTTGGAAGGTGTCATCAGATTTATGTTCGACAATATCGGTAATTTGTGTAACGCCAAGAGAATTGCCGATACCCTCAATTCCGGTGGGCAAAAAATATCTGTGCATACCGTTGGGGCGTATCTGTCTGCTCTTTGCGATAGCTTTATTCTCTATAAAACCGGGCGGTATGAAATAAAAGGTAAGCAATACCTGAAAACAGGTGAAAAGTATTATATTGTTGATATTGGCCTTAGGTATTACCTGCTTGGTCCCCAGAAAGCAGATATGGGACGTGCGCTGGAAAACGTGATCTATCTTGAGCTGCTCCGGCGGGGATATGAAGTACGAATTGGCAAAGTTGGCAATGCGGAGGTCGATTTTATTGCAACCAATGAAAATGGGGTGGAGTATTATCAATCAGCATTGACTGTTCGTGCTGCGGACACCTTGGCTCGGGAAGTGGCGTCGCTAAAGAGCATAAATGATCATAATCCAAAGTATTTGTTGACGCTTGATGAAGATCCGATGGTATCACACAATGGAATAAAGCAGTTGAATGCCCTAGATTGGTTGTTAAAGTAAACATCAAGCTGTTTTTGAGTGACTGTGGCTAACGGGTGAGGATGGCCTTAGTCAACGCAATCTCTTCCGCCCGACTATTAATCTGCCCGTCAAGGCGAGCTTTCAGAAGCCTTTGCAGTATCTCTCCTACGCGTGGCCCGGGGGGTACTCCTAGCGAGAGCAGATCATTACCTGCAAGGGAAACCCTTGTGTCCTTTAGCTTTTGCTGGAAGAAGGTGAGGTTTTGTTGGGTAGTGGGGGATGCGGTGGCAATCAGACTGGCCGCCAGCGCCTCTGGTGTATATCCACAAAGCTTGCGGTAGATTGTACTGGGTCGGATGCTGGGGCGTCTCAGCCTCGGGAGTTGGGCTTTTAGGCTCTGAACATCCTGTATGATACGGCGGAGAGGTTTGTTTAGGGACAAGTAGTCCGCATAAGCCTCTGCTGCCGAGGCCTTTAGTCGGTAGGCAAGGAGGGCGAGGTACAAAGGAACGGACGGGCCCTCTTGCGCACGCGCTGTCTGGAATTTAGATACCAGCCAATTATCCGCTCTGAGGGTCGGGGATAGTTGCTTAATTACACCAAGTCCATTCAGGCGCACCAGAACTCGCTCTGGTTCCTCCTCTTGAAGGAGGCATAACAGTTCGTACCATATCCGATCGCCGGTGACGTTTTGCAGTCCCGCCACATCCCGCTTTAGCCATTTTAGGGTCTCAGGCTCAATGATAAAGCCTAGTCGTTGTTCGTAGCGCCCCGCCCGCCATATACGGGTGGGGTCATCGGCAAAGCTGTTCTTGTGCAGGGCACGGATGAGGTGGGCATCCAAATCGGCCTCCCCGCCACAGTAGTCAATCAGCAGGCCATAATCATCTGTATTCAACGAGACTGCGAGGGTGTTGATAGTGAAGTCGCGGCGGCGAAGGTCATCCTCAAGGGTGCCGGGGCGGACAGTGGGCAAAGCACCGGGGTGGGCGTAGCTTTCGTTGCGCGCTGATGACAAGTCTAGGCGGGTATGTTCTAGGGTAATCGTTGCTGTGCCAAAGGCAGGGTAAATAGTGAGTTTCCCTAGGCTAGGGGCAACAGCCTTGGCCAAAGCCAAGGCTTCGCCCAAGACGACGATATCGGCATCACGGACAGGTTTTTTTAAGATGATGTCGCGCACCGCTCCGCCGACAAGGAAAAGTCGACAACCCTGATCCCGTGCCGCTGTGATTAGCGGGGTAAGGGCTGCCGATAGTTCTGCCGGGAGGGCGGCAAGCTGCTGACTTTGGTTCGTGTTCTTCACCCGCGGCATTATACCATGTGCCCTTAAACCAAAAAATAGCACCCAGAGAGGCTTCTATATGAAAAGCCTCATCAAGTGGGAACAAGGGGTGTTGTTTTGGCTCTCAAGTGCCCTCAGGGGATGCCGTAACAAGGGGAAAGAACTGATCTGTCCTTATGGCGCCACTACCCAATGGATATCCTAAATTTACTCCCCTGAGCCTTATCGGCGGAGGAAAGTACTGATGATAATTAATAATGTATAATTATCTTACGAGACAATTTCCCCTACCTTTTCCAAAAGGATAGACAGTGTCAAATGCTAATAATAAGTCCCCGGGCATTTCCAGGCGCCTTTTCCTAAAAGAGGCGGGGTTGCTTTTGGGTGGAGCCGCCCTAGTCCCGGCTCCCCTGGTGGCGGCTTGCACCCCCGGTAGCCGTACCGATAACACTACGGTTACAGTCACTTTCCCACCGGGGAGTCCAACGCCGTCTGATATCATTACCCTCAATATCAACAAACGGGAGTATAGACTGGCCGTAAAGCCCAACTGGACTTTGGATTTTGTCCTGCGGGAGCAGTTGGGGCTCTTTGGTACTAAAATAGGTTGTGATCGCGGCGACTGTGGTTCTTGTACAATCCTCGCGGATGGGGTTCCGGTACTCGCCTGCCTAATGTTGGCGGTGGAGTGTAGCGGACTGGTTCTTGAAACCATTGAAGGTGCCTCTCAAGGTATTGAACTATCCCCGTTACAACAGCGGTTCTGCGAGCGTGAGGCCTTTCAGTGCGGTTTTTGTACCCCTGGTTTTATTATGGCGGCGCAGGGGCTACTTAATGTAAATCCCCATCCTTCAGTGAATGAAGTGCGCGAGGCCCTTGCGGGGCACATCTGCACTTGCGGCAACCTTTCCCGGGTTGTTATGGCGGTGGCGGGGGGTTTATGACAGACTTGCGCGTTATCGGATGCCCGGATAACCATGATTGGCACGGGGTGCAGATCGTAACTGGCCGGGCAGACTATGCCGGCGACCGCCTCCCGGGGGCAAAGCTTTTTGGGGCACTGGCCCTCTCCACTATTGCGCACGGGTCTATCAAGTCTATTGATACCGGGCGGGCGTTGGGTGTGGTGGGGGTTAAGGCAGTGATTACTGCCCGCGAATGTCCTATTTGGAATACTGATATTCGCCAGTGGGGTCAGGAGGTGGCGGGGGTTGTGGCTGATGACCCAACGGTGGCCGTGCGTGCTGCCCGGTTGATCAAAGTAGTATATCAGGAAAAACCGGCGGCAATCGATCCGGACGAGGCACTGGGTCCCAAAGCCCCCCATAGCGGGATTGGCCCCAGTGGTAACATCCGAGTGGTCAACAGATTAGAACGGGGTGACATTGGTGTTGGCTGGGTCATGGCTGATAAGGTTGTGGATACCACCCAACCCTGGAGTCCTACCCACCAGCATCATACCCTAGAGGCTCACCAAGCGGTGGCTTGGTGGGTTGGTAATGAAGTCTTTGTTTGGACGCCCTCACAGCATATCCATAGCGTCCGAAACTATATGTCCATTGCTTTGGAAATGTCCATGGCGAGGATACATGCCTTTACCCATTTTACTGGTTGTGCCATGGGGGATAAGAACTTGGCGGATGCTGCAATTATTGCCTCCGTCATGTCTCGCGCGGTGGGTGGGACCCCGGTGTATTTCCAGGAGAGCCGTCGTGATAATGCCTTGGTCAACACACGCCAGTTTGCTATGAAGTCGCAAATAAAGCTGGGGGCTAAAAACGACGGTACCCTTACGGCCATCGAGGCCTATTTCTGGGGCGATGGCGGGCGTAATCCAGTGGCCCCAGTTGGGGATGCGATCTATGGTCTGCGCACGACGTTTAACTGTCCGGCCGCCAGCTTCAAGGTGGATCTAGTGCATACAAATACCCCACAACGGCATTTCTGGCGTTGTGTGGCCGACCCACCGGGGGCATTCAATTACGACATTGCCCTTGATAAGCTGGCCCAGACCCTGGGTATTAGCCCTTATGAACTTCGCCTTAAGAACCTCCGCTCCCCAGATGCCCCGGACCAAGACTCGCCCTTTTTGGTTTGGAGTGGTAATGGTGTAGGACTCTGTTTTGCGAAAGTCTACGAGGAGTCAGGATATGCTCGGAAGTGGCACAGTCCTGGGCAAAACAATCTTCTCCCCGACGGGCGCTTGCATGGCATTGCCCTGACTGGTCATGTGGACAGCCACGGCACGGTTGCCAATAATGTCCGTGGCGCAATCGTAACCCTTACTGCGGATGGCAAAGCCCTCATTAATGTAGGTGGTGCGCGCGCCTCTGACGGTAGCCTCGTGGTGTGTGCGCATATTACTGCCGAGACCTTGGGGATGAAATACGAGGACGTGTCTTGCGGCGATTGGGGCTGCACCGATACCACTATGGATGCCGGTATGCAAGCGGGTTCAACCTTTACCCCCTCGGCTGGTGCCGCTTTTTCTGAGGCTGCCGCCGAGGCCCGTACTAGGCTATTCGCGGCAGCGGTGCGCAGGGAGCCGTTTCTGGCTGTTGGGGCGGGGGTGGACGACCTAGGTGCCCAGGACAGTTTAATATTCTTGAAAAGCGATCCCACACGTTGTTTGTCTTTCCGGGAGGCTATGCGCGGGAGTGCTCCAATTGCCGGTACTGGGGTTGGCTGGGGTCCGACCTTAAGGACGCGCCCGGTAGGGGAGGCCCCCATTGGTAGCCCATGCAACTCTGGCAGTTCAGCGGCAGCTTGCGTTGAGGTGGCCGTTGATCCCGAAACTGGAGAGGTTGAGATAACTGGGCTTTGGAATGTTGTTGATAGTGGACGCACTATCTTCAAACAGGGGGTACTCAAGCAAATCAGCTCTGGTTGCGAGCAGATGATTGGCCAGGCGCTTTTCTACGGTGACATCTATGATATGAAAAGCGGGGCTCTCTTGAATACTGGATATACCGATGCCCTTTTCCCAACCACTTTAGATTTTGACCCTTGTTGTTTATATGTGGCTGATGTGGAGTCTGATGATGCTGCCGGACCGTACGGGGCGCACGGCATCGCTGAGCCATGTGTTTCCAATTACTCGGCAATTATCTGTGCTATCTTTAATGCCACAGGGAAATGGGTGGACCCCGATAAGGGCGGCTGTAATTCCGCCGTAGTACTACAGGCTTTGGGCAAAGGTTAGGTTATTGTGCCACTCGGTATTATCGCCTATAATCTGGCAACAAGAAGGAGCGTCTTATGAGAATTATTGCTATTGTTGGCATGGCGGGGGCTGGCAAGTCCGAGGCTGCCTGTGTTTTCGAAGAAAAAGGATTCGCCCGTGTCCGCTTCGGGGATGTAACTGATGAGGAGCTTCGCAAGCAGGGCTTGCCGGTTAACGAGGAGAATGAGCGCCAGATGCGCGAGACGCTTAGAAAAAACTACGGCATGGCCGCGTATGCCATGCTTAACCTTACCAAACTGGACGTGGCCTTGAAGAACGGGCCGGTGGTTATTGATGGTCTATACTCCTGGGAGGAGTACACTACCCTTAAAGAGTATTATGGAGCGGGTTTTCTGGTAGTGGCCGTCTGGGCCTCGCCGGAGGTGCGTTACGAACGGCTGGCAGTGCGCCCTGTGCGCCCTCTAACCGAGGCCGAGGCTTTCAGTCGCGATCAGGCGGAGATTGTTCGTCTTAACAAGGGTGGCCCCATTGCTATGGCCGATTATACCCTTCTGAATGAAGACTCCCTGAAGGATTTGAAGAAGGAAGTCGGCAAGATTATCAAGAAGGTAATAAAATAGATGGCGCGTCCTGATATTGATGCCTATTTTCTAAAGATTGCAGCAGTCGTAGCAGAGCGCTCGACCTGTTTGCGCCACCACGTGGGTGCGGTTACAGTACGCAGTAAACAAATCCTATCCACTGGTTATAACGGTGCCCCAGCAGGATTGCCGAGTTGCCTTTCCTTGGGGTGTCTTCGTAATGAGTTGGGAATTCCATCTGGCACCCGCCACGAGACCTGCCGAGCCGTTCATGCCGAACAGAACGCTATTATCCAGGCGGCATTACACGGGGTAAGCCTGGAGGGGGCGACTATTTACTGTACTCATACCCCCTGCATCCTCTGCGCCAAGATGCTCACAAACGCCAAGATTGAGCGCTACGTAAGCTTTGGCAAATATAACGACGAGGCCTTTATCCCTCTCTTTGAGATGGCTGGCATTAAGCTTGAGGTATGTCCCCGGCCAGTGCCTGCCATTGACTTTCTGGATTAGGTCTGGCTTGTGAGCTTATTCTCTAGACGCGGGATGTGCCTGTTTGCTATGATGTCGTTGTGCCAAGACCAACTACAAAAGAGCAGCTACTGGACCAAAGCCAGAAGGCGCTGGATGAGCTTATGGTGATTGTGGCGTCTATGCCTATGGCACAACGGGAGACCTCCGGGACCTGTGGAGACTGGTCGGTAAAGGATATACTAGCCCACCTTTGGGCGTGGCACGAGTTGTTTTTAACTTGGTACCGCGATGGTATGGCTGGTCGCAAACCCGCTATCCCTGCCCCGGGCTTTAGCTTTAAGGATACCCCGGCCTTAAACGAAAAAATATTCCAGGAAAACTTGGGCCTTGATTATGCCGAGGTGACCTCACGTCTGGCGTTATCTCATAAACAGGTTATGGACTTGGCCACGAAACATACTGATGCGGAGCTGTTTACCAGACAACACTATCCATGGACGGGCACCACAACACTTGGGGCATACTTTATCGGCTCCCTCTCGAGCCACTATGAGTGGGCCGGTGGTCTGGTTAAGAAGTACAAGCGGGGGTTGGCACTTTCGGATGGTGGGAATTGTTGATGAAACAGCGTCCCTTGCGCTTTTGCGCCTTTTTTCTTATGGCTCTGGCTACCGTTGTCGCCCTCGGTGGCCTAACGATTACGATGATTGTCGGCTTTTCTATGACAAGCGTGGCGGCCGGGGCGGCTGTAACTTTGGCAGGCTTTATTCTTACGGCAATTTCTGCTACTATATTGGTTGCCGTAGCGCAGCTTTGGCTTTTGTTTGTGCGTTTGGAAGAAAGAGTAAATGACATTGCAGCTCGGTGGAAACACAAAACGGGCGATTAGCTCAGCTGGTTAGAGCACAGTCCTGATAAGACTGGGGTCTCTGGTTCGAATCCAGAATCGCCCACCATAAGGTAATAGAAAAGGCTCGGCGCAAAACCGAGCCTTAGTTATTGGGAGAAAAATGGCCTTGTCTGCCTTGTCTCCTTGCTAATGATGGTGAAAGTTAAGACGATGGAGTGAGGAGGCTAACAACAGTCTCTAGTGCACTTTCGTCGAAACCAACGTGTATAAGCTTTAAGCTATCAGTGTTGCCATACGTTGTCACAGCTTCTGGAGAAGGCTCTTCTCGACAGATGATAAAGGCACCATGGCGGGGATTCAAGGCCAAGAGGCGACGTTTTAGGTCCTCCGGAGCCACTTTCTCTTCCCATCCTGCTGAATCCATGATTGCTATGTTAATATCTGGGCGGAGCATATACTTGAAGTCCGCAATCATAGAAAGATTGTTCACATCGCTGGCGGTATAAAGCGCCATATCCGGCAGGATGGGTTCAAGTTCATACCACTCTTTTTTGACGAGGTCAGGTCTTAGTTTTAAGAGGTGGTACTCCGTTTTCAGTGCGCCAATATCTAGCCACTCCATTTCGGGACGCTCGCGGGCAGTCCATTCAGCCTCGCGGAAATTAGTGTGCAGTGCAACAAACGCGCTGGTACGCTGGGAATGCAATGCTAGAACTGGTACAATGAAAGAAACGATCAGTGGTTGTTCAAAAGAGAAGCCCGGCATTTCCTGTGGCAAAGGTATGTCACCAATATGACCCCCAGGGTTTTCATGGCCCTCGCCCATAATAACGTCTTGAGTGTTGTCTATAGCAGGAGTACGATAACTCTTACCTGGCATAAGTCGTTGGATGATCCCCAGCGCTACCCAATTCTTATAGCCTTCGCGGAACAGGGTGGCACAAGCAGAGCTCAATCTGTCTGATGCCATCTGTTCAAACTCCAGAATTTCCATCTGGTTGGCAATCAACTTAGACAAAGGATTGAACAGAAATCTCCGAAGCCCATCAACTGGATCCTTTAAGAACCAGCTCAGATCACCTGTTATCTCAACCGAATCCAAACCGGAATCAGAAATGATTTTGGTCTGCATAGCTTTGTATTGTTGGCTAAGCTCAAGACCATGTGATAAAACAGCCGGGCAGTTCTCCTTGACGAAAGCTGTTCTCGCGGCATCGAAAAGACGATAGAACTCTCCCCTAACGTCTTCTGGTAGTACTGTCTTGTTGGGACTAATATCTATGCTTGGGGTGGCGTCGATAAACTGTATTAATGTGGTATAGGCATCGCGCCATAAAATATCATACGTGTCTGCGGTGGGCTTCTCTATAGTCGCCACAGCTTTAGTAGCCACCCACGACGAACCCATTGTCTCCACTGGCGGGCAATGCAAGTAACCCTGGAGGTAATACGTAGCAGTCGACAAAAGTCAGCTGTTTTACGTTGACATCTTCTGGTCCAATGTTAAGACCGACGACATCAACACGATCGCCAAGCTCGAAATACCTCATATCTTCTGGGTTGGCAAGGTAACATTTGATGTAATCTAGCCATAGCCAACCTTCGTCCACTTCACTCAGTGTCCAGCCGTCTAGTAAGTGATTCTTAAAGACGAAAACCAAACCGTTGTACGCCTCTATTGGCCTCCAGATCTCTCCATAACCAGAAAAATAGGCATTAACCAAAGTAATGGGAAAGACCTCAACGCAGTCATAGTACGCAACAGGAATGTGGGGTGGTGGAGCAAACTCCTCGGCGAAGCAACCGCCGAGGAGACTAACTAAGAGTAAATTTATTCCCATAACACAGGCAAGCAACTTACGGGTGAACGTCATGACAACCTCCTTGTTAATTGGTCAAATGCAACCCCAGTGTTTTCAAGGGTTGGTATTATTGATAGATCTGGTAATATCATTAGTTTACCATTGGAGCAGGCGCGGCTCAACATAGCTTTGATTGAAGAGAGGGCTGGTTGACACAATAGGCGCATTTGTAGCTGTCGGAAGACGATCCCGTCAGTGGATACTGTTTCGCGTGGGGCGAGGATGGGGAAAGCGCGACAGACTGCCGGACGGATGTCGTATATGGTGCACTTATTGTCCTTCAAGAATTGACAGCATCCATTGTGACGTAGAAATAGTTTATCACCCTCGGTGTCAATGTATATACGAGTACGAACATTGGCCGAGATACACTTATACTCCTCGGTGGTAATTGCAGTGCGGTCATAAACACGGCAACACTGACCACAGGTACCTGGCGGACAGTCTATCATTACAGTGACTGCTAAGCGTTCCTCGGGGGTGTCATCGTAGGGAAGTGTGACGCACTTGCCAATATAGTTTTTCAAGCAACTGTGCCAAAACGCTTCGTTATGCACCAGATCGGGGGTGCCGTGCCATTGGGCAAACATATACATCTCTTGGGTATCAAGATCAGCCAATCAAACCTCCGGTTATCATATCGAATGATGCGGATTGGACAATTACATCGGTGCTTGCTTGAAGTATGGTACTAATAGAAAACGCATCAGTAGTTTTAGTAATTGTTTAGCTCGTAGAAATCCAGCCATTCTTTGGAACCAGGCTCGCCGTGGGAAAGATCAGGTCCAAAGTCATATTCCGATCGTATTTCAGTCATAAGTTTGCTTCGGAAAGCACTGGCCAAAAAGTAGGAGTTGAGGCCGACTTTGCCACTACCATTGCATGTTGTGTCTGGGACAGAGCCGGTAAGAGTCTCAATTTTAAGGTCCAAGTGTTTAGGAGGGATGTCAGCGCTGTAGAAAGCAAAGATTACCAAGGAATCTAATACAACAGTCGTCTCAGTAGATATCGCTATTGGTAGGTATTGCTCAGCAAGTATCTCGCCGGAATCCGTATTTACAAGCATTACTGTTAACCAGCCCTCGGAGTCCTCAAATCCCATGTTGAAAGCGGTGATATGGGGGCGGGCCTTGGTGACAATATACCCTGTGCAGGCATCCTGTAGTGAGTCTAAAATGCGAGGCTCAACTGCAACAATACGCACGGTATCCATGTTTTTGGCACCCTCGACTGAACCTTTGCCAAAACAAACTGGACAATCAATCCTAAAAATAGCGGTGGCCAAAAGCAAGGGAGCAATGGCCAAAAAATAGAACTTTGGTTTGGCAAAAAGGTTCATCATCTTTGTTGCCTCTCACGAGATTGCTACAGGAATATATCTAGTGTATCATCGTGAAGTATTTTAGTCAATTCTACGCTCTATTCTCTGTAGAAATCCGACAGTCATTCCTCCTAGGTACCTTGTTTTGCAGAGCTCTCATTCCAGAGCCTAAGTGCAATCTATGATAATATTACCCGACTTGACCAAATGAGTGCATACTTCAGACTTCGGATAACTTTTCGAGAAGCACCATGGCTTCTGTTGGGATTTCAGGTTCAAGTCCAAAAGTTTTGTTACCCATTAGAATAATGCCAGTACGGATTGGCTCAAGCGTTCTGATAAACTTTTTGATGCTTACTCCAGTTTTTGTTTCAACATAATGTGCGATGGCAAGCGCTGCAAATACGATGGTTAAATGCGCCTCAAT
>Ga0123356_10005836_pt1 | contig 12501 bp, 15 predicted proteins | sample TergutEmb28metaG_2_FD_92546 | JGI IMG/M metagenome (GOLD analysis project Ga0123356, IMG submission 92546) | Embiratermes neotenicus P3 segment gut microbial communities from Petit-Saut dam, French Guiana - Emb289 P3 | ecosystem: Host-associated > Arthropoda: Insects > Digestive system > Gut ... | reverse complement strand
GCTTTTCGGCCAGAACCTCAACATACATACCGCGCCCCTTCACGTCCTCGGCAGACAGAATACGGAACCTCTCCACGCCACAAAGGATAAACAGCGAGGTGTCCACCGGCAGGCCGGGGATGGCGCGGAAGCGGAACAGGGACGTGGCTCTCGAAAAGGCCGCCATGTTCGCCCAGCGTTCATTGCCGTGCCGATCCTCTTTATATGCCCGGACGTTGGCGAGGACGGTATCGCCGAGGGTGGCGAAGCCCTCCGCGTCCTTGACGGGCGCCGTGGAGAGGATTTCAATAAATTTGTTCATCTTGCCGTAGCTCATGTGGCCCACCTCCGATCCAGCCGCAGCAGCATATTGACGGTATTCCACACCTGCTGCCCGGCTTGTACGCTGTCCCCGAAAAAGCCAGCCGTCGAGCCATCCCTGCTTTCGTAGAAATGGCTCGATAGCATAATGACGGCCTGCTCGGTGGTGGTCGGCATGGGGTTCTTGGAGTAATGGCCCTCGGCAATGTGCTGATAGCTTTCCGCATAGGAAACGGCGGCGCGGATCAAGTCCCGCAGGAGCTTATCATCCGCGCCATGCTCCAATATGAGGTTCGCTTTGACCTTCGGCAAGAGCCGGGTTTCCGTTTTCATGCCGCCACCTCCGTATTTACGACGCTTTCTGCTGGAGTACCTTGATAGCTTCCGGCAGGATCAATTTGCCGTCCACGCGCTGGGTACACATAAAGCCCACCTGCCCGGTGGCGGCGTAGAGTTCGTTCAGACGCTTGAACACCCGGCCCTCGCGGTCGGCGATCCAGTAATAACTGAAATCCCCGAAAGCGACGGTTTTACTGCCCGCCGCCATTTCCGGCGCATAGGCCGAGGTGATGAGCGGGCGGCTGAGAATGGTGTCGGGAGTGGCCTCTTTGACGGAAGGCTGCCACAGATACTGGCCCGTGGAATCCTTTAATTTGCGGATGGCCTTGACCGTGCTGTCGTTCATCACAAAGGTGGCGTTGCGGCGGTAAGGCGCTTTGAGGGAATAGAACAGGTCGAGGATTTCGTCCAGCGTGATAGCGGCGGCCCCCGCCGTGGTCACGCCGACCTGCCCGCCACCCGTGGCGGCGAAAATGCCGGTGGGCTTGCCGGTGCCGTTACCGACCAGGAAGCCCTCCTCCTCGCGGCTGCCCATGCGCCCACCGAAGCTCTTTGCAATGTAGCTTTCGAGGTCGAAGGCGCTGTCGTTGAGAAGCTCCTCGGACACCTTAATCATGGTCGCCAGCTTGAACGCGCCGAGGGAAACCTGCCCGAAGGTGTCGTCGCTTTCGGGGATCGCGCCCTCCTCGTCCACCCACGTCGCGGTGCCTTTGGTGGCAACTACGGGGATTTTGCGGTCGCCGCTGGTGGTGATAATGTTGGCGATACGGCGGATGGCATTCTCCTCCTCCAGCGCGGCGGTGAGGGCGGTTTCAAATTCAGTCGGCACGAGGTAGCCGCCCTCGGAATCGGTGCCGATTTGCAAGGCGTTCACGACCACGGCGGCGTTCTTGCCTCTCATGGCGTTCCAAAACGCCGCTTTGTAGTCGCCGGAGGCCCTGCCGGTCTTTTCCTCGACGGGCGCGGCGGCGGGCTGGTTGGTGATCGGGCTGCTGGTGGCTTTCGCCATTTCCGCGTCAATGGCGGCCTGCCGCTCCAGCCGGTCAATTTCCTTTCCCAGCGCGACAACGTCGGCCTCCATCTTGTCATAGGTAGCGGTGTCCTCGGCGGACAACAGGCCGTCGCCGCCCCGCTTGGTATCAAGGAACGCTTTGGCCGCGTCCCACGCTTTCGCGCGTTTTTCGCGCAGTTCGAGAATTTTACTCATGTTGATTGCTCCTCCTTAAAAAATTAGTGAGAAAGTAAAGAGAGCCGCTTGTCGAGGCTCTCAATGGGTGTGCCTGCGGGTTTCGCGGGCGCTTCGGGTTCTGCGGGCTTGGGTATCTTTCCAAGCAGGGAATTGGTAACGGCGGCAAGACTAAACAAACCGCCTGCCCGGTTCCACGCGAATTCCGGCGCGGCCCCATCCGGCTCGTCGGCGGCAAACATGATTTTATCGGCAAAGCCGAGTTCCACCGCCTTGTGCGCGTTCATCCACGTTTCGTCGGACATCATGTGGCCGAGCTTTGTCCGGGACAGCCCGGTTTTGAGTTCGTAGGCGTTGATGATGGATTCCTTCACCTCGTCCAGCAGGGCTTTCGCCCGGAGCATTTCCTCCGAATCGCCCCACGCGATTGTTGCCGGATTGTGGATCATAATCATGCTGACCGGGGACACCAGCACCTCGCCGCCTGCCATAGCGATCACGCTGGCCGCCGAAGCCGCGATCCCGTCGATTTTGACGGTGACGGGGCCGGTGTAGTCTTTCAGCATATTGTAGATTTGCGCCGCCGCGAATACGTCGCCGCCCGGTGAATTGATCCACACAGTAATGGGGCCGCTGCCCTCCAGCAGTTCCTCCTTGAACGCGGCGGGCGTCACCTCGTCGCCCCACCAAGTTTCCTCGGCAATGGGGCCGTTGAGATAGAGGGTGCGCTCCCCGGTGGTTCCGTCGCGCACCCAATTCCAGAATTTTCTCATTGATTTTCCTCCCTTCGGTATTTGGTCGCAAAGGCGCCCGCGTCTTTGAGCGGGAGCATATTGCCGTTTACAAGGTACAAGTCGCCCCCTTCCTCGGCGGAAATACGGTTCATGTCCTCCAGTTCCCGGATGTCGTTTGCAGACATCCAGCCGTTCTGCCGGGCGGTGGCGTAGCCGGTCATGCGGCTTTGATAGTCGCCGCGCAGCAGGCCGCTGAGATTGAACCTGACGAACAGCCCCGGCTTTTCGCCCGGCAATATGAGCGATTGCTGGAGGGATTGCTCCCAGCGCACCACCCACGGATCGAGGGTATATTTGACAAACTCCAGCGATTGCTGCTCTATGTTTGAAAAGCTGGCGCGTTCCAATTCCCCGATCATGTGGGGCGGCACCCGGAAAATGCGGGCGATCTCGGTTAGCTGGAATTTCCGGGTTTGCAGGAATTGCGCCTGCTCCGGGGGAATGCCGATGGCTTGAAATTTCATGCCCTCCTCCAGCACGGCCACGCGCTGGGCGTTGCCGCTGCCCTGATAGGTGGCGTTCCAGCTTTCCTTGACGCGCTGCGGGTCTTTGATTACGCCGGGGTGTTCGAGGACGCCGCCCGGATGAGCGCCGTTGGCGAAAAAGGCCGCGCCGTATTCCTCGGTGGCCAGCGCCATGCCGATGGCGTTCTTTGCCATAGCGATGGGGCTGTAACCGATCAGGCCGTCGAAGCCGAGGCCGGGAATGTGCAGCACCTCGTCGTGCCGGAGCGTAATCATTCTGCTTTCATTGTTCGCGCGGGTTTCGCTGAAATCGCGGCGATATGTGTAAACAAGCTCACCGCCCGGCGCCCGGCTGACCTCCATTTTGGACGGCAGCAGCGGGTAAAGCGCCAGCACCCGGCCCCGCCCGTCGCGGATCACCTGCGCGTAGGCGTTGCCCCACAAGAGCAGGTGCGCCATCATGGTTTCGCGGAATACGAAGCTCGTCATTTCCGGGTTGGGTTCGTCATGGAGCAAATAATAAAGCGGATGATCCGCCATCCGCTCTTTCCCGCCCTCGGCGTTATATTGATAGACGTGGAGCGGCAGGCTGGCGACGGCCTCGGCCAGTATGCGGACGCAGGCGTACACCGCCGTGGTCTGCATGGCCGACCGCTCGTTGACGGCCTTGCCGCTGTTGGTGCCGCCGAACAGAAACGAGAAGCCGCTCCCGACTTTATTCACCGGCTTATCCCTTGAATGGAAACCGAACAGCCTTTTAATCGGATTCATAGGATCAAAAGCCCCCTTTCTTCATAGATGCTGCCGCCAATACCGCCGCCACGCAACGCACGGTCGAGCGCCATGATGGTGGCGACGGCGCCGTCAATCTTCTCTGTGGATTTTTCCTTGTCGGGCTTGATATTCCCGGCAGGGTCGGTGCGGACGTGTATGTTATCCATCATCCAGCGCAGGACGGGCTGGCCGCCGTGAGCCAGCTTGCCCTCCAGCGTTAGCCGCATAAGCTCCTTTGTGGACGGGGACATATCTTTGAAGCCCTGCCCGAAAGGAACCACGGTAAAGCCCAGCCCTTCGAGGTTCTGTATCATTTGCGTGGCGCCCCATCGGTCGTAGGCAATCTCCCGGATGTCGTAAACCGTGCCGAGTTCCTCAATGGCCGCCTCTATAAAGCCGTAATGAACCACATTGCCCTCGGTGGTTTTGAGAAAACCCTGCTTTTCCCACACGTCATACGGGACGTGATCCCGGCGCACCCGCAATTCCAGCGTTTCCTCCGGCAGCCAGAAGAAGGGCAGAATGATATACTTGTCGGCCTCGTCCAACGGGGGAAATACCAGCACAAAAGCGGTGATGTCGGTGGTCGAGGCGAGGTCAAGCCCGGCATAGCAGGCCCGGCCCCGGAGCGCGGCGGGATCTGCCGGAAACGCGCAGGCGTCCCACTTGTCCATCGGCATCCAGCGGACGGCCTGCTTTACCCACTGGCACAGGCGAAGCTGCCGGAACAGGTTTTCCTCGGCGGGGTTGTGCCTCGCATTTTCGCAGGCAGCCCGCAGCTTTTCCTCCTCCACGGTAATGCCGAGGGAGGGGTTGGCCTTGCGCCACACCTTCGGATTTGTCCAGTCCTCGGTTTCCTTTACGCCGTATATGACCGGGTAAAAGGTGGGGTCTTTTTTACGTCCGACAAGAATATCCTCCGCCTTTTGGTGTACCTCGTAGCAGATGGAGTTGGTATCATTGCCCGCCGTGGTAATGAGGAAATACAGCGGCTGCTTCCGGGCGTCGCCGGAGCCATGGGTCATAACGTCGTATAGCTGGCGGTTGGGCTGGGCGTGAAGCTCGTCGAATACGACGGCGTGGACGTTCAGCCCGTGCTTGGTATACGCCTCGGCGGATAATACTTGATAAAAGCTGTTCAGCGGTTTGTATATCAGCCGCTTCTGCGACATGATCGGCTTGATCCGGGCGCGGAGCGCCGGGCATTGCTCCACCATGCCGCAGGCCACGTCAAAAACAATACTGGCCTGCTGGCGGTCGGACGCGCAGCCGTATATCTCGCCGCCGTATTCATTGTCGCCGCAGGTGAGCAGCAGGGCGATTGCCGCCGCCAATTCGCTCTTGCCCTGCTTTTTCGCTATTTCCACATAAGCGGTATTGAACTGCCGGTAGCCGGTGGGCTTTACGATCCCGAACAGGTCGCGGACAATCCGCTCCTGCCAGTCAATCAAATCGAAAGGCAGGCCGTGCCACTCGCCTTTGGTATGTTTCAGACAATTTATGAACGACACGGCGTTATCCGCCAGCGTTTTGTTATAACTGGAACCCGCCGCCATGAAACGGCTGGGCTTATAACCGCGCAGCTTTCGCATGGGGCGGCCTCCTTTCCATGAAAACGGACAAAGGAAAAAGGCTCCCGGAGAAGCCCCTTGCCTTTGCCGTTTTATGTTTTATTTTTTTACCCGCCTGATCTGTAAAAAGCTGTCCTGCATATTCGGCAGGTTACTCCGCACCGCGTCCCGGCCCACAATATCGTATGCAAGCTCCGCGTCCGAAAAATGGCAGAAGTAGGAAGTCAAAAACTCTATGTCGCCTGCGGTCAGCGTTTCGGCGGTGCGGTTCCCGTACTCAAAAAAGCCGATAATTAAATCATCGTTTTGGAAATCCACGCGGTGGAAGCTGTTGATATTGAAAACGGGAACCTCCACCGGCGCCTTTGTCCAAAAATTGACGGATTCTTTTGTTTTCACGGCTGTACCTCCTGCCCGTCCTCGGTCTGATCGGGCGCGGGAGCCACCGCCTTTTTACCGCTGCCACGGCGCGGCTGATCGGCGGGGTCGGGCTGGCTCTCACTAATCGGCAAGCCGATAGAGGTGCCATCATCCACGCGGGAAATGACCTCCCGGCTGATAACCTGCCCGCCCGCTATAATTTCAATATGTAGGCCGTTTTTCAGCGGCATATCCGGCTCCCCGCCGATGCAGGCGGTGGTATGCCATGTGCGGACGCTGCGGAAATTCATCAGGGCGTAAAAATCGCCCGTTGCCTCGTCCGTATAATATGTGCGGTAGTAGTCCGGGATTTCACCGGCCCAGCGGAGTTGGATCACTTTTCCCTCGTTTGTTTTGTCGCTCATGTCGCTGCCTCCCAAAATTAAAAGATATGTTTGACTATTCCTCCGGCTCCTTTGGCTCGTTGTCGCATTCCACAAAATACAGGAACTCCAAATCGTCGGAGGGAATACCGTGGCTCAGAAGAAACGCCTCCGCTTCCGGCTGGTTATTGAATACGAGGGGCTGGCCGGAATCGTCCAGCAAATATTCCAGCGCCGCGTTTATCAGAACGCCGTCATAATGCCGGGCCACCATGACGCGGGGGAAATAGTGCGCGTCTTGCTCCTCCGCCTCAAAATCATATAAATCCTCGTCGCATTTCAAGCATTGATAAGAATACTCCGGCAGGTCGGATTCAAAGACCGGGCCGCCGCACCTGCGGCATTTCATGTCGGTGTTTTCGTGCCACGCGCCATTTATGAAAATCCCGCTCATTCCTCATCACCTCCCGCCGTAAGGTGTACGTTCAAAAGCCAGCGTTTACAGCGGCGCAGGTCGGGAAAAGCCTCCGTCCATGCGTTGCCGTCGCGGTTATCCGCGCCGGTATAGGTTCCGTCCGCCAGCGCATAGAACAGGCCCAACGGTTGGCGGGTATCAATGACTTCCCGGAGCATATCCGGCGTGACCTTCGTAATTTCCCTCATACCGGCACCTCCTGCGCTTGATATATAACCGAGCGGGCGTATTCTATGCGGAGAATATCCTCCGGCCCGTAACGGGCGCTGCGTCCGAACAGCCGCTCGTATTCCTTCCGATCCGCCGCCACGATATTCCAGTCACTGTAATGGCTGGTGCAATCGCTCCGAAACTGAGCGGCCTCGGCCTTGAAAGTAAAGTCAATGTCATTCACACAAATTGTAACCGTGACCGTTTTGGCGGAGGCGCCCACCGCCGCCATGATCCGCTTGACGCGGTGGACGGGGTTCAGCGGGTTGGCCAGTATCGCGGCATACTCCGCCTCGACCATATCGGCCCGCAGGAAATCGGCAAGCATATCTTCTTGATTTTCGGCAATGAAAGCCGCCGTTTCCGCTGCCGCATATTGCACGGGGTCGAGGATATACGCCAGCAGGGAATCCTCCGTCCATTGGTCGGGGGAATAGTCACAGCGGAAGGTGAAGGCGAAATCGTCGCCGTCCTCGTCCTCATATTCGCCGCCGAGATACGCTTTCCGCGCATTATCCGGCGCATAGTTTCTGTGAAAACTCGCCATGCCTTCAAGCTGTCGCTCGTCGGTCAATTCCGTAATGAGCAGGTTGCGGCGGTCATTGCCGATAGTGGCCTCAACCGCCTCACGCACGGCTTTTTTCAATGATCCCTTCAAATCGTCCTTGTCCCGTTCATTTTCCAAAAGCTCCCGGATGTCGTATTGGCCGTCAAAGACCAGTCCGTCCCGCTTACAAAGAATCCCGGCATAGTCGAAATTATCCCCGCGCTCGATACCGGCGCCACGATATTGCCGCTGGCAGTACAGATAATCAAAGTCAATGTTTTTCTGTACCCGGATAACCGTGATATGGTTGCTGTCAACCTTACATTGAAAGGCGCTGCAATCCGTCCCGGCCAGCCAATCCGCAAATTTGCCTTGTAGTGCCGTTTTTTCTTCGGGCGTTGCCATAGAATAAAAACCTCCTTGTATTTTGATGTGGGACAGATTATCCTCGAACCCCTGTAAAAACAAGGCTCACGGCACAAAAAAAGCCCGGAGCCGGGCTTTTTTATCGGTCATAAATGCCGGTTGTACTTGTGGCGGCTGTTGTTGCCCGCCAGCTTGATTTCGGTGGTTTCAAATACGCCGCCGTCCCGCTCGATATGCGCCGTCCAAGCCGCGCCGCCGAACTCCCGGAGCAGCTTCTTTGCCGCCGTTATGCTGATACCCGAAAGCGTGTCCTCCGCGTCGTTTACGAGGAAGCGAGGGCAGTATTGCCAGCCGTCCTCACATTCCGGGCAGCCCCGGCAGGATTCGCGGCCAAGCCCGCATTCGCCGCCGTCAATGGCCACCGCGCCGTTTAGAAAACGCGTCTGCGCGTCCGCCGTTTCAGGGAACCTGTAATAATACAGCCTCATGTCCCGCGCCCCTCTCAAAATGTGTAACCGGCGAAGGTTACGATTTCGCGCATGGCGTTGATCGCCCGCTTGGGGGTGGAGTAGTCCCTGCGGCCCTCCGGCCTGCCGTTCTTGATAATGCTTATGAGGGGGAATCCGTAGGATTCGCTGACCTTGATTTCCAAGAGGCTCTCGCTTTTGCCGTACCATACAACCTCGGTTTCCTTGCTCCATATCCGGCTGTATATCGGCCTGCCGTCGTAAAGGGTTTCTCCGTTGGGGGTAAAGCCGTTGTCATTCATAAGGGTAACAAACTCGGCTTGCATTTGCTCAGTCGTCTTTTTCATGGCGCGTGGCCTCCTTGATTTGAAGTGACTGGATGTTACTCGACCACACTGAAAAGACAAGGCTTTTTTATAAAGTTTTTGACTTATTTTTACTCAATTTTTACGGCTTTTTCTCCGGTAAATTGTTCCCAGCGCATGATAATAACGTCGCAATTCACCGGGTCGGCCTCCAGCGCGTAGCAGGCCCGCCCGCTCTGCTCGACGGCGATCAGCGTCGTACCCGCGCGGGCGAAGGGGTCAAGCACCACGGCGCCGGGGTCGCTGTGCATTTTGATACACCGCCACGGAAGCTCCACGGGTATTTGCGCTCCGTCCTTGCCGCCCGGCATGGCGGCCATTTCCCACACCCCGGCATAGCCCCACTTGCGCCGCTCCTCTTTGGTCAGGCGGCGGGTGAACTTATAAGAATGGGCGGCGAAAGCTGAAACCCACTCATATTCTTGGTCGTTGTATTCCTCCTGCGGCTGGCCAGCGAAGGCGGCCACGGTTTCAAATTCCCCGGTGGGCTTGGCGCTGGTCAGGTGCGCGGAGCCGCTGCGAGCCAGTATGCCTTGTTTCTTCCACACCCGAACCCACAGGGGCCGGAAATTGCAGTCGGCAAACAGCCTCATGCTATGCAGCGCCACCGGCTCTATAAACTGGCTGCCGGTGGAGAATAGGTCGGCCATGTTCCAGCAAACCACACCGGCATACTTGCAGACGTTTTTGATCGCCGCCACCATAACCTCCAGCCACGGGTCAAGCCCGACTTTTTTGAAATCCGCGCCCGGCTCGGGCGGGGCCGTCACCGCGCAATCGGCGCGGGCGTCGCCCATGATCCGGGCCATGTCCTCCGGGGAAGCGGCGGAAGCGCAGAGAAGCCGGTGCGGGGGGCGGCCATCCGCCCCGCCAAGCAGCCAAAGGTCGCCGGGCCGGGTGGTCGGCTCGCCCGCCGCCGCAATGTCCGCCTTTGCTTTGTCGGCGTCGAAATTGTCCTCGCTGGCCTCCGCCGAGTAAAATTTGTTCATCAGCGCGTCGATTTCCGAAGCGTCGAACCCGGTCAGGCTCACATCAAAATCCGCCGCGTCGAGGTCGGCCATGAGCGCGGCCAGCTTGCCCTCGTCCCAATCGCCGGTGATTTTGTTTAGGGCGAGGTTGAGGGCCTTTTCGCGCGGCTCGTCCAAATCCACCACGGCGCAATCAATCTGCGTTTCGCCCATATTCAGCAGGATTTTCAACCGCTGGTGTCCGCCCACGACATTGCCGGTCTGCTTATTCCATACCACCGGCTCCACAGCGCCGAACTGTTCAATGGAGCGTTTGAGCTTTTCATAATCCTTGTCGCCGGGCTTTAAGTCGCGGCGGGGATTGTACGGTGCCGGGTTGAGCCGTGCCGCGTCGATTTTCTGTATATCCATGTCGGGCCTCCTCAGTTTATTGTTGGAGCGCGGAGGACGGAGTTGCACCGCCACTTCCCATCGGGTGATGGGCGGTCTGCTGTTAGCCTACCCGCGCACGAAAAAGGAACCTCCGCAGAAGCTCCTTATACCGTGAAATTCTCATAAGGCACCCCGATATACTCCAGCACCGGGCGCAGCCCCAAGCCACCCGCGTCCCAATCCTTCATGCAATACCGCCACAGCTTCGGATGGGTGCGCTGGAGCAGTTGGAACCGGGTGGGGCAGGTGTCAAGATGGGCGCCGAAAGCGCAAAAAATACAGCCGGTGCGCTCGTAACCCATGTCGTAAATATTGCAGTATGGCACCTCATACTCGCGGAGGTATTGCCACACGTCGGCCTCATACCAAAACGAGAGCGGCATGGAAACCGGGCGCTTTGCCTCAAAAGCGTTACACCCGGAACGGAGCCATTGCTGCACCCGCAGATGGCTCTCGGCGGCCATTGTGCCGATAAACGGCACCCGGCCCGTTTGCTTCTCGTATTGTTTGAGTGGCTTTTTTTTCATCACGGTACAGCAACCGTTCCCGATTTCAAAAGGCGCGTCCAGTAAAAACCGCCATTGCTCGGACAGCTTGAAGCGGGTGGAGCGTCCGTCCGGCATAATGCCGTGATACTTGGCCCGGAATATCCGCTCGTCCCCTGCCCATATGCGGTGAACCCACTCGCTTTGCTCCTTGCTGATTACCGGGTAGCCGTACCGTTCAATGACCTGCCGGAAAGACATCTCCGGCTTTAACCACTCCACGCCCGGCGTCGCTTTGACAAAGGCCCGGATTTCGGGAAATTCGAGGCCGGTATCGACGAAAACGGCGGGAACATCCGGGTATAGGGAGCGCACCATGTGTAAAAGCGCCGTTGAATCCTTGCCCCCGGAGTATGAAACAAACACGGAACCGCCGAAGTGGTCGTACCAATCCCGGATTCGCCGCTGGCTCATTAGCACCTTGATGTCAAAGGGGAGCGCCTGCTTCTGCTGTAATTCCCACAGTTTTTTCATAGCTGGCCCTCGCCGGGGATTTGCCGCTCGGCCAGCGTTACCTTTTCGCCCTTATACATTCCGGCGCCAATCTCGTCGATTTGGGAAAACGGGATGATGGGAACCGTCAGCCCCTTCATGGCTTTTTTATCTATGAAGTATAAATACCGAAGCTGGAAGCCCGGCAGGATCGTCGCGCCCGCCGCCTTGACGTAATCCATGAAATTATACCGGCCCCCGGTCACGTCGAAGAACGTCCGCCCGCCGAGTTCCTTGCGCGGGCTGGTGGGGTTGCTGGCCAGCGTCATTTTGTGGGTGCGGGTTCCGTCCGGCAGGACGCAGAGGTTGAGGTTTTCCTTGATCCCGGTCAATATGAAATTGCTGGCGCGGTAGATCGTGCCATCGCCGCATGAGCAAGCGTCGGCAAAGCTCACCACCCACTTGACCTGCGGGGCGTGTTTCTTTATGAGTTTGAGGCTCATGGAAATGGCCCGGCTCTCGCTGTTGCGGGGGAGTACGCTGTCGAAGGCCATACGGTTCAGTTCGAGAAATTCATTCCAGCCCGTACCCTCCACCAGCCCGATTAGTTTTGATTTGTCGAGGCTGGGGCCGTAGGACATGACGCCGTGCAGCCGCCCGTCCAAAAATACGCCGAAGTGCAAAATGCTGTTGTTTACCACAGTGCCGCTGTAATGGTGCGCCCGCATGAACGGGGCGGCCACCTTACCCGGTATGACTTTCATCGTTATATCCATAGCCCGGCCCACGCTCACACCTCCTTTGCCGTATGCCGTTCGGCCTGCGTTATCCTCTCACCCCGGTACATTCCCGCGCCCAGCTCGTCAATGCGGGAAAACGGAATCTCCGGGACGGTCAAGTCCTTCCGTTTGCTTTTGTCGATAAAGTATATATACCGTAGCTGATAGCCGGGGAGCAGCGTGGCCCCCGCCGCTTTCATGTATGTCTTGAACGAGAACCTGCCGCCTGTCGCGTCGAAGAAAGACCTGCCGCCAAGCTCCGGGCGGGGCAAATCGGGTTGGGAGTGGAGCGTCAGCTTGTGGATCACCGAACCGTCCGGCAGTACGCAAAGGGCCTCGTTTTCTTTAATGCCGGTCAAGACAAAATTGCTGGCCCGGTATATGGCCCCGTCGCCGCAGGAGCAGGCGTCGGCAAAGCTAACGATCCATTTGATGTGGGGCGCGTTGCGTTTAATCAGCTTTATGCTCTGCGATATGGCCCGGCTTTCGGAGTTGCGGGGCAGATAGCTGTCAAAGGCCATGCGGTTCAGTTCGAGGTATTCATTCCAGCCGGTTCCTGCCACCAGCCCGACAATGTGGGCTTTGACGAGGCTCGGCCCGTAGGACATAACGCCGTGAAGCCGTCCGTCGAGGAATACGCCAAAGTGGAGGCTGCTGTTGTTCACCACCTTGCCGCTGTAATGGTGCTGCCGGATAAACGGCGTGGCGACGGTGGCGGGGATCGCTTTCAGAGTAATTTCTTTT
>Ga0123356_10005835_pt1 | contig 12501 bp, 7 predicted proteins | sample TergutEmb28metaG_2_FD_92546 | JGI IMG/M metagenome (GOLD analysis project Ga0123356, IMG submission 92546) | Embiratermes neotenicus P3 segment gut microbial communities from Petit-Saut dam, French Guiana - Emb289 P3 | ecosystem: Host-associated > Arthropoda: Insects > Digestive system > Gut ... | reverse complement strand
CTTTGCGCCTCTGCGTGAAAAAACACGAACAAAGTCTCAACAACAACCGTAGGTTGTTACAAAATAAAAAGGAGTGTTCAGTATGAAACACAAAAAATGGAACATTATCGCCTTCATTGCGGTAATGGCATTCGCGATGATCGCCTGCGAAGGGCCAATGGGGCCAGCGGGCATCAACGGGATCGATGGCGCAGCAGGTGCCAACGGCAATGACGGCACACCGGGCACAAACGGCACCAATGGTACGAATGGTACCAACGGTACTGACGGCGTATCGCCGTGGATTTGTGTCGATGGCTTCTGGCACATCGGCGGTGATCCCGGCGCAGATTTTGCCTGCAACGCCGACTGCCTCGGCATCAAAGCAGCAGGCGCCAACGGCACCAATGGGACAAACGGTACCAACGGTGAAGACGGCGACACCCCGTGGATTTGCGCCGACGGCTTCTGGCACATCGGCGGCGAAGCGCCCAATGCCAACTTTGACTGCAACACCGACTGCCTCGGCATACCCGCCGCAGGAGCCAAAGGCAATACAGGAGAACAAGGCCCGCAGGGACAGCCCGGACTGAACTCGTACATTGTTGTCTTCAACGCCAACGGCGGCAGGCCTCGCTTTGACTTTGTCAGCGTGTTGCACGGCCAAACAGTTGCCCAACCCGCCAATCCCACCAGAACCGATGTGTTTTTTGGCGGGTGGTTTACCGATAATACTGCGTTTACCAACCGATGGGATTTTAATACCCACACCGTTACCGCAAATATTACTTTGTACGCGCAATGGGCTGATGTGCCTTTCTATATAGCCGACATTGCCCCTTACCTTGCAACCAAAACCGGAACCATTGATGACCCGATATTACTCCCTCTGGAGATAGACCTTGGAACAATGCAAAATACCGGCAGCGGCTGGAGGCAATTGTTGGATGCCATCGCCGGCGCAGACCAATTCGTAGCCCTTGACCTCTCCGCCTCTACGATGAGCGGAACTGCATTCAACACCGGTAACGATTGGGGTGATTTTCCCTCCGGTCTGGACAAGATCGTATCTGTCATACTGCCGACAGGGATTACATCTATCGATAATAACGCGTTCCGGAATTGTAGCAACTTGACGAGCGTCACCATACCCGACAGCGTGACCAATATCGGCAATCAGGCGTTCAGGGGTTGTGCCAGTTTGACGAGCATTACCATACCCGACAATGTGACTAGTATTGGCGATGGGGCGTTCAGGGATTGTGCTGGTTTGACGAGCGTAACCATACCCGACAACGTGACCTCTATCGGCAATCAGGCGTTCCGGAATTGCACCAGCTTGACGAGCGTAACCATAGGCAATAGCGTGACCAGTATAGGCGCATCGGCGTTTATGAGTTGCAGCAGCTTGGAGAGCATCACCATACCCGACAGCGTGACTACTATCGGCGAAGGGGCGTTCTCCGATTGCAGCAGCTTGGAGAGTATTACCATACCCGACAGCGTGACTACTATCGGCGAAGGGGCGTTCTCCGATTGCAGCAGCTTGGAGAGTATTACCATACCCGACAGCGTGACTACTATCGGCAATTATGCGTTCTCCAATTGCAGCAGCTTGGAGAGCATTACCATAGGTAATAGCGTGACCACTATCGGCAATTATGCGTTCTACTATTGCACCAGCTTGACGAGCGTAACCATACCCGACAGCGTGACCACTATCGACAATCAGGCGTTCTCCCATTGCACCAATTTGACAAGCATCACCGTAGATACTAATAATCTAAACTACGCAAGCCAGAATGGGATATTGTATGACAAAACAATAACGCGGCTTATACAGGCACCCGGAGCTATAAGCGGCAGCTTCACCATACCCGACAGCGTGACCAGTATCGGCGATTCGGCGTTCTCCGGTTGCACCAGCTTGACGAGCGTAACCATAGGCAATAACGTGACCAGTATAGGCGGATCGGCGTTCTTCGGTTGCAGCAGCATGGCAAGCGTAACCCTCCTCAGAGAAACACCGCCCACACTGGGTTTATGGGGGTTCAACAGCACCCCCGCAGCCATGCGCATTGTTGTTCCGGCGGGCAGGGTGGCAATCTACCGGACAACCACTGAATGGAATATAAATGGGTACCGTAATCGGATTCACAACGCCAGTTGTGCCTTACCAAATGCGGCAAACACTGCTTCGTGCAGCTGTTTATAGAGGAAGAATGTTTTAACTACGAACCACACGAACAAAAGAAACGATAGCGGACTATAAGTTTGTGTGGTTTGTGGTTCATTATCGGAATTAATTCAAAATTGCTCATTCTCCAAAAATGGGTTGCAATATAATGAAATATACCATATCCTGTATAGAACAGGATGTTTTATGGAAACGATGGAAAAGTTAGAAAAAAACGGTGTTTTTCTCAAATATAATGATGTAGTACACTTGTGTAAAAAGTATTCCATTGTTGAATTATCTCTATTTGGTTCATCAATTCGGGATGATTTTACTCAAAACAGTGATGTGGATATATTGGTCTCATTCGACCAAAATGCAACCATATCATTATTTGACATAATCGAATTGGAGAATGAATTTTCCAGATTATTGCACCGGGAAGTTGACATTGTAGAAAAAGAATCATTGAAAAACCCCATACGAAAAAACAAAATATTATCAACCCGGGAGATACTATATGTCGCTTAATGAAGATTTAGAAAAAATCGATGTATTAAAAGAATATATAGAACAAAAGACCAGCTACGGGAAGATGACATAGTACTATCACGCACAGAGTACAAACAACGCTTTTTCTCATTTCTCATTCCTCACTTCTCATTTAAACCTAAAACTACAGCCAAGCATATACGTAATGCCCGGCATAACATATCCCGTATAATACTCATACTGGGTGTTGCACACATTGTTCACGGAAATAAATAATTCGGAATCGGCAAGGCGCCATTGTGTTTTGGTGAAATTGAATCCAAGGCGCAGGTTCAGCAGAAAAATATCGTTGAGTGTGTGTGCGGCGGCGGGCGCCGAGGAGGGACTTAGCCAGCCGGTGTAAAGGTCGTGCAGGTATTGGAGATCGCCGGACAGGTAAAAATTGTCCAAAAATACCCAACGGAATCCGGCGGACAGGCTGAATGTTGGAGTGAAGGGCATTTTTTTCACGGTGTTGCCCTTTTCGTCTGTTGCGCTTACATCCGTGTACCAGGTGCCGCCGGCAAAAATGCCAATGGTGTTCGCGAATAATTTTTCGGGGAAAAAATCAACCGACGCGGCCAACTCAAGGCCCTGCAATGTGAATGATGCAAGCGAAGAAGCGTTGCCGGGAACTTGAGATGTAACGATGATTCTGTTTTTGCCGACATTGTAAAAATACGAGCCGTCAAGCGCATACGAAAAAAAAGTTCTAGGCCTGGGTGCAAAACGTAAACCCGCTTCAAAATGATCGATTGTTTCCGGCTCAATGCGTTTCAAATCCGCCGATTCATACGCGGCGGCATTGCCCAGCAATGGTTGCAAAATTGCCGGAGCGGGGTAGACCAGCCCTCTGGAATAATTGAAATTGCAATCAAGGCGCTTCCAGCCCAAGACAAGCCCGCCCTGATAGCTCAACTGATTTGCCCACACGCTGTGGAAAAAGCCGCGAAGCCCCGCCGACGGTGTTATGTGCCATTGCTCCCGGTCGCCAAACAGCCACGATGCCCCGGCGTAGGGGGAGTACAGAATCATCGCCGGGAATGTCGTTATAATCGACGGGCGGGTGATGTTGTGATCTTCGTTCACCATCAGCATCCAGTCCAGGTCCATTCCCAGAACCGCATTGCCTTTTTCCAAAACCGTCAATGTTTCCCTGGCCCGTGCGCCAAAGGCTTGCAGCGACTGCAATGACCATTCGCCCGGTATATGGGGATTTTCATCCAGCCACTTGAATTGAGTATTGGTGTAATACAGTTTCAGGAAGCCTTCGGCCTTATCATATTCATTGTTCAGCGTTATCGTCGAAAAAATACTGTTTGTTTGATAGCTGCTCAAAATGTCATCAATGCTTTGGCCGGCGTAGGGCGCCTGTTCGGTGTGCGCTCCTGCATAGTTTCCCAATAGCCGCAAGTCCCAATGCTCGTTAATCGACATTCCTGTATTAAGGTAATAGCTTTGCTGCTGAGCGCCGGAGTGAACGATATGACCGTTAGTCGATGTCCAGCTTTGGGCGGCGAAGATGTCAAAGCGTCCAAGCTGTACACCAAAGGCGGCATTTTGTACAAAGGTGTAATAGCTTCCCCCGGAAAAACCGCCTTCCGCAATCCAGCCTTCTTCGTTCATGGAACGGGGTTGCACATTCACCAGCGCATAACCCGCGCCAAATTCTGAAGGCTGGGGCGATTTGAATACTTCGACATGATCTATCGTGATAACGGGAATACTATCAGCCATTGACTGCCCGTACAAAAAACCGTAGCGGGGAACGCCGTCAAAGTGTACGGCAACTTCCGTTGCGGGATGCGCATAACCCCGCCCCCGCACGAAAATGCTGGAGCCGGTGGTGGTTCCCGCCATGTTTTTTTGCCCAACGATAACTCCCGGTACATTTTTAAGCGTATCTGAAAAATCAATCGAGCCCTGCTGCTGTATCTGTTCCTCTGAAACAATGTTTTTTCTCATCCCAAAAGCGGACTGTTCCGGCAATGCCGGACTTGTTTCCTGCCGGGGGGCATCTTCCTCGATAGTCAGACCTTGCCCTTCCATAATAATCCAATCGTCAAAATCATCGGTATGTTCGGATGTCACATCCTCTGCATTCAAAAAGAAGAGGCACGCGAACAATAGCGAGAGGAAAAAAAGCCTGAACAAAAAATGACGCGTTAAAACCATTTTCTGTTTACCGATAGCGGTTAAATTCCCGGGGGCCTGTATGGCCGCCATAGTTGGTAATGGTAAGCGTATTACCACTAACGGCAAAACCACCGGGCGCCGGGTTCCAGGGTAAACCGGTGGTGATAGTTCCCGTATGTGCGGCGCTGTCAAACGCATATCCCCACTCATTGGTGGTATTGTCGATGCTAAACGACCAAATGACCTTGTTTCCGGGCATAAAGGTGATGGTGAGCCAGTCTCCGTTTCTGGGCGTTTCCCCGGCCCACACCGAATAAACCAGATCGCCGGCAAGCGCCCCCAGTGTAAAGGGAACCGGCTCCACCGTTAAATTCGCCTGACGCACCCGCCTGAATTCCCGCAATGCTCCCCCGTGACTCCCGTAATTGGTAATAGTCAGTGTGTTGCCACTAATGGTAAATCCGTTAGGGGCCGGACTCCAGCCGCCTGCAGGATTGGTAATTGTTCCCGTATGTGCAGTGTTAAACGTATATTCCCACTCATTAGTACTATTGTCGATACTGAACGAGCAAATAACCTTTTTTCCGGGCATAAATGTGATAGTAAGCCAATCCCCCGCTCTGGGCGTTTCGCCAACCCACACCGAATAAACCAACCCACCAGAATTATCCGCATATCCAGTAATACTTGTCCCCGGCTCAGGACAACCAGTAAAAAGAGTAATCAAAATTAATGTTAATGGCAGCCCAACACCGCAAAAAATTTTCTTCTTCCTCATTCCTCACTCCTCATTCTCGTAAAATCCGCTCCGTGGGGATAATTTCTCCATGTAGGAGAAAAAACCATCCGCTCATAGTTATTGGTGACGGTAAACCTGCCTAAAGAATCAGCCTGCCCAATGCGCGTTGACTTGTCGTAGGAATAGGCGTGACGGGCTTCTTCGTTGAAAAGGACTGTTTCAGCAGATTCGAAATAGAGCGTTACCGCTCCCCAGCCGCCATCCCAAAACCAGCTGGTGCCAATCAGCGGTGAATCCGGATCCGGCCCCGATCCGCCCGGCCGTTTTTCCCGCGGGTCGATCTGAGCCTGACATCCAATAAGAGAAAAGATTATTATAATACCAATAACCATTTTCTTTTATTATACACTCTTTATCAGATACTTTTGCAAGGTGCCGATAAATTCGTCAATGTCTATTGGTTTACCTATGTGGCCGCTCATGCCGGCTTCAAGGCAATTTTCTACATCCTCACGGAAAACATTAGCGGTCATGGCGATAATGGGTATATTTTTCGCTTTTGCGTGCTTCATCGCTCTAATTCTGCGGGTTGCCTCATATCCGTCCATTTCCGGCATTTGTATGTCCATAAGAATCAAATCGTACGCATCGGGCGCTTGCTCAAACATAGCGACTGCTTCTAATCCGTTTTTGGCGCAGTCCATTTCCAGCATTGTAGGCTCGATCAATACTTCTATGATCTCCCGGTTGATTTCAACATCTTCCGCCAAAAGGATTTTATATCCATTAAAGATATGCCGGAAATCGGTCTCTTCTTCTTCCTGTAAACGATTTATTCCAATCGATTCATTTATCGCATCTGCGATTGCTGATGGGAACAAAGGCTTGGACAGGAATTTATCAACGCCCGCTTTTTTTGCTTCAGCCGCTACGCTGCTCCATTCAACGGCTGAAATCATAATGACAATGGTATGTTCAGGCGATTTTGCTTTTGCTTTTATTTCACTTGCCAGCTTAATGCCGTCCATATCCGGCATCTTCCAATCGACAAAGTATATGTCGTACATACCGTTGGTTCCCACAAGCGCCAGCGCTTCCTGACCGCTTAAAGCGGTATCGCAGTCTTTGCCAAAACTGTGCATAATGTCGGTGAAATAATCAAGGATATGTTGGTCGTCATCTACCACCATTATGGAAACATTTCCCCAATTCACGCCGACTTCGGATAGGCTAGATGTATTTTTCGTCCCTCGTTTTGCCTTAAACGTGAATGAGAATTTTGCTCCTTTTCCCAGTTCGGATTCAATCCATACTTTCCCGCCCATCATTTCTATGATGTTCTTGGAGATAGCAAGTCCCAGTCCCGTGCCGCCAAATTTGCGGGTTGTTTCCAGGTCAGCCTGATGGAACGATTTGAACAGTTTCTTTTGCTGTTCAGGACTTATGCCTATACCATTGTCCGTAACAGAGACCTGTATCGTATATTCTGATCCTTCAGAGGAGTCTTCCTTGTCGATAAAACGAGTATCAAGAATGATAGATCCTTCTTCCGGCGTGAACTTGACCGCATTGCCAAGCAGGTTGGTTATCACTTGCGCAAGCCGTTGGTCGTCACCGAACAGTGACTGTGGTATGGACTTGTCTATATGCACCGTAATTTTTTGGTTCTTTTCGTCAGCGCGGAACGAGGCAATATTGACAACGCGCTGAAGCATTTTTTCAAAATCAAACTCTTCATACGACAATTCCAGTTTATTCGCCTCGATTTTTGACATATCCAGGATATCGTTAATGACGCCCAGCAGATGCTGTGAAGCGTTTTCGATTTTTGACAAGCAGTAATCTTTCCGCTGTATATCATGGGCGGATTTCCCAATATATGTCATACCAATAATGGCGTTCATGGGCGTGCGTATTTCGTGGCTCATATTGGAGAGGAACAGACTCTTTGCTTCGTTTGCTTGCTGCGCTTTCTGCGTTGCTTCCCGCAGCGCAGTTTCAACTTTACGCATCGAGAACGCTCCTGCAAGTATGGAACCTGCCATTGTAGCAAGCCTGAACTCGCCCTGTGCCCAGTCTGCTTCCTCAAATGTCGTGGCAAAAACAAGGTATCCGGCACACACGCCTTCCACCATGAGAGGTATATAGCAAAAACTTTTTTCTTCGAGCGATGTGCCGGGATATGTTTTGAACACTTGTACTGCCGCTTTTTCGTAGTAGCAGCCGGTTCCATCAGCTTCATCGAGAATTGGTTTCATTATTTCATAAGTCAGTGAGCGTCCCAGTACACGCGGTGTTTCATCGTTTATGACATCTTCATGGGTACAGTGCAATAAACCGTCCGGCAGGAATTCCAGAATGATAGCTCTGTCTGTGTTGGTGAAATCGCGCAGTTCGAACAGCGCGTTATCAATTAATACGTTAAAGTCATACGGTTGTGTGAAGGGTACGGAGAACTTCGATATAAACTCCTGCGTTCGGAGTTCAGCTTCATTTGCCGCGAGAAGGGCTTCATCACTCTTTTTTCTGGAGTATGCGCCCGCAAGGATAGAACCCGCCATTGTTGCCAAACGGAATTCACCCTCCGCCCAGTTTGCCTGCTCAAACATTGTGAAGAAGACGAGATAACCCGCCCTGCTGCCGCCGATGGTCAGCGGTATGTAGCAGAAACTTTTTTCATCAAGTGATGTACCGTGATGTTTTTGGAACACCTGAGCCGCCGCTTTTTCATAGTAACAGCCGGTCATATCCGCTTCGACAAGAATCGGTTTCATTATTTCATAAGCCAGTGAGCGTCCCAATACCTTTGGCGTTTCATCGTTTATGACATCTTCATGGGTACAGAGCAGTGATCTGTCCGGCTGAAATTCCAGAATGATAGCCCTGTCTGTTTTCGTGAAGTCACGCAATTCGTATAACGCATTTGCAATCAATTCATCGAAATGATAGGATTGTGTGAAGGGTACGGAGAATTTTGATATAAATTCCTGTGTACGCAATTCCGATTCCCTTGCCGCGGATAAAACATCTTCTGTCTTTTTTCTGGAATATGCGCCCGCGATAATGGAACCCGCCATGGTCGCCAGACGGAATTCACCTTCTGCCCAGTTTGCCTGCTCAAACATCGTAAAGAAGACGAGATAACCCGCTCTGTTACCGCCGATGGTCAGCGGTATATAACAAAAGCTCTTTTCACCCAAATCGGCATCGGGGTACCGGTGAAAAAAACGCGGCGCTGCTTTCTCATAAAAGCAGCCGGTTCTGTCTGCTTTATCGAAAATTGGTTTCATGGTTCTATAGGCAAGCGAACGCCCCAGTACTTTCGGCGTTTTCTTGTTGATAACGTCCTCATAGGTACAAAGCAGCGAATCGTCCGGCTGGAATTCCAGAATGATAGCTCTGTCTGTGTTGGTAAAGTCGCGCAGCTCGTACAGCGCATCGTTGATCAATTCATTAAAATCGTATGACTGGGTAAACGGCACAGAAAATTCCGATATGAATTTCTGTGTGCGTAATTCCGCCTCATTTGCCGCGATAAGAAAGTCTTCGCTCTTTTTCCAGGAATAAGCGCTTGCGATGATCGAACCTGCCATGGTGGCCAGCTGGAATTCGCCCTCTGCCCAGTTTGCTTCTTCAAACATGGTGAAGAAAACAAGGTATCCTGCCCTGCTGCCGCCAATAGTGAGCGGTATGTAGCAAAAACTTTTTTCTCCCAGGTCGGCGGAAGGGTATCTCTGGAAATAACGGGAAGCCGCTTTTTCGTAGAAGCAGCCGGTTCTGTCTGCCTTGTCAAGGATTGGTTTCATCTTTTTGAAAGCCAGTGAGCGCCCCATTACTTTCGGGGTTTCATCGTTTATAACGTCCTCATGGGTGCAGAGCAGCGAACCATCCGGCTGAAATTCCAGAATGATAGCCCTGTCCGTTTTGGTAAAATCGCGCAGTTCGTACAGCGCATTGCCGATCAAATCGTCAAAATCATAAGGGCGTGTAAATGGAACGGAAAACTCTGACATGAACTCCTGCGTGCGTAATTCCGCTTCATTTGCCGCAAGAAGAATTTCTTCGCTTTTCTTTCTGGAGTAGGCTCCCGCTATGATCGACCCCGCCATTGTTGCAAGCCGGAATTCGCCTGCCGCCCAGTTTGCCTGCTTGAACATCGTGAAAAACACGAGGTATCCAGCCCTGTTGCCGCCAATTTTCAAGGGTATATAGCAGAAGCTCTTTTCTTTTAAATCGGTAGTGGGATATCTTTGAAAATAACGGGATGCTTGCTTTTCGTAGAAGCAGCCGGTGTTATCCGCCTCGTCGAGGATCGGCTTCATCATTTCATAAGTCAGTGAACATTCCAGTACTTTTGGCGTTTCTTCGTTAATAACGCTCTCATATGTGCAGAGCAGCGAGCTGTCCGGCTGAAATTCCAGAATAATGGCTCTGTCCGTTTTGGTAAAATCGCGCAATTCGTTCAATGCGTTATCAATCAACTCGTCAAAATCATAAGGTTGTGTAAACGGCACAGAGAACTTTGAAATAAACTCTTGTGTCCGCAGTTCCGCTGCTGCGCCAGAAGCAATGATTTTTTCGTCCATCACTCAATTTCCCCTTTTGTTTCCATTATACTATTAAAGGAATATAATGTCAAATACGCAAAAAATACAGAGGCAATTACCTGTTCTCTTTTCTCTTTTCTTTTGTTATAATGACCTATGGTCATAGCTTCGATAGACATACAAAACGGCAAGGTCGTCCAGCTTAAGCAGGGCGAGGAACTGGTATTGCAGCGGGACAATCCGCTGGAACTGGCGGCAGAATTCGACCGTTACGGCGAAGTGGCGGTTATCGACCTTGATGCCGCGATGGGGAAGGGCAGCAATATCGAGCTGATAAAGCCGCTGCTGCGAAAAGCCGAGTGCCGGGTGGGCGGCGGCATCAGAACGCCGGAACAGGCAAAAGAACTGGTCAGCCTTGGCGCGCGAAAAATTATTGTGGGGTCAAGCGCCTTTCGCAATGCCGGTACATTTGGGGTAAATGTTTCCTTTCTTGAAGCGATGGCAAAAAAGATCGGCCGTGAGCGGCTGATTGTCGCCGTTGATGCCCGCAATGGCGAAATTGTCGTGGACGGCTGGAAAACCCCCACCGGCCTTGATTTAATTACAGCGGCAAAACAAGTCGATCCCTTTGCCGGCGAACTATTATTTACCTGCGTCGAACGCGAAGGCACCATGACCGGCATCGATCTTGAGCCGGTACGCAAACTGCGCGAAGCCGTTACTTGCCAAATCACTGTAGCCGGCGGCGTTTCAACCTTAGACGAAATCGCAAGCATTGCCGCCCTCAACTGCGACGTGCAGTTAGGCATGGCCATCTACACCGGCAAAATAAACCTCCCCGACACCTTCATAGCCTCGCTAAACTGGAAGAAAGGAGAATCGCTGAACCCGCAATCCGCCCCCCCACTCCCCACTCCCCACTCCCTACTCCCCATCCTTGTTCAATCCCCCGACGGCCAAATCCTTATGACCGGTTTTACCGATGCCGAAGCGTTAACCGAAACATTCAAGCGCGGGAATGTCTGTTTCCACAGCCGTACGCGGAACAAACTATGGATGAAAGGTGAAAGTTCCGGCAATGTGCTGAAACTTGTGAAAATGCGCACCGATTGCGACCGCGATGCATTGCTTGCCATTGCCGAGCCGGCAGGCCCCATTTGTCATACCGGCGCGTGGTCTTGCTTTGCGACTAACAAAAACTATAGCTGGGCATATTTGCAAAATATCATAACCGAACGTTTTCGCAATCCGGCGCCGGGTTCGTACACCGCAACCCTTGACGATGATCTGGTTCGGGAAAAAGTGCTGGAAGAAGCAAAAGAACTGTGCGAGGCAAAAACCAAGGACGAGATTATCTGGGAGGCGGCGGACTTGCTCTATTTTGCCACCGTATTGATGACCCGTGCCGGCGTTAGCGTACAGGAAATTCTTGACGAACTTGATCGGAGACACAGGAAGTAAAATGAGGAATGAGGAATGAGTGAATTTTGGAATAGGCGTACAAAGAATCTTTCTCCGTATGTGCCTGGTGAGCAGCCGAAGGATCGGCAGTTTATTAAACTTAACACTAATGAGAATCCCTATCCGCCTTCGCCAAACGTTATTGCAGCGATTCAAAATGCGGTCAATGACAGCCTGCGATTGTATCCTGATCCGGAATGTACTGGTTTCCGGGAGGCGATTGCCGCCCGCTACAATGTTAAGCTCGAACAGGTTTTTGCGGGCAATGGTTCCGATGAAGTGCTTGGCTTCGCCTTTGGCGCGTTCTTTGGCGGTGATGCGATTTTGTTTCCTGATATTACGTATAGTTTTTATCCGGTTTATGCGGATTTGTGGGATGTTCCGTATCGTACCATACCGTTAGATGAAGATTTTTTGATTAATACGGCTGATTATACTGTTCCATCGGGCGGGGTGGTTATTCCCAATCCTAATGCCCCAACGGGGGTGGCGCTTTCGTTAGATGCGATTTTGTCTGTGGCAAAGTGTTTGGAAAAACAGGAAAAAGTGTTTATCGTTGATGAAGCGTATGTTGCGTTCGGTGCCGATTCCGTTATTCCCCATATCAATGACCATCCCAATATGCTTGCCGTACATACTCTTTCAAAATCGGCTTCGCTTGCTGGCTTGCGCGCTGGTTTTGCCATTGGCAATGAAAAACTAATCGAAGGCCTGTGCCGCATACGCGATTCCTTTAATTCATACACCCTTGACCGGCTTGCCCTGGCAGGTGCAAGTGCGGCAATTGCCGATGCCGATTATTACGACACCATTAACCGCCGTATCATTGCCACACGGGATCGGGTAACGGAAACACTGCGCGGTATAGGCTGTACTGTATTGCCATCATCGGCAAATTTTATTTTTATGCAAGCGCCCGGCATCAGCGGCGG
>Ga0123356_10005834_pt1 | contig 12501 bp, 13 predicted proteins | sample TergutEmb28metaG_2_FD_92546 | JGI IMG/M metagenome (GOLD analysis project Ga0123356, IMG submission 92546) | Embiratermes neotenicus P3 segment gut microbial communities from Petit-Saut dam, French Guiana - Emb289 P3 | ecosystem: Host-associated > Arthropoda: Insects > Digestive system > Gut ... | reverse complement strand
GGGGCCGGCGAGCCCGCGATTCCGGGAACGGCAGCGCCGCCACGGCCGCGGGCGGTGTAGACTGAACCCGCCAGACGGTTCCCCGCACCTACCTGTGGTGTGAGGAGCCGGGCGCGGGCCGCAGTCTGCCGACGGTCCCTCGCCAGTCGACGTCCCAGCGGAGCGCCCGACCCGATGCTGTCGATCCTGGTCTGCCACTCGTATTTCCAGCGCTTCGACGCCAAGCAGGTCGAGCGCGCCAAACCCTACCCGCCGCTGGCGACGCTGCAGTGCGCCGCGCTCCTGCGGCGGGCGGGGCATCGGGTGTCGCTGTTTGACGCCATGCTGGCGGATGACCTCGCCGAATACGAGCGCAGCCTCCGGTCCCTGCAGCCGCAGGTGGTGCTGCTCTACGAGGACAACTTCAACTTTCTGAGCAAGATGTGTCTGGCGAAGATGCAGCAGGCGGCCTGCCGCATGATCGGCATGGCTCAGCAGGCGGGGGCGCGCGTGATCGCCGCCGGCTCGGACGTCAGCGACGCTCCGGAGCCCTATCTGCGCGCCGGCGCAGACGTCACGCTGCGGGGCGAGGGGCTGCCGGCGCTGCTGGAGATCCTGCGCCGCCTCGATTCGAGCCCGCGGGCGGCCGGCGCCGCGCTGGCGGACGGGGTGGCAGGCACTTCCACGCTCCTCGCCGGGGCAGTGACGGTGGTGAACGGAGCGCGGCTTTTGCCGGAGGTTGAGCTCAGCGAACGCGCTGCCTGGGATCTGGTCGACATGGACCGTTATCGCGACGTCTGGCTGGGCGCGCACGCCTATTTCAGTCTCAACATGGCCGCTTCCCGGGGCTGCTCGTTTCGCTGCGCCTGGTGCGCGAAGCCGATCTGGGGCAATCACTACCTGCAGCGCGAGGCGGACGCGGTCGGACGGGAAATGGCGTACCTCCGGCAGAGCTTCGGCCCCGACCATGTCTGGTTCGCCGACGACATCTTCGGCTTTCGCGGTGACTGGGTGCGCGAATTCGCGGCGGCGACCCACGAGGCGGGAGGCGGCGTACCGTTCACGATCCAGATACGCGCGGATCTGCTCAGCGAGCGCATGGTGCTGGCGCTGCGCGATGCGGCCTGCGTGGAGGCCTGGCTGGGCGCCGAGAGCGGCAGCCAGCGGGTGCTGGATGCCATGAACAAGGGCACGACCGTCGAGCAGATCGTCGCCGGGCGCGCGCGGCTGAAGGACGCGGGGATCCGGGTCGGGTTCTTCATTCAGCTCGGCTATCTCGGCGAGCAGCTCTCGGACATCCTCGCCACGCGCGAGCTGCTGCAGGTCACATCTCCGGACGACGTCGGCGTCAGTGTCTCCTACCCGTTGCCCGGCACCAGGTTTCACGAACTGGTCAAAGCGCAGCTTGGGCCCAAGACGCATTGGCAGGACAGCGACGATCTGGCCATGATGTTCCGGGGCACCTACACGTCCGAGTTCTATCGGGAGGTGCGCAATCTGCTGCACGACGAGGTGTCGCTGCAGCGGCACGAGATCCCGGCGCACGACGGTACGGCACACGACGCATGGCGCTCGCTGGAGCGGCGCTGGCAGGAGCTGTTGTCGCACGAGCCTCGCTACCGCACCCGGCACGGCGTCCCCGCGGGCTGAGGCACGGATGCGGCGCGCCCGGCAGCGGCAGGTGGGGCTATGAAGGTATCGATCCTCATCGCCGCCTACAACGAGGCGAATACCGTGGCGACGGTCCTCGAGCGGGTGCGGGCGCAACCGCTGCCGGGAGCCGACAAGGAAATCATCGTCGTGGAGAGCAACTCCACCGACGGCACGCACGAAATCGTCGCGGAGTTCATGGCGCGGCACGCCGGGCAGGGCGGCGCGCGTATGCGCGCCATCTATCAGGACCGGCCCCGCGGCAAGGGACACGCGCTGCGGGAGGGGTTTGCGGCCGCGACGGGCGACATACTGCTCATCCAGGATGCGGATCTGGAATACGATGTCGCCGACTATCCGGATCTGCTGCAGCCGATCATTGCCGGGCGCACGGCGGTGGTGCTCGGCAGCCGTCACCTCGGGCCAGCCAGGTGGAAGATCCGGCAATTCGCGCACAACGGGCTGCTGGCCGTGGTGATGAATGTGGGTGGTCTGCTGTTCCGCGCGCTGTTCAACGCAGTGTTCGCGGTGCGCCTCACCGATCCGACCACGATGTACAAGGTATTTCGTGCGGACTGCATCCGCGGCCTGAGGTTCAGCTGCAACGGCTTTGACTTCGACTTCGAGCTGCTGGGGAAACTGATCCGCGCGGGCTTCATACCGCTGGAAGTGCCGGTCTCCTACAACTCGCGCGGCTTCGATCAGGGCAAGAAGATCCGCATCTTCCGCGACCCTCTCACCTGGGTGCTGGCGATAATCAGATGCCGCTTTGCCGCCGCTCCGCTGCCTGGCCGAAGCGTCATCCGTGACCCGCGCCACGCCGCTGCGGACAGCGTGGCCGGCGCCCCGGCGACGAGAAAGTAGCCGCTACAGGGAAAAGCCGGCGCTCTGCGCATCGTCGTAAAACATCTTCACCGTCTCCAGCGAGTACTCACCGAGGTCATGGCCGAGCAGGTGAAGCTTGCCGAGTATGTCAGCCGTCAGCGTGATGACCTGACAGCCGACGGCCTCGGCCTGCAGGATGTTGAGCGGCTCGCGCGAGCTCGCCCACACCAGTCGCGCGTTGGCGTTCACTCTGAGCATCTCCACGGCCTGCGCCATGATCGGCATCGGGTCGACGCCGGTGTCGGCGATGCGCCCGGCGAACATCGATACGTAGCTCGGCGTCGCGGGATTCAGCGTCGGCAGCAGCTCGCGCAGCTGGGCCAGCGTCATGACCGCGGTGACGTTGAGCTTGACGCCGCGCGCGGCGAGGCGCCGGAGGAGCGCCGCGGCGCTGGCGCGCCGGGTGTTGGTCACCGGAATCTTGACGTAGACGTTGTCCGCCCACGAGGCGATCTCCAGGGCCTGGCGCTCCATTTCCGCGAATTCGTCGGCGAGCACCTCGAAGCACACCGGCTTGTCGGTGATCTCCGCGAGTATCTCCCGGGCAAAGGCGCGGTAGTCGGTCACTCCGGCCTTGCGCATGAGCGTCGGGTTCGTGGTCAGGCCGCGGATCCAGGGCTTGGCGTGCAGCTCGAGCATCCGCGCCCGCTCGGCGCCGTCGGCGAAGATCTGCACCGCGAGCTGACTCAATGCCCTCATGCCGCACCCGATCGCCTCATGATGATTCGCGCCGCCTCGGGGAGCGAGCCGACACGAAAGTCGCACGCAGCCGCGGCCGCCTCATCGTCACCCCGGTCGACCAGCAGGCTCCTGCAGCCTGCGCGCCGGCCCGCCTCGACGTCGCACCAGCGGTCGCCGACCATGAAGCTCAGCGACAGCTCGATGTCGAGCTCGCGGGCCGCCTGCAGCAGCAGGCCGGGCTGCGGCTTGCGGCACGTGCACGCAGCCGCGCTGTCGTGAAAACAGCAGAGTATCGCGTCCAGCGGCAATGCGGCCGCAAGGCGCGCGTGGATGGCGTCCACCAGCGCCCGGGACGCGTTGCCGCGGGCGACGTCGGGCTGATTTGTCACCACAACGAGTGAGTAGCCGCAGGCCCGCAGTGCGTTCAGTGCCTCGGGAACGCCCGGCAGAATTTCGAGCTCGGCCAGCGTGCTCGGAGGGTGCGGCGTTCCGCGACGCAGGAACACGCGATTGATGACCCCGTCGCGATCGAGGAACACCGCGGGCCGTTTCAACGCGTCGTAGCTTCCCACTTCGCCTCGTGCGGCCCGAGCCGCGGGTGCGACACCAGCAGGTGCCAGATAACCGCCTGTAGCGCCTCGCAGTGCGGCGTAACCGCCTGGGGATTGACGGTCGGAATGACGACCGCCGCGTCTGCCAGTCGCGCCGTGTGGCCCCCATCGCGGCCGAGGATTCCAAGGACCTTCGCGCCGACGTTCCGGGCGTAATCGACCGCCGCCACCAGGTTCAGGCTGATGCCCTGCTCGGTGCTGCCGCCCCCCACGGACAGCACGAACACGGCGTCCCGCCCGCTCAGGCGGCTCACCTTCAGCCACTCGACGAAGGCGCTCTCCCAACCGTCGTCGTTGATGCGCGCGGTGAGCTCCGCGACGTTGTCGGTCGGCGTGTAGCACTCGATGCCGAGCAGCTTGCGAAAATCGTTGACCGCGTGCGAGCAGTTGCCGGCGCTGCCGCCGACGCCGAGAAAGAATATCCGCCCCCCCTGCGCCTTGATGCTCGCGAGCAGCGTGACCATGGCCTCGATCGCAGCGACATCCAGCCGCTCGAGGATCGCCACCGTCTCCTGCAGATGCTCACGCGTGTAGCTCATGCAGGGGTTCGCCTGTGCGCCAGGAATTCCTCGGTAGCCTGCAGTCCCTGCGGCGAGCCGATCTCGTAGAAGCGTTCGGACACCTCGAAGCCCGCCAGCCCTCCGCGTGCAGACAGCTCGTGGAGGATGTCGGCCAGATCGACGACCGTCGCGGGCGGGCAGCGCGCCACGACCGCGCGCGACAGCACCGCGAGGCCGAAGTCGATGTGTGCCATATCGGCCCGCGGGGCATGCTTGTCGTAGAGGAGCAGCTCGCCGTCTCTGAACAGCACGTTGCTGCGATCCCAGCGGTTGTCGTTGCGCAGCACGGTCATCAGCGCCGGCCGTCGACTCTGGCGGTAGGCCGCCTGGATGCGCGCAAGCGAGCAGGGCAGGTACGAATCCCCGTTGAGGACGAAGAACTCCTCGCCGAGCAGCGGCAGTGCCTGGCGCAGCGCGCCACCGGTGCCCAGCAGCGTCGCGCCGTCGAAGGAGTAGCTCACGGCGAGCCCGGGGAGGGCGGCGGCCGCGACCGCCGCCCGGATCTGCTCGCCGAGATGGCCGAGACACAGCACGACCCGATCGACACCCTGGCTGCGCAGCATGTCCAGCTGATGGAATATGAACGGCCGTCCGGCGACCTCCAGCAGCGACTTCGGCCGGCGCGCGCTCAAGGCTCGCAGCCGGGTCGCCAGCCCGCCAGCGAGTATGGCAACGGGGAGCAGCCTCAGCACAGCACGACCTTGGTGCCCTCGAAGTCGAAGCGAAAGCGCACTTCCTCCAGGCCCGCTTCCGCCATGACCTCGCGCAACCGGCTGCGATCGGACGCATAGAACATCAGGAAGCCTCCGCCCCCGGCGCCCACCAGCTTGCCGCCGACGGCGCCGTTCTGCATCGCCAGTGAGTACCACGCGTCGATCTGTGGGTTGCTGGCAGCGCGCGAGCGGCGCCTCTTGTGTTCCCACTGCTCGTTCAGCAGCGCGCCGAAGCGCAGCAGATCGCCGCTCTCCAGGGCTTCCTTGCTGCGATAGCCGAGCAGCTTCACCTCATCCAGATTGCGCAACACCTCCGCATCGCCCGCCTGCGAGCGCTGTTGCTGGTCCCTGAGCACGCTGCCGGCGGCACGCTCGAAGCCGGTGAAGAACAGCAGCAGATTGTCCTCGAGCTCGTACATGGTGCGCCGCGACACCCGCAGCGGCTGGACACTGACGCGGTGATCCCGGTGAAACGTGAGGCAGGTGATCCCGCCAAAAGCCGCCACGAACTGGTCCTGCTTGCCGATGGGCTCACCCAGGCGGTCGATCTCGATGTGACAGGCAAGCTCCGCGAGCTCCTGCGACTGAGCGACCTTGCGCTGATGGGCGTACAAGGCCTTGAGCAGTGCGGTGGTAAAACTTCCCGAGGACCCGAGCCCGGTGCGCGCGGGTATGTCGGCGAGCGTCGTGATCTCGATTTGCGGCTGGGCGAAATTCTGCAGCCGCAACGCTTCGCGGATGATCGGGTGTCTGACGTCCGCGACCTCTTCCACATGCTCGAGCGCCGAGTATTTCAAGTATATGCCGGGGCTGAACGGCCGCATGACGCTCACGTAGACGTACTTGTCGATGGCGGCGGCCAGCAGAAATCCCTCGCGCTGCACGTAGTACGAGGCGAGGTCCGTGCCGCCCCCGCCGAGCGTGATGCGCAACGGGCTACGCGCGATGATCATGACCGCAAGCGGCGTAGATTCTGCCGACGACGCTGAGCGCCGCGATCGCATCCTGCAACCCGACGGCGGGCTCGCGCCCGCGGCGGATGTCCTCGGCGAACTCCGCCAGCTCCGTCGACCACGAATCGTCCGCCATGGGATATTCCCAGATCGTGGTTTCCGGCGGGCCCATGCCGGGGAGCATGCGGTACCAGGTCAGTCGCTCCAGGCCGTAGCTGCCGCCGAGTCCGTCGACCTGCAGCTTGCCCGCGCGCCCGAACAGCTCCCAGGAAAACGTGTTCTTCCATTCGGTGCAGCTCACGTGCAGGAACGCCACCTGGCGGCTCGCGGTCTTCAGCAGCATGAAGCCGTTGTCCTCGACCGGCATGTCCCAGAAATAAGTGTGGGCGAAGCCGTCGACGTCGACGAACTCGCCGAGGAACCAACGCGCGAGGTCGATGAGGTGCACGCCCTGATCGAGCAGCTCGCCACCCCCCGAACGCTCCGGCTGCGCACGCCACTCGCTCGCGTAGCCGGGTCGGCCACCGTGTCCGTAGCGGGCGCGCACGAACAGCAGCGGACCCAGCGCCCCTGCGTCGACCAGCTGCCGCGCCTGCCGGAAGGCGCGGTGATAGCGGTGATTGAAGCCCACCCGCACGCGCACCCCGTGCCTGGCCGCGAGCTGCGGCAGGCCGTGGAGCTCCGCGGCGTTGCGCGCCGCAGGCTTCTCGACCAGCACGTGCTTCGCGGCGGTGACGGCCGCGCGCACGATCTGCACCTGCGCATCCTGGGGCGTCGCGACGATGACCGCATCGACCCCGGGGCGCTGCAGCGGCTCGCGCCAATCCGAGCCGCAGACGCAGCCACCGCCGAGCGCGGCGACCTGCGCGGCGCGCTCAGGGTCGAGGTCGACACAGTGCACCAGCTGCGCGCCCGCCAGGTGCCGCGCGCGCTGCTGCCCGACCCTGCCGCAACCGATGATGGCGACATTCAACCGCCGCCTCCCCAGCTCATGTGTCGATCCTCGGGCATGATGCGGCGCAGCGTGTAAACGTCCGATGCGTTCAGTTCGTCGAGGTGCGCGGGCAGGGTGCGCCACGGATCCCACACGGCGCTCAGGAGCTTTCCGGTGATGCCGTTGCTCAGGTCGCAGCCGAGGAACACGGCAAGCTCTGCGCCCCGGCTGAGTGGCACGCCGCCGTCGCGCTTCTGCTCGAGCCAGCGTCGGTACAGTTCGGGCGCGGCCCGCTGCGGGCCGGCGGCGAGGAAATCCTCCAGCATGCGCGTGTTGAGTGCGCCGGGAGCGATGGCATTGACGTCGATCCGATGCGGGCGTGTCTCTTCGGCCAGGGTCTCGACGAAACGGATCACGGCCGCCTTGGAGGCCGCATAGGCGCTCAAGGTCGGCAGCGGACTGGTGGCACCGCCGCCGGACAACTGGATGATCTTGCCGCCTCCGGCCTGCTTGAAGCGCGGCACGACCGCGCGGCTGAGGAGTACCGCGCCCAGCAGATTGATTTCGAGCGCGCGGAACCATTCCTGCCAGTCGACGGCTTCGACCGTCCCGACGGGACCGGCCACCCCGGCATTGTTGACCAGAATGTCCAGCCGGCCGAGTGCGGCGAGCGCACCGTCGACCAGCCGCGTGACGTCGGCGGGCCGCGAGACATCGGCAGGCACGGCGAGCACCGATTGCCCGGGACGCGCGACCCGACGGAGCGTGTCCGCCGCGGTCTCGAGCGCCACGCTCTCGCGAGCGCAGATCACCACGCTGGCTCCGGCCTCGAGGTAGCTCCTCGCGATCTCGAATCCGAGCCCGCGACTTGCGCCAGTGACGATGGCGCAGCGGTTCTCGAGGACGTTGGCCAGCGCGCTCACGGAGCCTTCCCCGGCAGGCCGACCGCGAGGTAGCGCAGGCCGCGAGCCGCCGCCAGATCGGGCAGAAAGCGATTCCCGTCCAGCACCGCCAGGTGCGGGGCGCTGTGCAGCAGCTGCGCGGCGCCGATCGTCTGGTACAGCGGCCATGCGGTCGCCAGGACCAGAGCATGCGCGCCACGCACCGCGGCGAGGGGGCTGTCAAATCGTTCGACCGTGCCGCGCCAGTGTTGCGGCAGCGTCCCCACGACAGGATCGTGCACGTGGATGGTCGCGCCTTGCTCCAACAGCCAGTCGCACAGCTCGACGGCGAGCGAACGGCGCAACGTGTCCGTGCCGGGCTTGTAGGTGAGTCCCCACACGGCAACCGTGATCCCTGACAGGTTCTCGAACAGCGCCCGCAGCGCCTGCTGCGCCCAGAGCCGGTGGGCGGCGTTGCTCGGCAGAATCGACGCCAACAGCGGTGTTGCGATGGCCTGCTCGCGCGCGGCCTGGTTGAGAAAGGCAACCTCGCGCGCCAGCGTCCCGCCTGCGAACGCCGTGCCCGGTGCGAGATAGGCGCGTGGCCCGATGCGCGGGTCGCTTTTCAGGCCGCGCTCGACCTGCTGCGCGTCCGCGCCGACGGACTCGCAGATTCGCGCCACCTCGTTCGCGAACGTCACTGATGCGGCGAGGAAGGCGTTCAGTGCGTGCTTCGTCATCTCCGCGGACTCAACTGACATCCACTCAATGGGAGCCCCGAGCGGATGCAGCAGCGCCTCGAGCAGGCCGCGCTCCGCTTCGCCCGCGCCCACCACCAGCCGTGGCGGGCGCAGAAAGTCGTTCACCGCGCTGCCCAGGCGCAGGTTCTCCGCCAGATACGCGACCCTGCGATCGCACCCGCCGACCGCTGTCTGCCGTTGCAGACGGCGCACGGAGCCCACCGGCAGCTGCGAGGACACCAGCAGCAGCGTCTCCGCGCCGAGGTACGGCAGTACCCGCTCGACGAGGGCGATGACGCTCTTGGGCTCTGGCTCACCGTCCTCATCCACAGGTGTGTCGCAGGCGACCCACAGCACCTGTGCGCCCGGTACCGCGTCCGCGGCGTCCGCCGAAAAACGCAGTGTGCCCGAGGCCAGTGCGCGCCGCAGCAGTTCCTCGAGCCCCGGCTCGAACACGGGCGCCGTGCCCTGATTGAGGCCGGCGATGCGCCGCTCGTCGAAGTCCAGCCCGACGACCCGGTGGCCGAGCTCCGCCAGGCATGCCGACGTCACCGAACCGAGGTGCCACAGACCCAGCACACAGATATTCATCGGCACGCATCCACCATGCCCGGGTTCGCCCTGAGGTATGCGAGGGTCGCAAGCACGGCTTCACGGATGGTGAGCCGCGGCTTCCAGCCGAGCGCCTTCAGCCGGCTGACATCGAGCAGAATGAGCGGGTTGTCGCCGGGCCAGCCGCGGTCTCCACCGGCGTACTCCAGAGCCGGCGTCACGCCGAGTGCGGCGCAGATCCAGCCGAGCGAGTCATTCACCTCGCAGGACGATTCGCAGCCGACGTTGAAGATGTTCACCGGCTCGTGCGCGCGCTCCAGCGCCAGCAGCATCGCATCGATGCAATCGTGCACGTAGAGATAGGACTTGCGCTGCCGGCCGTTGCCGAGCACGCGCAGACGCCGGGGGTCGTCCTGCAGCTGGCGCCAGAAGTCCAGCACGTGGCCATGCGTGTAGCGCTCCCCGAGAACCGATACCAGCCGGAAGATATGCGCGCGGAAACCGAAGCCGCTGCAGTAGGCCGCGATCAAACCTTCGGCGGCCGCCTTGGAGGCGCCGTACAGGGAGGTCTGCACCGGGAACGGCGCATCCTCCGGAGTCGGGACGCGCGCGGCGTCGCCATACACCGACCCGGAGGAAGTGAAAGCAATGCGGCTGACGCCGTTGCGGCGCATCGCCTCGAGGACGTGCTGAGTCGCAACGGTGTTCTGCTCGAGGTCCCGGCGAGGATGCTCGGTGCCGAAGCGCACATCGGCGTTGGCCCCAAGGTGAAACACCAGATCCACCGCGCGCATGCTTGCGGTCAGAGTCTCTCCATCGAGGAGGTCGGCGCGCACCAGCGAGAAGCCGGGCTGCGCGCGCGCGTTGCGCAGGAAGGCGTCCCGCCCGGTGGAGAAGTTGTCGTATCCGACCACGCGGTGGCCCTGCGACAACAGCCGCTCGGTCAGCGTGCTGCCGATGAAGCCGGCACAGCCAGTGACGAAACAGCGCAACTCAGTTTCCCAGGCGTGTCAGGTTGAGGCAACAATTGACAACAGCTGCCAGCGCGCATCATCTTCCATGATGAGATCGCTCTCAAGAGGACCGCTGCCCGGGCACATCTGCCGTAGCGGAGTGTGATTGTACTGCCGGTAGCGGCTGCGAAACGGGCCTGGTTGCGATGCAAGTGTTCCCCAAACCGGCTGCGCTGCTGTTGCTGGCGGCGCTGATTGCGAACCTCATCCTGCGGGGAATCGTGCCGGCCGCGTCGAGGTTGGACGCCGACTTTCCGAGTTATCTTACCGCCGCGCGGATCGTGGCGGATGGCGGCGACGGCGCGCGGCTGTACGATATCCCCTGGTTCCAGGAGCAGATGCGCCGCTACCGGATCGGCAAGCCGAGCGCGGGGAAGTTCTCGCCGTTTCCACCGCCGACGGCACTGCTGCTGGTTCCTGTCGCCCGCCTGGCCCCCCTCAACGCCCTGCGCGTGGCAGCGGGCCTGAGCCTGCTGGGCCTGGGCGGCTCGATTGTGCTGCTGGCGCGGATTCTCAGCTGGAGCGCGCTGGACGCGGCGGTGTTGGTGCTGCTGTCGGGCAACGCCATCCTGGCCGCGCTGCGTCTTGGGCAACCCTATATCCTGGTGTCGGCATGCTGCATTCTCGGTTACTACCTGCACGTGAGGCACAGGCCATGGCTGGCGGGGCTGTCGCTGGGACTTTTTACGCCGCTCAAGTATTTCCCCGTCGTCATGCTCGGCTACTTCGCGTTCCGCAGACAGTGGCGGCTGGTCGCGGGAGGAGCGCTCGCGACCGTCGCCGTGACGCTGTTGAGCATTGCAGTGCTGGGGTGGAAAATCCATGTGGAGTTCCTCACCTCCGTCCTCGGCAGCCATCTGACCGCCAGGCTCAGCATGCAGGATCCCTTCACTGCAAACTTCCAGTCATTCGACACCCTGTTCCGACGCCTGTTCGTGTTCGACGCACTCGCCAACCCCCGACCCCTGATGCCGGCCGCGTGGCTCGCGCCCGCGTGCCTCGTTGCCACGAAGGCGGTGATCCTGGTCGTGCTGCTCGCGACGCTGTTGCAGCTTGCCCGTCGGCAGGGCGCATCAGCCACTGCTCCAGCGATCGGACTGTTGGGAATTACGACGTTGCTGCTGGCACCTGGGACTGCCACGTACCACATGGTGCTGTTGTGGCTGCCGGTGGGCCTGCTGGGCAACTTCTTCCTGCGCGCGCGCGCGGTCGCGTGCGCCTGGCTGGTGCTCGGCGGCTATGCACTCATCGGCTTCTTCCCGTTTCGGTTCGTGGCGCCTTTTGAAGGGCGCGGGGGGCTCACGGTGCTCGCCTATCCGCGACTGTTCCTGCTGCTGGCGATGTTCGTGGCGAGCGTGTATGGCCTGTGGAGGTACTCAGGCGCCCAACAGGATGCGGACCCGCTGCGGGTCAATACGGACAGCGGCGCTGCCGCCCCAACATGAGCCGCAATGATCCGCTGACGCGCCTGGCCGATACGCGCGCGGCCTTCGACAGCGTGGCCGCCGGGTATGACGGTCCGCGCGGCAACAACGCGCTCATCCAGGACATGCGCGCGGAGATGTGGCGTTGGCTGGATCTCTCGTTCGCGAGCGGCAGCCGCCTGCTCGATGTCGGCTGCGGCACGGGGCTGGATGCCGTCCGACTTGCACGCCGCGGGCACCACGTGGTCGCCACCGACTGGTCGCCGGAGATGGTCGCCCGTACCGCTGCCCGCGCGCGCGAAGAGACGCTGTCCGAGCGTGTCGAGGCGCGAGTGGTCGGCGCTCACGAGCTGGCGCGGCTCGAGGGCGCCGGCACATTTGACGGCGGGTATTCCAACCTCGGTCCGCTCAACTGCGTACCCGACCTGACCGAGGTGTCGGCGGCCTGCGCGCGCCTGCTGCGCCCCGGTGGTGTGCTGGTGTTCACGGTGATCGGCCGGCTGTGTCCGTGGGAGATTGCCCATTACCTTCGGCGCGGGCGCTGGTCGCGGGTGAGGGTGCGCTTTGCCCGCGAGGCGGTGCCGGTCAGCATGAACCAGCACACGATCTGGACGCGCTACTACACGCCACGCGAATTCCAGCGCTCATTCGCGCGCCACTTCACGCTGGTGCATTACCGCGGCCTGTGCGTATTTGCCCCGCCGCCATATCTCAGCGTGCTACGCGAGGAGCATCGGCCGCTCTATGAATGGTTGTGGCGGATGGATCGGCATACGGCGGGCTGGCCCGTGCTGAGCGCGCAGGGCGATCACTTTCTGATGGTCATGAGGAAGCGTTGAGCGCCGCTGGCAACCCTGAGCCGCGAGCGGGCGGCCAGCCACGCGGAACGCTGCTGACGGCCGCAAACCAACACGAGCTCCTGCCC
>Ga0123356_10005832_pt1 | contig 12504 bp, 15 predicted proteins | sample TergutEmb28metaG_2_FD_92546 | JGI IMG/M metagenome (GOLD analysis project Ga0123356, IMG submission 92546) | Embiratermes neotenicus P3 segment gut microbial communities from Petit-Saut dam, French Guiana - Emb289 P3 | ecosystem: Host-associated > Arthropoda: Insects > Digestive system > Gut ... | reverse complement strand
ATGAGGCGATCGAGTGGGCGCGGCGGGCGCCGTCGATCGCCTGGGGCCACGTCGAGATCCGGCCGACCGCGACGCGCTACGTGGACGGCGGATGGCAGGGCACGCAGCCGGTGACGTGACCGGTTGCCCGTCCGCTCACGAGGCCGGCGCGACCGCCGAGCGCGTCGCGCGGGCCTCGTACGGGCGGCTCCTCGCCATGCTCGCGGCCTCGACGCGCGACATTTCGCTCGCCGAGGACGCACTCGCCGACGCCTTTGAGCGGGCGCTGCGGGGCTGGCCGGTGACGGGTGTGCCCGACAGCCCCGAGGGCTGGCTCATGACCGTGGCCCGCAACCGCATCCGTGACCTGCTGGGCTCAGCGACCGTGCGCAGCACGGTGCCGCTCGACGATGAACGCGCCTGCATGCTCGCCGGCGGCGGGCGCGAGGTGGCCGATGCCGTGTTCGCCGATACCGAGCCGGACGCGATCCCGGACAGGCGGCTGGAGCTGCTGTTCACATGTGCGCACCCGGCGATCGACCGCACGGTGCGCACGCCGCTCATGCTGCAGGTCGTCCTCGGCTTCGACGCGGCCCGCATCGCCGCCGTCTTCGATGTGCAGCCAGCGGCGATGGCGCAGCGGCTGGTGCGGGCGAAGCACCGCATCCGTGACGCCGGCCTCCCCTTCCGTGTGCCCACGCGCGGGGAGATGCCGGCGCGGCTGCCGGCGGTGCTCGAGGCGATCTACGGCGCCTACGCGATCGACTGGCTCGACCAGCACGAGCGGATCCACGAGTCGATCGCCGACGAGGCCCGCTGGCTCGCGGTGCTGACAGCCGGCCTGCTCGAGACCGAGCCCGAGGCCTGGGGCCTGGCGGCGCTGCTGACGCTCGCGCAGTCGCGGGCGCCGGCCCGCGCGAGCACGCCCTGGCCGCCGCTTGAGGAGCAGGACACCGCACTCTGGGACCGCGCCCTGATCGCCGAGGGCGAGGCGCTGCTGGTGCGTGCACACGCGCTCGGACGGCCGCTCGGCCGCTTCCAGCTCGAGGCCGCGATCCAGTCGGCACACTGCGGACGGGCCTTCACTGGCACGATCGATCGCGACGCGATCGTGAAGCTCTACCGCGGCCTGGTCGCGATCGCGCCGACGACCGGAGCGGTCGCGGCCCTGGAGGCACTCACAGCCGGGTCCTGAGATCGGTCGGCCGTGGTCAGAGCTCGGCGGGATACTCCGACACCACCGGCCTCAGCGGCACTCCGGCCCGATCCTGACTGGAGGGCTGGATGTCGGGACGCGTGATGGCGAGGTAGAGCACCAGCACGAAGACGATCAGGGCGATCACGATCGCGGTCGGCCCGTTGCCGAAGTTGAGGCCCGTCAGGTAGTCCGGTTTGCTGATCCAATCCGAGAACGACGCCCCCAGCGGCCGCGTGAGGATGTAGGCCGACCAGAAGGCCGTGATGCTCTCCAGGCCGAACTGCCGCCACAGCAGCCACGGGATCAGGATGAGCACCAGGAAGAAGATCCCCGAGGTGAAGTAGCCCATCCCGAGCGACGCCGCCGTGAAGTCCCCGAATGCGGTGCCCAGCGCGAAGGTCGCGAACACGACCGACCAGTAGAACGCCTCGCGCCGCTGCGTATCGATGCTGTGGATCGAGACGGTGCCTTCGCTGCGATACCAGGCCCAGAACGCGATCGCGAGGATGGCGGCCCAGAAGAGGCTGAGGGGCCCGTACGGGATGTGCATGTCAAGGTGCATGAAGTCCGACAGTCCCGTGCCGGCGATCGCGATCGCGTACGCGAGCGACCAGTAGGCGAAGGCCCGGTAGCGACGGGTCGAGAACTGCAGGACGAGCGCAATCACGAACAGCGCCACCTCGGTACCGCCGCCTCCGAAGTTCCCGTACCGCTTCAGGTAGTCGGAGGTGACCTCGCCCCCGGCCGTGGTCAGGATCTTCACGACCCAGAAGAGAGCGATGATCTCCGGAACCTTCGCCCGCTCGGGCGCCGGGAACAGCCGCCCGATGAACGGCAGCTGCCCATCGATGCTCCGGCGCAGAGCGCCGGAACTGGAACTTGGCTTCCTCATAGGTGGCAGCGAAGGGTACGGGCGTCGATTAAGCGCAGCTATCGGCCGGGTGCGGGCGGCGCGTCACCTGGCGGCGGTGTGGGCGGCGCGCTGCGGTAGGTGGCCGGGGTGGCCGACAGCCGGATCGGATTGCGCGGCAGCTTGATTGCGTTCCCCTCGTCGGTTGTGAGCATGACCGTGGGCTCGAGGCCAATGCGCTCGGCGAAGCGGAAGGCCTGACCGATGTCGTTGACGACGCCGGCGGGAACGCGCGCGTCCGTCAGGCGGTCTGACCACGTGGACGCGGCTGCGGCCGCGAGCGCCGCCTCCAGCCGGTTGACCAGCGCCGAGCGATTGGCGACGCGATCGCTGTTTGTCGCGAAGCGGGAGTCGTCGCTGAGCTCCGGGACACCCAGCACGACGCAGAGGCTGGCGAACTGGCGGTCGTTGCCGACCGCGAGCACCAGATCGCCCTCCCCGCACGCGAGAACTTCGTAGGGGGCGATGCTCGGATGCTGGTTGCCCATGCGGTGCGGAACGACGCCGGCGGCGGTATAGGCGGCGGACTGGTTGACGAGCGCCGCGAGCAGCGATGACATGAGATCGACGTCGATGCGCTGGCCCTCGCCCGTCGCCTGGCGGTGCACCAGCGCGGCGAGGATCCCGGCGGTCGCGAACTGTCCGGTCAGCACGTCGACCAGTGCGACCCCGACCTTGTAGGGCGGCCCGTCCGGCGCGCCGGTGATGCTCATCAGCCCGCCGAGCGCCTGCACCAGCAGGTCGTATCCGGGGAGCTCGGGCGCCTGGGGGCCGAAGCCCGTGATCGAGCAGTAGATCAGGCCCGGGTTGCGCTCTCTGAGCGCGTCGTAGCCGAGTCCGAGCGAGTCCATCAGCCCGGGCCGGAAGTTCTCGACCAGCACGTCAGATGTTGTCGCGAGCTCCTCGGCCTGCTTGCGCCCGGCCTCGGTTTGCAGGTCGATGGCGACGCTCTGCTTGTTGCGGTTGACGCTCTGGAAGTAGGTCGCGGTGCCGCCGGCGTCATAGGGCGGCCCCCAGCTGCGCGTCTCGTCGCCGCTGCCCGGCCGCTCGATCTTGGTGACCTCCGCGCCGAGATCTCCCAGCACCATCGTCGCGAACGGGCCGGCCAGCACGCGTGAGAAATCCGCGACCCTGATGTTTTCGAGCGCACCGCCCATGGGAATTCAGTGCGATCCTAGTCTTCATGTCCACCACCGCCGCCGAGTCAGCTCGGATCAACCCGCAGGATTTCCTGGACGTCGACCACCTCCTGTCCGACGAGGAGCGCGACATCCGTGACACCGTTCGCGCCTGGGTGCGCGACCGCGTACTCCCGAACGTCGGCGACTGGTTCGAGTCGGCCACGCTGCCGCGCGAGCTCGCCGGCGAGCTCGGCCGGCTGGGCGTGCTTGGGATGCACCTGCACGGCTATGGCCTGGCGGGCGCCTCCGCAACCGCCTACGGACTGACCTGCATGGAGCTCGAGGCTGGGGACTCCGGCGTGCGCAGCCTCGTCTCGGTCCAGGGGTCGCTGGCCATGTACGCGATCCACCGCTGGGGGTCGGAGGAGCAGAAGCAGGACTGGCTGCCGCGGATGGGGACGGGCGAGGCGATCGGCTGCTTCGGGCTGACCGAGCCCGACAGCGGCTCGGACCCGGGCTCGATGCGGACCCGCGCACGGCGTGACGGTGATGACTGGATCCTGCACGGGCAGAAGATGTGGATCACCAACGGCGGCATCGCCGACGTCGCCGTCGTCTGGGCGGCGACGGATGACGGCGTGCGGGGCTTCCTGGTCCCGCGTGGGACGCCGGGGTTCACCACCCAGGACATCCACAAGAAGCTGTCGCTGCGAGCGTCGATCACCTCCGAACTGCTGCTCGACGATGTGCGCCTGCCGGCCGACGCGATGCTGCCTCTGGCCGCGGGGCTGAAGGGGCCGCTGTCCTGCCTCAACGAGGCGCGGTTCGGGATCGTGTGGGGCGCGGCCGGCGCCGCCCGCGCCTGCCTGATGGCCGCCGTCGAGTACTCCAAGGAGCGCAACCAGTTCGGGCGGCCGATCGCGTCCTTCCAGCTCCAACAGGGCAAGCTGGCCCAGATGGCACTCGAGGTCAATCGGGCTGTCCTGCTGGCGTTGCACCTGGGGCGCCTGAAGGACGCCGGGCGACTACAGCCCGCGCAGGTGAGCATGGGCAAGCTCGGTAACGTCAACGCGGCCCTCGACGTCGCGCGGACCGCCCGTCAGGTGCTGGGCGCCAACGGCATCACCTTGGAGTACCCCGTGATCCGCCACATGAACAACCTCGAGTCAGTCGTCACCTACGAGGGCACAGCCGACGTACACTCGCTGGTGATCGGCAGCGAGCTGACGGGGATCCAGGCGTTCCGTTGAGGGCGATATCGCCGAGTTGAAACCGCGGATGACCGCAACGCTGAAACTGACGCACAAGGCGATCGGCGCCGAGGTCCGTCGTGGCCCCTATGACGTGCTGCTCGACGGCGAGCGTGTGGGCTCCGTCACGATGAACGACACGCTCGAGATACCGGTCGAGCCGGGCCGCCACACGCTGCAGGTCCAAAGCGGCCGGAACTCCAGCGCCACGCAGACCTTCGACGCCGCCGAGGGTGACCTCGTCGTCTTCCGGTGCACCGGCAAGAGCTTCCTGCCGGTCTTTCTTGCGTCGTTCGTCATACCGAGCCTGGCGCTCCGGCTCGTGCGCGAGTAGTTCAGCGCGGCTGGGTGCAACGCAGGTCTGCGTCGAACCCGCCTGACTGGTACTGCGCGAGCGTCGGGGCCGCGCCAGTGAAGCTGCCGCCTGCGCAGTTCTGCCGCGCCTGGTCGCGGGTGGATCCGGTTGCCCCAGCCACCCAATCGGGGAGCCCGCCACTGAAGGCCCTGGCTGTTGTCTGCGCCGTCAGACCGGTGATGTCCTTCCACTGAGCGCTGGTGGAGTACACCCCAACCGGCGCCGTGACGCCGGCGTTGCGCAGGCCGGCGATGTACCCCTGCAGCGCGGCGATGTTGAGCTGGTACGTCCCGGCCCAGCTCAGCCCCAGCTCGACATCCAGCCACCAAGGCGCGGTCCTGGCGGCGGCCGCGTCCTGCGCGGCGACGAGTCCGTAGGAGTAGGCGGCGCGCTGAGCGCCGTAGAGGTAGGAGCAGGCGTTCGTCAGCAAGCCGTTACAGGCGCCGTAGACCGGGGCGGTGCCGCCCTTCGGCCACTGGGACACCTGGACGCCAGGGTTACCGGTATCGATGTACAGCGACAGCGCCGGTTGCCTTGGCCGCTTCTGTCCGGGCGCGGCTCGCGCCCAGCGCAGCTCTCCGCCCAGGCACGGGTTTGCGTTGTGCGCGAGCCCCCCGTTGACGCCCACGACCCCGAACAGCGCGTTGGCCGGGTACGAGGCCGGGCACTGGGGATAGGACGCGTCGTAGCCCGCGGGCCTCGGCCCGCCACCCAGAACGAGGAGCAGCACCACGACGATGATGAGGATGACGGCGGCGGGCACCGCCACCCGGGTCCATCGCGCCCTGGACCGAGAACGACTGGCATACGGCACCGCACCGAAGCTATCAACGACCACCGCAAACGCTCGCCGCGACAAGGGGCCCCACCGGGCGGTTAGATTGGGCGCATCGCCGTTCGACGAATGGACAACATCGGCATCGTCGTCGACGACATGCCGGCGACGATCGCGTTCTTTCGCGCGCTCGGTCTCGAGCTCGAGGGCCAAACCACGGTCGAAGGGGACTGGGCAGAGCGCCTCACCGGACTCGGTGACATGCGCGTCGAGATCGCGATGATGCGTACGCCGGACGGCTACGGCCGGATCGAGATCTCGCACTTTCTCACGCCCCGCGCGGTCACCGATCACCGCAACGCGCCGGTTAACACGCTCGGCTACCTGCGCGTCATGTTCGCCGTCGACGACATCGACGAGACGCTCGCTCGTCTGCGCCAGGATGGCGCGGAGTTGGCCAGCAGCGAGGTGGTCGGGTACGAGGACGCCTATCGGCTCTGCTACGTCCGCGGCCCCGGGGGACTTCTGATCGGGCTCGCCGAAGAACTCGGCTGAGGGCCGGCGTCGGGCTTGGGGAATAATCCTGCGCGTGAGGCGAGCCGGGCTCCTGTATTTGATCGTGGTCGTGTTCTTCACCGCCTTCTGGGACATCTACCTGCAGGCGAAGCGGGGCGTGTGGCTGATCAACGGCTACGGGCAGGGGTAGTACTCGGCTGCATGACTCATCCCATGCCAGACGTCGACGAGCCCGTTGAGCCCAGGGTCTCGCTGAAGGTGGTCGCGCGCGAGTGGACCCGGATCGGGCTCACGGGATTCGGCGGCCCACCGGCGCATGTCGCGCTGCTGCGCCAACTGGTGGTGGAGCGGATGGGGTGGATGGACGCCCGCGAGTTCCAGGACGCAAACGCCGCCTGCGGGCTGCTGCCGGGACCCGCCTCGACGCAGCTCTCGATCTTCAGCGCCTACCGCGTCGCCGGCCCGAGCGGAGCGATCGTCGGCGGGCTCGGGTTCATCGCCCCAGCCGTCTTGCTCGTGCTGCTGCTGTCCGTGCTGTTCCTGTCCGCGAGCCCGCCGCTATGGGTCAGAGGCGCCGGCGCAGGCGCGGGCGCCGCCGTGGCGGCGGTGGCGGTGCATGCTGCCCGTGGCCTGATCCCGCCGAGCTTTGCCAGCGTCCGCGGTCACTGGGACCGCGCGGTGCGCTGGTGCGTGTACCTGGCGCTCGGCACCGCTGCAGCCGCGCTGTTGGGGCCGTATCTCGTGCTCGTGCTGCTCGGCTGCGGGCTCGTCGAGTTGATGGTCCAGCGCCGGTGGGTCAGCGGCAACTCGCTGAACTCGATCGCGCTGCTCTTCATGCCGGGGGCTGCGGCCGCGGGCGGCTTCGGTGCACTCGCCTGGACAGCGTTCAAGGTCGGTGCGCTCTCCTTCGGCGGCGGGTTCGTGATCATCCCGCTGATGCACGGCGACGCCGTGCACACCTACCACTGGATGAGCAACACCCGGTTTCTCAACGCCGTCGCGCTCGGCCAGGTCACTCCAGGACCGGTCGTCGCCACCGTCGCCGCGGTCGGATATGCCGCCCACGGACTCGCTGGCGGGCTCGTGGCCGCCGTCGTCGCATTCACCCCGTCCTTCTCCTTCATCCTTCTCGGCGGCTCGCGGTTCGAGCGGCTACGCGGTAATGCCAACGCCCGCGCGTTCCTCGACGGCGCCGGCCCGGCCGCGATCGGCGCGATCCTGGGCGCGGCGATCCAACTCGCGGTCGCGCTTCAAGAGCCGTGGCAGTTCGCGGTCCTGGCGGCCGCCGCCGCTGCGTTATTGCTGCTCAAGCGAGGGGTGGTCGAGGTTCTGTTGGCCGCAGGCGCGGTCGGCGTCATCGTGGCGCTCGCAGGCGCGACACTCCCGCACTGACTTCGAGGACGTAGACGCCGGATCACTCGGCCAGAAGCCGCTGCCACAACGCGGCGAGCGCGGCGACGGCGTCCTGGCGACTCCCCGGCGAGTCGTCGCCACCGCCGAATTTGTCGAGCAGGTAGGCACGGTGGGTTGCCATCAGCAGAAGGGAGAACTCACGCGAGTCGGCCGGGGGGTGCGGGGCCTGGGCGACGAGCCCTTCGAGTAACCGGCGTGGGCTGACCAGGGCGCGGTCCAGCTCAGCAGCTACCTCCGGATTCGACGCGGCGGCGGCGTCGATTGCGCGGAGCATGCGGCCATGTTCGGCGTACAACTGCACGAGGCCCGTGATCATCGCCTCAATCAGTTCGTCCGGCGAGCCGCGCAGGACCTGGTCGACCAGCGGGTCGTCAGCGTCGGGGAGCAGCTCGGGTGCCATCTGCGCGAGCGTGTCGAAGTGGCGATAGAAGACCGTGCGAGTCAGGTCGGCACGCGCCATCACGTCAGCCACGGTCAACGCGGCGAACGGCCGATCGCGCAGCAACTCCCGCGCTGCATCGAGGATTCGATGCCGGGCTTCATCCGAGGGAACCCGTTGCGACACCATGCCGCAGGTATGAAACACTATGCGACACCGTGTCGCAAACAGAGCCACACACCAAGATCGCGCTGGGCGACGGGCGCTCCCTGTCCTACCTCCTCGCGGGTGCGGACAGTGGACCTGTCGTCACCGTGCTGGACGGTCCGTGCAGCCGCGGGCTCGGGCGGGCACTCGGCACGACCGCGCGCGAACTCGGGATCCGACTCGTGATCCCGGATCGTCCAGGGTCTCACGGCAGCACCCCGAGACGCGGCCGCACCGTGGCGGATTGGCCCGCCGACCATCTCGCGCTGATGGACGAGCTTGGCGTCGAGCAGTTCGGAATCGTGACCCAGTCTGGCGGAACGCCGTACGGGATCGCCCTTGCCGGAGCAGCGCCCGAGCGGGTCACCGCTCACTCGCTGCTCGGAGCTGTGGCGCCGCTCGCGGAGAAGGCCCAGTGGCGCGCGGCCGGCAAGGACCTGAAGATGGCTGCGATCCTTTCCCGGCGCGCGCCGTTCCTTCTGCGCGCGGGCTTCAAGCAGCAGCTCAAGAAGCTGCCGGACTCAGCGCTCGGGCTGTTCAAGGGGCCCGACGCACAGGTCGTCAAGATCCCGTGGGTCAGAGAAGTGTTCGTAGCGACCACCGCAGAGCTCTTTGCGAACCCCGATGGGTTTATGGAGGAGGTCCGGATCCTCTGCAAACCGTGGGATATCACGCCCGGGGTGATCCGTGCCTCGCTCTGGACCGGCGAGTTCGACCGGACGCACCCCGCGTCGCACGCACATCGCGTCGCAGAGATCCTCGGCGGAAAACCGCGTGTGACCGTCGTGCCGGGGGTCGAGCAGATCGGACTGCTCGTGATCTTCGAGGAAGCGCTGCGATTCGCGACGTCCACAGCTCCGTGAAATACCCGCTGTTCGCCGAAGGAAAGTCGCCGCGCTAATCGGTACGCTGCCGCTCAGCGGCGTTGCGCAATCGAGGTCGGATAAGGCGTCCTTCGGGGCGCCGGTTCCTCTCCGGGGCTACCCCGGGGATACGAAGATGGCCAAGGCAGTGCATCGCGAGCCCTCCGCTGCATCCTTCGGAAGCAGTTCGGGGCGCGCACGACGGGGTGCAGTCGATGCGCAACGCCGCGATGATTACGTCATGTATGACACGCGCACCCGTGGTGATCTCGCACGGTGTGTTTCCGGCGCCTGCCTCGCAGGGGCGTGGAACGAACCTGCCCTGGTCGATCGCGTTCACCGTGCTCTGGGCCGGCGGTGCCCGTGGACCCGTCCGCTGGTGCGAGAGATCCTCGCCGCGTACCACCACCCACCGGCGGACCGCCCGCGCGAGCTGGCACGGTTCATCGACCTCACGCTTGCCGGCTGGCCCGCGCCCGAGGACGAACCACAGCCACCGCTGCCCAGGCGGTGGTACACGCCTGCCCCCGAGATGGGACGGCGACGCTGGCCGGTCCCGGAGATCGGCTCGCTTGCCGCACTCGCGCAGTACCTGGAGGTGAGCGACGGTGAGCTCGCCTGGTTGGCGGACGTTCGCGGCCTGGAGCGAACGGTCGAACAGGAGCGGCTTCGGAACTATTGGTATGGAACGATCGCTCGACCGGGAGGGACCCCTCGGGTGATCGAGCGTCCCAAGCACCGGCTGAAAGGCGTCCAGCGCAGGATCCTCCATGAGGTTCTCGACCTGATCCCCGCTCACGGTGCGGCGCATGGATACACAGCCGGTCGCTCGGTACGCACCCATGCCAGCGTGCACGCCGGCCGTTTCGTCGTGATCCGCCTCGACCTCCGCAACTTCTTCGGCTCGATCACCGGCAGCCGCGTCTATGGGATATTCCGCACGGCCGGTTATCCCGAGTCGGTTTCCCACACCCTCACCGGCATCGTGACAAACGTTGTTCCATCCAGCTTCTGGCATTCGCTCCCGCGCCCGACCGATTCTCGACAGCTCAGCGCTCACCACGCGCTCGGCCGGCAGCTTGCGACACCGCATCTGCCCCAGGGGTCGCCAACGTCGCCGGCGTTGGCCAACCTCGCCACCTTCAATCTCGACCGGCGGCTGGCTGGTCTGGCCGACTCGCTCGAGATCACCTATACGCGCTACGCCGACGATCTCACGTTCTCCGGTCCAGCCAGCCTCGTTAGGAGGGCACAGTTACTGCGCCGAGCCGTCCGGGACATCGCTCGCGACGAAGGATTCACCGTCAACGAGAGCAAGTCCACCTTGGTGACTCGCGCCGGCCGCCAACGAGTCTGTGGTGTTGTCGTCAACCAACACCCCAACATCTCCCGGGCCGAGTACGACCGTCTCAGGGCGATCCTGCACAACTCGATAGTCCACGGCCCGGCCTCACAGAACCGCGCAGCGACGCCTGACTTTCGGGCGCACCTACTGGGCTGGATCTCCTGGATTGCTTCGCTCAACCCGCAGCGGGCGGACAAGCTCCGTCGCGAGTTCGCCAGGATCAGCTGGGAGAACGAGAGCTAGGCATCAGCCAGTAGCTCGGTCTGGAGCTCGTCCGCGCGGTCATCCACGGCGATGATCGCGTTATCGCTGTCCACGTGCACGACTCGCGGCCGGTATTCGTGAATCTCGTGGGCGTCATAGGCCGCATAAGAGATCACGATGATCGTGTCGCCGCGATGCACGAGCCGCGCGGCAGCGCCGTTGACCTTGATCTCCCGGGAGCCGCGCTCACCCTTGATCGCGTAGGTCTCGAACCGCGCGCCGTTGTTCACATCGACGACGGCCACGAGCTCGTTGGGAAGAATGTCAGCGGCCTCCAGCAGCTCGGGATCGACTGTGAGCGACCCTACATAGTGAAGGTCGCAGGCTGTCACGGTCGCACGATGGATCTTGGACTTGAGCAGCGTTCGGAGCATCTCTGTGTCCTATCACAGCCGGCCTTGGCTACCGGGGCTCGTCTGCCTTCCAGCCGAGTGTTCCGCGGCGACGCTCGGGAAGGCCGCTCACGACGAGGTCGTATGAGTCCTCGATCATGTCCCTGATCATCTGCTCGGGTAGCGAACCACTGGTGATGACGGTGTTCCAGTGTCGCTTGTTGAGGTGATATCCCGGGATGACCTCGACGTGCGCCTCACGCAGCTGCTCGGCGAGAGCGGGCTCGCACTTCAGGCTGATTCGAAGGTCGTCGTCGCCGAGCTGAGACAGAGCGAACATCTTGCCGCCTACCTTGAAGACCGACGTCCTGGGACCGAAAGGAAACGTCTCCTCGGCGCCCGGGAACGACAGGAGGCAATCGCGAAGCTCAGCTGCGTTCATGACTCATTCGAAGCACGCGAATACCCTACGGACCAGCGCGCGCGTGCACGCAGGCGACTGATCGGCGATAGTGGCGCTGTGTCTGAGATTGAGCAGCTGGTTACCGTCGTGGACCTGGATGACCGGAACCCGAGCGGCCATTCAGCCTGGGCTCATCTGTTCGCGGTGCTCAGAAACGGTGAGCGGCTCCTGCTGTTCGATGATCGCGGGTGGAGCAGCAGTGCCCCGATCGCCGAGGGGACCCTGCAACAGACAGAGGTCGACGCCAGAACGGTCGTCGGTCCGGACGGACCAGGTCACGGCCAGACTGCAGAGCAGATGGAAGACCTGTACTGGGGGTCGCTCGTCAACAAGCTTCGTGACGCCCGTGTCGTTGTGGAGGTGGCCGAGCTGAGGGCGCTGCCTCACGAGGTCGAGATCAGGGAGCCGTTGCGTTCTCGTCTTCGAGTAGGTTCGTGATACGACGAAAGCCCCGCTATGCGGGGCTTTCGGAGTGGGCCGTGAAGGAATCGAACCTTCAACCTTGGGATTAAGAGTCGCTCCCCGGAAGCCCGGATGCCCTTAGTTACAGGCGTTTCAGGCAGGTTGGGTGAGGTTGCCCGAGGTCATTTCTGCGGAACTCGGGACATGTTTGGGGACACGTTTCAGCCGGCCACCTGACGCGCACGACTCAGCTTTCTCCGAAGAGATGCGGCATGCGCCGGCGCAGCTCTGCGGCAAAGCCGTCCAGTCCGATCTTCTCGAACTGCCCGATGACGTGAAGCGGCGTCAGGCTGGGTCGCGCAGTCTCAGCAGCCTGCCGCACGAGCGTCCACTCGAGGGCGTCCGGGTAGAGATCGAGCTGGTCGAGCAGAAATCCGTCGGGATGCACCGCCTCCAGGCCATGGTATGCGACTGCCTCAGCCGGGAAATGCCTGGTGTTGAACGTAACGATCAACTCGCAGTCGGAGTGGACGGCCGCGGCAAGAACGTGGCGATCCTTCGGATCGTTCTCCATGCCGTCGATGATCCCGTCGTAGCCGGTCACCATCGCTTCTGGAAAGGCGGCCTCCATCGTCAGCCGCCGCTTGCGAGCCTTCTCAGCGCTGACACGCTCAGCGAGGTTGCGCTCCAGCTCGTTCATCACGTCACTCGACCAGTGCGGTCGGATCACCT
>Ga0123356_10005831_pt1 | contig 12504 bp, 14 predicted proteins | sample TergutEmb28metaG_2_FD_92546 | JGI IMG/M metagenome (GOLD analysis project Ga0123356, IMG submission 92546) | Embiratermes neotenicus P3 segment gut microbial communities from Petit-Saut dam, French Guiana - Emb289 P3 | ecosystem: Host-associated > Arthropoda: Insects > Digestive system > Gut ... | reverse complement strand
GGGGACGCCGGTTGCGGCAGCAACCGCTCTCCAGATTGGCATGGGCGAGGCGGTTCCGGGATATGTTGGCGCGGGACGGCGTGGTGCGGGCGTTGCCGTGATGCGTGATTTTATTGTGAGGGCGCACGCTGAAGGATAGGTAACCAGGGGGCTGGCATTGCGCCACGCGTTGCTGTGGAAGGAGCGACACACATGGCATTCCGGTTCACACGCCGCTTCTCGATCATCCCCGGTCTGCGACTGAACCTGAGCAAGAGCGGCGCAAGCGTCTCCGTCGGCCGCCGCGGCGCCTGGTATACCGTCGGCCCGCGTGGTCAGCGCGCCACGCTCGGGGTGCCGGGCACCGGCCTCTATTGGACGGAGAAGATCCCTCCCGCCGCGCCGCCGCGTGCGCGGCATCGTTGGGCGTTCATTCTCGTTGGGCTGGTCGTCGTCCTGCTGGCGCTCAGGGCGTGCAGTTAAGCCGCCGGCAGGAACGGCTCGAGTGCCAAGTTGATCACCGCCATCGTCTCGTTGAACCACTCGTGCGCAAACACCTGCGGCAAGAATCTTGCGCCAGAGGAAGCGGGTAGGCGGTTGGGTCGACGGCGCGAAGAACTGCGCGTTCGTGGCGCGATGGATCCGGAAACCCTGGCCTTGATAGGCTCGAAATGTCCCCTCGGTAACAACCGACATGAGCCGCGACGAGGTTGCGGGAGGGAACGGGGAAGGGGCGAAATGAACCATCCAGGTCTGGACCCGGCTGCGGTGGATGCGGCGGCGCGGCTGATCGGCGAGGCCGACGCGCTCCTCGTGTGTGCAGGCGCGGGTATGGGCGTCGATTCGGGCCTGCCGGATTTTCGCGGCGATGCGGGATTTTGGAAGGCCTATCCGCCCTATGCGCGGCTCGGGCTGTCGTTCAGGGAACTGGCCGAGCCGGGGCACTTCGAGACTGACCCTGCGCTGGCCTGGGGCTTCTACGGCCACCGCCTTAATCTCTACCGGGCGACGGAGCCGCATGCCGGGTTCCATCTACTCCGCGGTTGGGGCGGGCGCCTGCCGCATGGCGTGCGGGTGTTCACGTCCAACGTCGACGGCCAGTTCCAGCGGGCCGGCTTCGATGGTGTCGCCGAGGTTCACGGCTCGATTCATTACCTGCAATGCCTTCGGCGCTGTTCGGACGAGGTCTGGCCGGCCGGCGACGTCGAGGTCGGCGTCGACGAGGACACGATGCGCGCCGTCCCGCCGCTGCCCCGCTGCCGCCGCTGCGGTGGTCTTGCCCGACCAAACATCCTGATGTTCGGCGACTGGACCTGGATCGCTGCGCGGTCCGAAGCCCAGACGCGTGACCTGGACGGCTGGCTCACCAGGCTGGTTGGGGCCAAAGCTCGCCTGGCCGTGGTCGAGCTTGGTGCCGGCAAGGCTATCCCGACGGTGAGATGGTGGGCCGAGCGTGCCGCCCAAGCTACGGCGGCCGGAGGTCAGCGTTCCGGCGTCGCGGTGATCAGGATCAACCCCGATCCCATCTACGTCCTGGCTGCACCTGGCCTAGAAGCAACTCGCTTCAGTCCGGACAGCGACCCTGAACGGCGTCCAACCCGCCGCGATCTCTGTCGTGCCCCTCTTTCTATTTCCGGGCCGGATAAACGCTAAGTCAGCGAGGCGCAGAATCGGTCGATCCGGCGATTACGGGCTTCGATAAACTCGATGCTGAGGCGCCGGTAATCCTCGTAGGCGTCGCGATCGTTCGGCACGGCAGGAGTGTTGGAGTCGTCGAATGGCATGGTGAACTTCACTGCTGAGCAGTCCTTGGTGACCAGATCATGCAGCAAGAAGAAATCGACGTATCCCTGAAAGCTCTCGAACAAAGCGAAGAAATCCCGATACCTCGACAGCGTTTCACCGAGCGGACTGCTCTGACACAGGTAGTATCGGCGAATGCACTCGAGCGTGAGATCGAACCGGTCCTTGATCTTGCTGTTGAAGCCGCGCTCGCCATTGATGGTATTCTTTCCGTCAATTCGATTTCCCGGGAAAACCATAAAGCCGCCGATGGTGTAGCCAATCCGGCGGAAGGCTTCGTCTGCTTCCTCCGGAAATAGCTCCACGATGTGCCTGAGCGATTTCCAGCGCGTGAAGGTCTGGGTGACGGCGTCGCTGCACAAGAAGAACTCGCCGAGCTCGGAGCGGTGATGGAGATATACACCACGCGCGGCGTCACTCAGGTAAAAGGGCCGACCGCTCGGCAGTGGTTTGCTCCAGAGGAGCTTGTGGTATCGTCTGAGGGTCGGACTGTGTGTATCAGGGTCCTTCCCTGACGCGTCAGTCCTGAAGTCAAATGACGTGTCGATCCACATTTGGCTCATGCATCGTCAGCTGCGCAATGGCGCAAAGGGCGGACGGGATCGCATCGGCCCCGAGCAGCACGGGAGCCAGAAGTTTGTCGCCAATCATCGCCTCCGTTCTGTCCTTCGGCCCGTCAGTCTCGGAGCGACGTCAAACCCGACCAGTCAAATTCGACGCCGTGCCCCGGCCTGTCAGGGGCAATCGCATTGCCGTTTCGGATTACCAGTGGCTCGGTGATGAACCGGTCGATCCCGAAACCGTGCACTTCGAGATAGGACCGGTTGGGCACCGCTGCCAGCAGATGAACCGTCAGGTCATGCACGCCGTGCGAAGTGAGGGGCAGATTATATGCCTCGGCCAGGTGTGCGATCTTCATGAAGACGGTGACCCCACCGCAATTGGTTACATCTGGTTCCGGGAAGGTCACCCCGCCTGCGGTGATCATCTGGGTGAATTCATGCAGGGTGTGGAGGTTTTCGCCGGTCGCGATCGGCACGCCGCCATCGCGAACGATACGCACATGGCCGGCGATGTCATCGGGGATCGTCGGTTCCTCCAGCCAGATCAGGTTCTGGTCCCGCAATTCCCGCGCCGCGCGAATCGCCTCGTCCACGCTCCAGCGCATGTTAGCGTCCGCCATGAGAGGAAAATCGACGCCCAGATGGGTGCGCATCGCCCGCACGCGCTCGACGTCTTCAGAGAGGTGCGCGCGGCCGACTTTCATCTTGATCGCGCGGAAACCTTTCGCAAGGTTATCATCGGTCTGGCGCAGCAGTGCATCCAACGAGAAGTCGAGATCGATACCGCCGGCGTAGCATGGTACCGCTGCATCAAACCCGCCGAGCAACCGCCATAGCGGCAATCGGGCGCGCTTTGCCTTCAGGTCCCAGAGAGCGATGTCCACGGCCGAGACAGCCAGACTGACCGATCCGCCGCGTCCCCCGAAATGCAATCGCCACCACATGCGTTGCCACAGCGCTTCGATTTCATCCGCTTCGGCGCCGACAACCACGGGATGCAGTCCATCCACGAGCAGAGCCTTCACCGCTGATCCGCCCGCTCCGACAGTATACGTGTAGCCGACGCCCTCGGCGCCATCGGCATCGCGTAACCGGACTGTCACCAACTCGAAATGCGTGATCGTGCCGTGCGTTGAGTCAGACAATGCCACCGGCAGGCGGATGCGATGCAAGCCGGTCTCCATCGTCGCAATGCGCATAAGGTCCTCCTCGTCGCGATCGTGCGACCTGCCATCATAGACGCTTGTCTCAAAACACAGTCTCATCTTTTTCTGGGGCATCAAAGATCACTGTACTGAGATCCCTCAATCAGAGCCTGTTGTCCGGAACCACCGTGAATGTTGCGACATATCCGCGCTGGGACGCATCACAGCTACCTTCTCACCGTCGCCGCGTCACATGGCCGGCGAAGGCTGTGGGCGTTAACCGGCTGTGATCAGACGGCGGGCCGCAAAGCCGAAACCGATATCGATAGCCTTGGGCCGCAGCAACGTGCCGATAGAGCCGAAGCTGGTGTGTCGAGCGCGCAAATTATGCGTGATCACCTCGCACGCCCAATCGGCGCTCCGGCAGGTCAGGAGCAACTCTGAGAGAGCGGTGGGTAACGCACGCCTCCGTTGTCCGCTGCGTGAAATCATGATAGCGCCACTCGACCCGTGCGACGTGACGTTTTTCTGCTTAGTCGGTTCCAAGCCCGTAGAGATGCGGAAATTCCTGCATCCGGGTCGATCGAAATCGCAATCCTCATGATCAAGGAAAGCAGCGATGGCCGAAAAGATTAACCTAAACGGCGTCCCGCTGACTCTCGCATTCCCCGACAATCACGAGTTTCATTGGCTAGACTATAATAATTACCTGAGGCAATTGGAGGCAGCATGGCTTCGACTGTCCGATAACGATATACCGTTGAATCCAAGAATAGTGGGAGGACCGGGCGTCGGAAAGACAACGCTCGCCTGTGCTGCTGCGCGCGCAACCGGTCGCGACGTGTATATCTTTCAGTGCACGATGGACACGCGCCCCGAGGACCTGGTGACAACGCCAGTTCTGACGGGAAAGAAACAGATCGAATATCGCGCGTCAGCCGTGGTCACGGCGATGATACGAGGCGGCGCCGCTATCCTCGATGAAGGCAACCGCATGCCGGAACGCAGTTGGGCGTCGCTCGCGCCTCTGATGGACGATCGCCGGTATATTGAAAGTGAGGTAACGGCTCTTAAAATCCAGGCTCACCCCAACTTTCGGCTCTCGGTGACAATGAATGCGGATGCGAGCGTGTACGAGCTGCCCGGCTATATCCAGAGCCGGCTCAAACCGAAGATTGAGGTCGTCGAACCGCCTTGGGAGATGCAGCAGAAAATCGTTCGAGCCAAGTGCCCCCAAGTCAGTGAGGATCTGCTCCGCCAGGTGCTCTCTGAGCTAAGGTCACGTGCCGCAAATGGGATTCGCGATAGCACCAGGGACATACTCACCTTCGCGCAATACGCGGATAAACTGCGCGAGGGCGGCACCGCCGATCCCCTGAAGCTCGCGCGTGAACAGGTATTCGAGAAAGCCAGTGCGTAACGTGTCCGGCCACGTCGACGGCGCATTTGCCGTCGGCCGCCTCATCGGCATTCCTTCGGCTCACTTCGATCCACATTTCGCCCAAGTCGTGGCGGCTGCGCTCGCAGCCTTCAAACCGTCCCTCGTTGCTCTTGAAATGCCGGATGGAGTCATTCATGAGTTGATGTGGGCTTCTGCGTGCTGGCCCGGTCCCGTCGTCGCCGCATCATCGGGTGTCCTGTTCCCCTTCGTTCCCGGCGATTCGATGTTCGAGGCGTTCAGGTTTGCGGTTGCTGCCGGGATCCCGGTCGTTCTGATTGACCCCCCGGCAGCCGGTTCTGAGTCGGCTACTCCTCGGTTGGTAAATCTGGACTGGGTTGGCGCTGAAATTGTGCGAGCCGGTGCCGGGTTATTCCTGGACACTATCGACATACTGGCCTCTGCCGGACAACCGCAGGCTCGGGATGACGCCCGGGAAGCGTACATGGCGCGGAAACTCTCGCAGTTCCTTGCGCAGGGCGAGACTGTTGTGTGGGTGGGCGGCGCCGCTCACTGGACCAGGCTCGTCAGACGCGTGAAAGAGAGCGATTTTGACGGCCCATCCGTCGATCTAACGAGGTATGCATCGTTCCGGCGCATGCGGCTGGGTCCCTCCTCCCTGTACCATGTGAGCGGACGCTTGCCATGGCTGGTAGACCGATACGCACAAGATCCGGCCGGCTACGACGAACACGAAGCGATTCGGTCGCTTTGTCTCGAGGCAGGGAGGGACTCAAATACCGAGGCTACGAACTACATTGTGCTGGGCAAACTAGACGCGACCAGCAGCGTCCTGAGCGAAACCGAAACGACTAACCCGATCGACGTTGTGCGCACGCTTCAGTACGCCCGGAACCTCGCGGCGACCGGAAGCCTCCGGGAGCGACCATCGTTCAGCGAGCTTCTGACCGCCGCCGCGGCGTGCGTCGGCCCAAAATATGCCGGTGGCCTTTATGAGTTGGCCATGAGCGAACGGGCGTCGCACCTGTCACGCAAACACGATGCTCTGGAATGGGAGGTATCAGGTGGGCGAGAGATATATCGTTGTGGCGATGATATCCTTTCTGTTCGACCCTGGACACCTCCTGTGGGTGAACCGCTGCTGCATTTCGCGGAGATCCGCCGTCGCGCACAGGACGAACTATACAAGGATCTTCCGCCGGCCAAGGACAAGAATGCCGAGACCAGGTGGGAATGCGCCCCCGATGACGAAGACGCTTACGTGGCGTTCGTTGAATATGCGCTGCGCCGCGCGAGTGTCTCCGACCCTGAAGAAGCCAAGTCTGCACCACTTCAGGTTGGACTGCGGGATGGACTGGACGTGCGAGCGACGCTCAGAGACTGGGCCCAGGGCACGGTTTACGTACGTGAGGAGCAGCGTGGGCATTTGAATTTTACAAACGGGGCAATCGACTGGGTCAACAGGTCAGAACATTCCGATCTCTTATCCGGCAAGGAGAAGGGCGGGTGGATCGACCCATCCCTCATCCGGATCGGTAGCGCGTCCCGCCAATCGAACGAGCAACCTCTGGAAATGTTGCTCAAAGATCCGCACGTCCAGCGAAACTATAGACTTTTCTCGCTCGTCACGCTTGATGCTCCGACCGCCGAGGGTTCAGCCAAGGCTCTGGGGGTGCGGTCGTTTTATCAGCGTGTGATTCGCCCGATCGTTAACCTGGGGCGTTCGCCCAAGGATCACCTGTACGAGTGGCTGGACATTATGTTCCAGTTCTGTGCCGGTAAGCCATTTGCCTACTACAGCATGTACGTCCCGAGTCCTGAGATCCATCGCGTTGCCTGGCGTTACAAGGTTCAGGTGGTCCATATCCCGCTCCACCGTTTGCCAGCCAGACTGTTGGACCGAAACAGAAGCTTCCGTTTCCTGTCGCTTACGCGTGAACAGTGGGAAGAGTTCAAGCGTCGCCGATCTGCACGCACGGCAACCTGGTCTCGTCCGGAATGAGTTCGACCACACCAGCCAATACAGTGTGACGCTGAGGTGTGGCTGACCCTGCGGTCGGTTCCAGCCATTCCTGAGCAGGTGAACCGCATCTCTGTGGGATCCCGCTGTCGACCCGCCTTCGTGGAGCTAAGTTTGGTTAACGAGAACGATTGCGAGGTGAGGCACCGACGATGAAACGAACCTCGATTACACATCCGCTGCAGATTGCCGCCATCCCCGCCGGTCCCGGTCTTGGACAAGTTGGGATTACACTCTGCCCGGGCAAGCATGATCCATACGGCATCAGCGGTTACTGGGATCGCGATCTGAACCTGGACCTCGATGCCATCCGGAGCTGGGAAGCAGCCGCGGTAATCACATTGGTGACAGACCAGGAACTGGTCCGATTCCGGGTCCCCCAGCTCGGTAAAGAGGTGCGGCGCCGAGGAATGGAATGGTTTCACTTACCGATCACGGACGGCTCGACGCCGGACGAAGGCTTTGAGCGCGAATGGGCCATTGCCGGCGACAAAATCCGCGGACTGTTGCTCAGTGGAAAGAACGTCCTTGTCCACTGCCGCGGGGGGCTCGGGCGCGCCGGCACGATTGGAGCGCGGCTTCTCGTCGAACATGGTACGGATCCCGCCAACGCGATCAAGCGGGTGCGCGCGGTTCGGCGGGGTGCGATTGAGACATCTGCGCAGGAGAAATACGTTCTCAGGATGAGGCCGGTGATGCGCTGAGAGAGGGATCAGGACATGGACTGGTTCGAAAAACTGACCGGGTTTCGGGAAGCCGGCTACGAGGCAACCCGTTCCCGGCTTGAGGTCGCGGATGGGCGCCTGCGCTCTCGGGTGAATGATTCAAGCTACGAAACCGGCACGCTTGAACTGGTGTCACTTGAGGCTCTCCGGGAAAGGGCGGAAAGGGGAGGCAAACTGGCCGGCGGAATCAGGACAAGCGTCGTCACCGGTGATGTGAGGCGCATGCACCAATCTCCGGAGAATGCCGGCGCATTGTTCCAGGTCGCATCGCAGTTCAATCTCCTCGAGATGGTTTCGCCGGACGTGACACCGGAGGACGGTGTCACCCGATATCAAAACGATCACACGCAAGGACCGGCCTGCGCGATTGCTGCCGGCGCAGCGACCATCTACCGGAATTACTTCGCTCCCACCGACGGCCGCGCGGGTCAGACGGCGAGCCGGCAACTCAATGGGCTTGCGGATCTTGGCGAGGCTTTGAGCAGCGGGACAAAACTGCCCATCAGCGACCTATGGACGATGAAGAACGGCTACGCTTTGTGTAACAAGAGGGGCCTTGACGCCATCGCCCGATATCTCCGGACGCTTGCACCAGACGAGATCGATCGGCTGCGAGGAAAGCTTTGCATCGGCATCCATCGCGATGTGGAAGTCACGGAAGCAGCGGGACCCAAGCGACCGAAAGTCTCTCAGGCGTTCTGCTCGGCGCTCCCGGTCGCATATACGCGAGTGCCGGCGCCTCATTGGGAATTGTTTGCGTCACTGGTTCTCGAGGCCGCATACGAGGCAACCCTCTGGGCTGCGGTTCTGAACGCGCAACGTGGCGTATCGAATATCGTTCTGCTGACACTTCTCGGCGGCGGCGCTTTCGGTAACGGCAGTGATTGGATCCATGCTGCCATCAGGCGTGCTCTGTCGTTGATAACGGCGGTCGACCTCAACGTGAGGCTGGTGAGCTACGGCAGACCATCGCGGGAACTTTTGTCCATTGCTGAAGAATTCCATTGAACGCCCCTAGGGAGAGCGAGTGGCGAGAGTCGGGCGACGATCTGCCGGAGGCTGTCCCTGGCGTATGCCGTCCTTGGTTGGCTCCTCCGTGCGGCGATGATCTGCCATCCGAGCCCAATGTGAGCGTCAGGGTGACTGCATCGTTGCTGTACCGGCGATTCCTGGGCTTGGCTCATTAGCTTGAGACCAGCCAACTGATCCGCACTGCACCGTAACGGGATGGACCAATGCGCGGGCCCCAGTCTTAAAATAAGCCTGAATTCGGAACTGTGCCCGCTCGCAGAAGGCGAGGAGCAGATCCGCAACCTCGAGCCCGTCCTCTAGCGAAGGTGGTCCGGCTTTGGTGCAGGCTTGAGGTCAACCAGCTGAATCATTCGGCGATGGGTCTACAACGTGTGCCTTCCGGGGGACGTCCCAGCAACAGGCGAAAGGAGCAGGCAATGGGCCACGTGACAAAGTTGACAGAGAAATTCGACCGCGCACTTCTGTATGCGACCCATGTTCATGGGGGACAAGCCCGTAAGGGAACGTCGATCCCTTATATCTCACACTTGCTCGCCGTGTCGGCGACCGTCCTGGAGTACGGCGGAGACGAGGACCTGGCGATTGCGGGCCTTCTTCACGACAGTGTCGAGGATCAGGGTGGCAAGCCGCGGCTGGAGGACGTCCGAAACAGATTCGGCAATCGGGTGGCCAAGGTGGTGGAGGCATGCACGGACAGCTTTGCTGATACAGCCAAGGGCGAGCGAAAGGAGGGCTGGGAGAAGCGGAAGACAGCCTATCTCGGCCACCTCAACGATGTGGATGAGGATGTCTTGCGTGTCTCGCTCGCCGACAAAGTTCACAATGCCCGCGCGATCCTTCGCGATCGGCGCAAACATGACGTGGGTGAGACGATTTGGTCGCGGTTCAGCCAGCCGCGCGAAAAGACGCTTTGGTACTACCGCAGCCTCGCCGACAAGTTCCGCGACAAACTGCCCGGCCAGCTGGCCAATGAGCTACACGAAATTATCGAAGAGCTCGAGAAACCAGCGCCGGAGTGCTGATCGACATCACTTTCGCCATCGGGCACAGGGACGGAGGACGAGAGGTCATCGTGGGCAAGCGCGGGTCCAATGGCGGCGCGACCGCCTTCGCGCATTGCCTGATCGCTCCGCGCCCGGGACGAGCGTACCCACCGCGTGGCCGGAGGCCGAACAGGCCGAGGTCCATGAGTACTGCAAGGCGAAGGCGGCCCGTTCGTCCCGCATCGATGGTCTGCATAGCGGTCGAGCGCGGTGGCGGGCGAGCGGTCCCGTTGGTGTGAAAAACGGCCACCCTGCCAGAGAACCTGCGTATTGTCGTTCAAGAGGAAGCAGAGCGATGTCTCAGATCGTTGTCCTCCACATTCCGCACTCGTCTCGAGATGTTCCGGCAGAGGAGCGTCACGCTATCTGCCTGGACGACGCTGAACTGCACACGGAACTACTGCGTATGACGGACGCTGAGACTGATCAGTTGTTTCCGCGGACGCCGGTGGAGGCGGCTCGCGTGGTGTTTCCGATCAGCCGATTGATCTGTGACGTCGAGCGCTTTCCATCGGACGAAGACGAACCCATGGTGACTCGTGGGATGGGTGTCATCTATACCCGCACGTCGAACGGCGACGTGCTTCGAGCACCACCGGATGCAACAACGCGTCGATCCGTGCTCGACCGCTGGTACTGGCCACATCATTCTCAACTGGAACAGCTGGTCAATCACGTTGTTACACAATCAGATGTCTGCCTGATCGTGGACTGTCACAGTTTTCCATCAGTCGCCCTGCCTTATGAATTGGACCAGACTGGACAGCGCGCTGATTTTTGTCTCGGTACGGACTCTTTCCATACACCTTCGTTTCTCCGTAACGTGATGGTCGCCGCAGCCAGGGATGCGGGTTACTCTGTGGCGGTCGATGTGCCGTTCGCTGGCGCCTTGGTCCCGCCTGCATCTTACCGCAAGGATCGCCGCGTGTTGTCCGTGATGATTGAGGTCAACAGAGGCATCTACATGAACGAGGACACGGGTCGAGCGAAGCAAGAATTCGCGCACGTGCGCGCCGTGGTTGGCCAGCTCATTATGACCGCCGCTGAAGCGGTATTGCGTCACCGTCGTGCTGCCTAGCGCCTGTGGACCCATCGGTCCTCGCCGTTCGACTCCCGCGAGGATCACGAAGCACCGGGCTGAGCGATCATGGGGGGACCCTGCCGCGTGACCATCCCTCGAGTCCCGGCTGCGCTTGGTTTCAGCCGGTACGGGTCAACCGCGAAACGACTGTGATGGTGCGAAGCGTCCGAACCTTTGCGGCGCGGCACCAGCCGCAAATGGCGGGCGGACTGAGGGGGGCCGGCAGTCCAGCGGGACAGTGGCAAGGACACCCGTGGCGCGCGACCTCAGCCATAGAAAACCTGCGCGGCGTTACGAACCGACACGATCACACGCAGATCCACGTGGAATGGAACAAGTTCTTTCGCGAGAACCCAACCACGACCAAGGAAGCGCTGCTCAAGAAGGTGCGCGAGATCGACGAAGAATACGGCTCGCGTTTCGATCCGCCGTGGCACTGCAACGATAATGTGTGCCAGGTTCATGTCGGAGCTGCGGCATGACTTTCGAACCGGACGTGCTGGCGGAATTCGACTAGGCACAAGCTAGCGAACCAAACTCAGGCCGCTTCAAAGGCTTGAGCGCCCGATATGATATAGCGCAACCTGTTGGAAACGCGTCGCGCCAATGATCCAGGTGCTCGCCGCCCGCCCTGCGCCGCCCGCCGCTCCTGTCGTCAGGGCAGCAGCTCCGACAGCACGCTCGGCAGGTCACGCGGGGTGTGAACCACCCGCACGATGCGCGGCGGCTCGGTGGCGTCGGTATAGACCAGCAGATAGCGGTAGCGCGGGATCGACCAGAACCGGTAGCGTGGACCCGCCAGTCCCGGACGGTGCGTGCCAAGCGCGGGGTTGCTGCCAATCAGACGCGCCACGGCCATCACCGTCTCGCGCAGCCGATCGGCGGTATCCGGGTTGTCGCGGGCGATCGAGCGCACCGCCGCGGCCAGCTCACGGCGTGCACGCCGCGTCAGGATGGCCGTCACGATGCCGCTTTGGCCCGGCGCTCCGCCTCGATGATGCCGCGCAACTCCGCATCGACCTCGTCGAGCGTACAGAACCCGTCCCGCTCGCTCTCCGCCTCGGCTTCGTCTAGCGAAGCCACGAAGGCGGCCCGCGCCTCTTCCTGGCGCTGCAAAAGGCGCAGGGCGGCGTCCAGTACCTCGCCCACGTCCCGGTAGCGGCCGCTCGCGACGGCGCTGGCGGCAATGCGCGCGAGTTCGGGTGTCAGGTTCACACTGGACATGCCTCAATATAGAGGCGCTACCATCCCCCGGAAAGGCGCTCAATATGCAGCGGGCGGTGTTCCTGTACGTGGGGCCCCACGCAGGGTGTTCAATTGAGGCGACCCGAATGCCGTCTCTCGTGCTGGTGTCAGGCGGGCAACGCCCCGGCCGTGGGCGAGATAGGGATCACTGTTCCTGTGGTCATGAGGACGATCAGGCCGCGCGCGGCGCCGGTCATGTCGAGATAGGCGCGGACCTGCGCGCGATAGTGCGCAACCGTTTCAGGGTCGGGATTCACGTCGCTTTTCCAGTCGACGATGACGGCCGGCAGGCCTTCGGGCGTCGGAGCCAGTGCATCCGCGATGCCGGTCATTGCGGCCTCATCGCCATCGACAGTGCGCGCGGCGTAGACGGGAAACTCGGGGAGAAGCACGGGCCGCAAGGTCGCGATCTCCGGCAGCGCAAGGGTGCGCACAACGCAATTTGCAAGTTCGCCGGCCGACAGCCCTG
>Ga0123356_10005829_pt1 | contig 12506 bp, 9 predicted proteins | sample TergutEmb28metaG_2_FD_92546 | JGI IMG/M metagenome (GOLD analysis project Ga0123356, IMG submission 92546) | Embiratermes neotenicus P3 segment gut microbial communities from Petit-Saut dam, French Guiana - Emb289 P3 | ecosystem: Host-associated > Arthropoda: Insects > Digestive system > Gut ... | reverse complement strand
GCCGGGTCGTAGGCGCGGATGTTGGGCACGACCGAGAAGAGCACATGGCTGTGACCGTCCTCGTGCTGGAGGCCCTCGCCGTTGAGGGTTGTGCGGCCGGCGGTCCCACCGAGCAGGAAGCCGCGCGCACGGCTGTCGGCGGCAGCCCAGATCAGGTCGCCGACGCGCTGGTACCCGAACATCGAGTAGTAGATGTAGAACGGGACCATCTGCTCGGCGTGGGCGCTGTAGGAGGTGCCGGCGGCGATGAAGGAGGACATCGATCCGGCCTCGGTGATGCCCTCCTCGAGGATCTGGCCGGCCTTGTCCTCCCGGTAGTACATGAGCTGCTCGGAGTCCTCCGGCTGGTAGAGCTGGCCGAACGGGGAGTAGACGCCGTTCTGGCGGAACATGCCCTCCATGCCGAAGGTGCGCGACTCGTCGGGCACGATCGGCACCACGCGCTTGCCGATCTGCTTGTCGCGCAGCAGCGTCGCGAGCACGCGGACGAACGCCATCGTCGTCGAGATCTCGCGCTCGCCGCTGCCGTCGAGCTGCGATTGGAAGGCGCTCAGCTCGGGTACCGGCAGCGGCTCGGCCTTGCGGCGCCGGACCGGCAGCGAGCCGCCAAGGGCCGCGCGCCGTTCGAGCAGGTACTTCATCTCCGGCGCGTCTGCCGGCGGCTTGAGGTACTCGGCCGCGCGGACCTGCTCGTCGGTCAGCGGCAGATCGAAACGGTCGCGGAACGCGAGCAGCGCGTCCTCGGCCATCTTCTTGGCCTGGTGGGCGATCATCTGGCCCTCGCCGGACGCTCCCATCCCGTAGCCCTTGATCGTCTTGGCGAGGATCACCGTGGGACGCCCGACCTCGCGCACGGCGTTGGCGTAGGCCGTGAAGACCTTCTGGGAATCGAGCCCGCCGCGGTTCAGGCTCCAGATCTGGTCGTCGCTCATGTGCGAGACGCGGTCGAGCAGCACCGGATCCTTGCCGAAGAAGTTCTCGCGCACGTACCTGCCGTCGCGCGACTTGTAGGTCTGGTACTCGCCGTCGACCGACTCGGTCATCACCTGCACGAGGCGGCCGTCGATGTCGGCCTCGAGCAGCGGGTCCCAGCGGCGGCCCCAGATCACCTTGATCACGTTCCAGCCGGCACCGCGGAAATCGGACTCGAGCTCCTGGATGATCTTGCCGTTGCCGCGCACCGGCCCGTCGAGCCGCTGCAGGTTGCAGTTGACGACCCAGATCAGGTTGTCGAGCTGCTCACGGCCGGCGAGGCCGATCGCGCCCATCGTTTCGGGCTCGTCCATCTCGCCGTCGCCGAGGAACGCCCACACCTTGCGCCCGGCCGTCTCGGCCAGCTTGCGGGCCTGCAGGTAGTGCATGAAGCGCGCCTGGTAGATCGAGGTGATCGCGCCGATTCCGAGCGACACCGTCGGGAACTGCCAGAAGTCCGGCATCAGCCAGGGATGCGGGTATGACGAGAGGCCGTTGCCGCCGACCTCCTGGCGGAAGTTGTCGAGCTGCTCCACGCTGAGCCGGCCCTCGAGGAAGGCGCGCGCGTAATTGCCGGGGGAGGAGTGGCCCTGGAAGTAGACGAGGTCGCCGCCGTGATCCTTCGACGGGGCGTGCCAGAAGTGGTTGAAGCCGGTCTCGTACAGCATCGCGAGCGACTGGAACGACGCGATGTGCCCACCCAACTCGGAGGAGACCTTGTTGGCGCGCACGACCATCGCCATCGCGTTCCAGCGCACGAGGTTGCGGATCTTGCGCTCGAGCTCGATGTCGCCCGGGATGGGCTCGTCGAGTGACGCCGGGATCGTGTTCACATAGGGCGTGTTGAGCGTGCCGATCGGGCCGCTGCCGGCATGCTGCGCGCGCTCGACGACGCGGCTCAGCAGGTGCTTGGCGCGGTCGACGCCGTCATGCTCGACGACCGCGTCGAGCGCGTCGAGCCACTCGCCGGTCTCGACCGCATCGATGTCTACGCCGTTGGTGGAAGTTCCGTCGATCGTTTCGCTCATCACACTCGGGCAATCTCGTCGGGGTCGGGCCTTTCAGCGCCACTATATAGACCGGTTTCGTCCGGGCCGCGTCCGTCCGGTCCAGGTTTTCAGATACGGTCAGAAGATGGCCCTCAGACAGGTCTCGGAGCCGCTCGGGCCGCCGTGGCAGCGGCCGTTGAGCGGCGTCCTCGAACAGCTCGTCGTCGAGTCCGAGGCGCTGGCCGGCAACCCGCTCGGGGACCCGGTGCGCCGGCCGCTGTACGTCTACAGCTCGCCCGGCGTCGCCGCCAAGCGGGCGAGCGACGCCGCATCCCTCTACGTGCTCCAGGGCTACACCGGACAGCTCGACCTCTGGCTCGCGCGCAAGCCGTTCGAGCCCACCTTCGTCGAACGGCTCGATGCGCTCTTCTCAGATCCCGAGGCGGGGTGTCCGGAGGCGGTCGTCGTGTTCGTCGATGCGTGGACCGCGCTGGGCGGCTCGCAGTTCCTGAACTCGAGCGCGACCGGCAATTACACCGATTACATCTGCGACGAGGTGATCGCGTTCGTCGACGAGCGGTACCCGACCGCCGCCACGCGCGAGCGGCGTGCGGTGACCGGGCACTCGTCGGGCGGGTACGGGGCGCTGGTGCTGCCGATGCTGCGTCCCGACGCGTTCGGCGCGCTGTTCGCGCACGCTCCCGACACCCTCTTCGAGTACTGCTACATGCGGGACTTCGCGAAGGCTGCGAGGACATTGCGCGAGCACTACGACGGCTCCTACGAGGCGCTGCTCACCGACGCCCTCTACTCGGACTCGTTCGACTGGGGCAGGTGGTTCGAGGCGCTCAACAGCTACGCCATGGCGGCTGCGTACTCGCCCGATCCCGCGCGGCCGGGCAAGGTTCTGCTCCCATTCGAGACTGACACCGGCAGGCTGGTCGACGACGTCTGGCAGCGCTGGCTCGAGCGCGATCCGGTGCGGATGGCGTCACGCCACGCCGAGGCGCTGCGGGGCCTGCGCCACATCCACCTCGCCGCCGGGCGCTCCGACGAGTACATGCTCGACGTCGGCACGGTCGCGTTCTCGCGTGAGCTCGATGCGCTCGGCGTGGCCCACACGCTCGATCTTCACAGCGGCGGTCACGGGGGCAACTCCCATCGCTACGGTCCTGCGATTCGCAACCTGCTGCGGGCTCTGGAAGACTGACGCCGGTGAGCGGCGCCGACGATAACGACCTCGCCTTCGCCGGGCCGATCGAGCTCGCGCGGCGGGTGCGCGAGAAGGAGATCAGCGCGCGCGAGCTGGTCGAGACGTTCCTCGCGCGCATCGAGCGCGTGGACCCACAGCTCAACGCGTTCCGGGTGGTGCTCGCGGAGGAGGCGCTCGCTGCCGCCGAGCGGATCGACACGCATGCGAGTCCCGTCGACGAGACCGGTCCGCTGACCGGAGTCCCGATCGCGATCAAGGACGACATGCCGGTGAGCGGCCAGGTCATGACGCGCGGTTCGAGGAGCCCGGCAGGGATCCAGCCGGTGGATGCCGAGCCGCTGCGGCGGCTGCGCCACGCGGGTGCGATCCCGATCGGGATCACGCGTGTGCCGGAGCTGATGCTGTTCCCATGGACGGCGAGCGATGCCGGCGGTGTTACCCGCAACCCGTGGGAGCTGACGCGCACGCCGGGCGGCTCCTCCGGCGGCTCGGCGGCCGCGGTCGCCGCCGGGCTGGTGCCGGCCGCGGGCGCCTCCGACGGCGGCGGCTCGATCCGGATCCCGGCCGCATGCTGCGGCTTGGTGGGGATGAAGCCGACGCGGGGGCGGGTGTCGGGGCAGCCGCTCGGCGAGGGCTGGCTCGGGCTCGCGACCTACGGCGCGCTGGCCCGAACCGTGCCCGACAGCGCGCTGCTGCTGGATGTGATCCACGGCGCGGCGCCGGGAGAGCGCTACGCGCTCGAGCCGCCGCGCTCCTCGTATCTGGAGGCGGCGCGGAAGCCGCCGGAGCGGCTGCGGATCGCTGTGTCGGCAAAAGTGCCGAACGGGGTTATCGCGCGGGTGTCGGCCGACCAGCGCCGCGCCTTCGACCAGACGGCTCGGCTGTTGAGCGAGCTCGGGCACGAGGTGATCGAACGTGACCCTTCCTACGGGTTGATCGCGCTCGAGTTCATGCAGAACTACGTGGCGGGCGCCGCCGAGGAGTTCGCGACGCTGAGCGATCCTTCGCAGGCGGAGCGCTCGACGCGGCAGCTGGCCGCGATCGGCGATCGGCTCGTGCCGCGGCGCCGCCGCGAGGCGCTGCAGCACAAACGCGTGAAGACGGTCATGCGCTTCACGCAGCTGTGGCGCGAGGTCGACGTGCCGCTGACTCCGGGACTCGCCTCGACGGCGATCGCCGCCGAAGGCGGGTACGGCAAGTCCGCCCCAGTGGCGCTCGACAAGGCCAGCCGCTTCATCCCCTGGTATCCCGTCTACAACCTCACCGGCCAGCCCGCGATCGGCGTTCCGGCCGGATTCGGTGCGGATGGCCTGCCGCTGAGCGTGCAGCTGGCAGGGCGGATCGGCGACGAGGAAACCCTGTACTCGCTCGCGGGTCAGATCGAGGCCGCGCGCCCGTGGGCGGGTGATCGGCCTGCGATAGCGGAGCTCTGAAGGTGCGGCTCGGTGCCGCCGGGCGGCGGGGGTGGGTGGGAGCCGGTCAGCGGCGACGCTCGCGCTGCCGCACCTCGCGGACAGCGCGGCCACACTCGGTAGCGAGGCCGCGGCCCGTGAGCAACATCGCGGATAGGCCACCGAACAGGGCGACCGCATCGATGCTCTTGCGCCCGGCCGTGTCCCAGTAGTCGTCGGCGAGGTCGAACCAGAGCGCGAACTCATCGAGGGTCAGCGCGGTCGCGAGTCCGGCGCTGAGCGCCGCCGCCCGCGATGCGGCTCGATGCTCCGGGTCTGTACCCGCTGCAATCTGCCAGGTCCAGAGATAGCCGAGCGTGATCAGCCCGAGGATGCCCGGCGTGCTGTGGTGCAGATGCCGCCCGCCCGCGCTCATGTCGCGAAACGGCCCGCGCCCTGCGCGGATCGCATGCGTCACGACGCGGCAGCCGGCGAAGCCCGCTGTGAAGCCGACCGCGTGCAGGAACGCGCGCTCACGACGCGGATTCGAGAAGTGGCGACGATACGCGTGCCGCAGAGCGAACCGCTCCGGCGCGGCCGGAGCGGTGTACCGAGTGTCCTCCGGACCGGTCAACGCCCGCCAAGCTTACGGCCGGGCCTGGAGCCCTGCTTGGGGCCGCCGGCGTGCCTCGCGCCAGCGCCACGCTTCGGGCCCGAGCCATGCTTCGGCGCGCCGTTGTTGTGCTTCGGCGCCCCGTGCCGGCCGCTCTCCGGGCGGGCACCACGGCCGCTCGGCTTCGCCTGGCCAGCCGGCCTCTCGCCGCCGCGGTGGAAGCCGCCGGCGCCGACGCCGGGCCGCCCGGCGAGGCCGGTATCGATCCCGAGCTCGCCGGCCATCTGGTTCATCTCCTTGACCTGGTCGGAGGAGATGAGCGAGATCGCGACGCCGGTGGCCCCGGCGCGGCCGGTGCGGCCGACGCGATGCACATAGGTGTCGGAATCGTGCGGCGGGTCGAAGTTGATCACGTGCGAGATGCCGCTGACGTCGATCCCGCGGGCGGCGACGTCCGTCGCGACCAGGGTGTCGACGTCAAAGGACTCGAACTGCGCGAGCGCGCGCTCGCGCTGACGCTGGGTCTTGTTGCCGTGCATCGCGACCGCGTCGATCCCGTGGCCCGAGAGCTTCTTGACGAGCTTGTCGGCGCCATGCTTGGTGCGCACGAACACGAGCGCGAGGTCGCGCTTGGCGCCGAGCTGCTGGACGAGGCTCTCCAGACGTGAATCGTGCGTGACCTCGACGAAGCGGTGCTCGACGTCGTCGGAGGCGCGGTTCTCAGCGGGGCCGCTCTCGTGGTAGGCGGCGCTTTCCGTGTAGCGCCGGGCGGCCTTGCCGGCCTCGCCGTCAAGGGTCGCGGAGAAGAACAGAGTCTGGCGCTTGGCCGGGCACAGCGCGACGATGCGGTCGAGCGCCGGGCGGAAGCCCATGTCGAGCATGCGGTCGGCCTCGTCGATCACGAGCGTGCGCACGTGATCGAGTGTGAAGGCGCCGCGCTCGAGCTGGTCCTCGAGCCGGCCCGGGGTGGCGACGATGATGTGCGAACGTGCTGCGTCCTGCGCCTGCTTGAGCAGGCCGACGCCGCCGTAGACGGCGGTGATGCGCAACGCGCGCGCGTGCGCGACCGGACGCAGCTCGTCGACGATCTGGGTCGCGAGCTCACGCGTGGGGGCCAGAATCAGCGCGGCGGGGCGCCGTGCCTCGGCGGCGGTGCGGTCGATCAGCGGGACGCCGAAGGCGAGCGTCTTACCGGAGCCGGTGGGGGAACGGGCGAGGACGTCGCGGCCGGCCAGAACGTCATGGATGACGGCCTGCTGGATCGCGAACGGCTCGGTGATGCCGCGGGCGCTGAGCGCGCCGGCGACGGCATTGGACACGCCGAGATCGGCGAAGGACTTCTGGGACATGTGTGCTCCTTGGCGGCGCTCGGAGAGACCGCGAGACGGATTCGGGAGGCTGATGGCTGACCCGAACCGCGTCTGATGCGGAAATCGAAAGCAACTGCCTCACGGCGGGCGGCGCCCACCGTGACCCCGACGTTAGCAGGGCTTTCGGGTCGCTCTGGGCCCTCAGTGCCTATGTCGGCCAGTCGATCATCTCCGCAAGCTGGCTCGCGTCGAGATCGATCAGGCGACTTGATTCCAGCGGCTGGTACTCGTCGTCAGCTAATCCCAGCCAGTGCACGACCCGTGCTGCCGGCTCTACGATCAGCAGTTCCTCGACCTTGTGAGCCGCGTAAAAGCCGGCCTTCTCCCAGCTTTGATCGTCTGGAGAGACCACTTCGACCACCAGCGCGGCGGTTGGGTAGTAAATGCGGTCCGAGCTGTCTCGAAGCAACCCCCCGTCAGGCACCCGGTAGTTGTCCGGCTCGCCGAGGTTGAAGATGCTGAGCATCGGCACAAGCCCCGCGGAGCGCGCCGGTCCATCCAGCAACACGGCAAGCTGCTGCACAACCCGCGCGTGACTTCCGGTTGGCGCAGGGTTCACGTGGTAGACCCCTTCCCACACTTCGTCGAGGACGTCCTGCCCCAGCGTCCGGCGGCGCTTGAGCAACTCGTCGAACTCGACTGGCTGTGGATCTCGAATGAGCGTTGGCACGCCATCAAGGCTACCGGGGATGCTTCCAGGCATAACCAACCTTCGGGGGCCGGATAGCCCAGGCAAGATTCGAACTTGCGTCTCGCCGGTTATGAGCCGGGTGCTCTGACCGCTGAGCTACTGGGCCGCCGCCAGCAAGGTAGCGGTTCGGCGGGCGGCCGGGGTGCGGCATCCGTACCGGTAGCCGGCCGTGAGCACCGGCGATGCAGTCATCAGAGCTTGGTAACGAGGACCCAAGCCCGTCCGAGGATCGCGTTGGCGAAGTCGGCCGGATCTGAGATGTCGCTGATGTTCGTGTCCGAGTCGATCCGGAGCGCAACGGTCGTGGCTGTCGTCACCGTGATCGTCGCGATCGCGTTGTTGTTCGGGTAGGCGTCGTTATTCGACGAAGTGCCCGCGGTCGAATCGCCGCCCTGGCCGAACCACGCATTGGCGGTGATGTTGAAGAACCCGACCAACGCGCGGCCGGCCCCACCGCTCGCGGCGCCGCCGGCCGATCCCTGCAGCTCGTACGTGCCGGGTTGCAGGGTGATCTGGCCGTTGCTTCCGAGACTCACCGATGCCGCCATGTCGTTCGTTTCCGTGGTGTCCAAGTTGACGTTCGCGTTCTGAGCGACGTTCGTCTGGGTCGTGCTGTCGAAGAACTGCGCGACCATCCCGGTCGCGGGGCCGATTGCTCCCTGTGCGCCCTGTGCGCCCTGGGTGCCGGTCGCGCCCTGCGTGCCTGCTGAGCCAGGGGCGCCCTGCGGGCCGGCGTCGCCCTGCGCGCCCGGCGTTCCGGTCTCGCCCTGCGGGCCCTGTGCTCCGGTTGCGCCGGGGTCACCCTGCGACCCGGTTGCGCCAGTGTCACCCTGCGGTCCGGTCGATCCGGGGGCACCCGTGGAGCCCTGCGCGCCCGTGGTACCCGTGTCGCCCTGCGCTCCGGTGGAGCCCTGGGCGCCGATGTCGCCTTGCGCACCCTGTAGCCCCTGCGGACCGAGGGCTCCCTGTGCGCCCTGGGAGCCGGTTGAGCCAGTGGCGCCTTGCGGGCCGGTGTCGCCCTGGATGCCCTGGGCGCCGGTTGAGCCTTGCGCGCCGGTGTCGCCCTGGGCGCCAGTTGAGCCTTGCGCGCCGGTGTCGCCCTGGGCGCCGGTCGAGCCTTGCGCGCCAGTTGAGCCTTGCGCGCCGGTCGCGCCCTGCGCGCCGGTCGAGCCCTGCGCGCCAGTTGAGCCTTGCGCGCCGGTGCCGCCTTGTGATCCGGCGTTGCCCTGAGGTCCCTGGGTGCCGTTCGTGCCTGCCGAACCTTGAGTACCGATGTCACCCTGCGGGCCCTGGGAACCTGCTTGGCCCTGCAGGCCTTGCGGCCCAGGCCCGCCCTGCGCGCCGGTGGTGCCCTGCGCGCCGGTGCCGCCCTGGGTGCCCGTCGCGCCCTGGGTGCCCGTCGCGCCCTGGGTGCCCGTCGCGCCCTGCGCGCCGGTCGAGCCCTGGGCGCCGGTCGAGCCTTGCGCGCCGGTGCCGCCTTGTGATCCGGCGTTGCCCTGAGGTCCCTGGGTGCCGGCCGTACCTGCCGAACCTTGAGTGCCGATGTCACCCTGCGGACCCTGGGAGCCTGCTGGGCCCTGGAGGCCTTGCGGCCCTGTCCCGCCCTGGGCGCCGTTGGTCCCGGCGGCTCCCTGGGATCCGGTGGTGCCGGTCGCGCCCTGCGCTCCAGCTGCACCCTGTGGACCGGTGGAGCCGTTACTGCCCGGGGCTCCGGTCGCGCCCTGCGAGCCGGTCGCGCCGGCCGTGCCCGCCAAACCCTGCGGACCCGTGAGCCCCGTTGGGCCGGCGGGTCCCTGGGGACCGGCAGCGCCCTGAGCGCCCTGGGCCGCTGCGCTGCCCGGCGTGCCCTGCGCACCCGTCGCACCCTGCGGCCCGGCCGCACCGCCCGTGCCCGTCGCCCCCGTGGAGCCCGGCGCTCCGGTGGCGCCCGCGGCTCCGGCCGCACCCGTGGCCCCGGTGGAACCCCTGGCTCCGGCGGAGCCCGTGGCGCCGGTCGAGCCCGCCTTGCCCGCAGCGCCCGGCGACCCGGCGGCGCCGCTTGCACCCTGCGTGCCGGCCGCTCCGCTCGGGCCAGTCGCACCCGCGGGTCCGGCAGGACCGCGAGGGCCCGCGGCTCCAGCGGTGCCGGTGGCGCCGGCACGCCCGGTCGCTCCGGCGGGCCCAGCGGGCCCGGCTGCACCAGCACCGCCGGCCGGGCCGGCTGAGCCAGCGAGTCCCGTCACGCCCGTCGCGCCGGTGGCGCCTGTCGCGCCCGCGGGTCCCTGCGGTCCGACGCCGGCGCTTCCGAGTGATCTCGTCGTCAGGCCGCCGGTGGATGTGCGGCCGCCGACGATCGAGCCACCCGGACCGACGATGACCGGTCCGGGCACGCCCGCCGGCACCACGGCGACGAACGGCGGCCGGGGTCCCGGAGTGGAGGCCCCGGCAGGGATCGGGCGGCTGAGCAGGACGGCAAACACACTCAGGCCGGCCGCGGCGGTGCTACGCGCATATCGGGCGCCGCGGCGCGTCATCGCGGAGATCCCACGAGCTTGATCGCACCTATGTCGGTCAGGTGCCTGGACACTCCGGGGTCGGGAGAGAACACCTCCACCTGGAAGCCGTCGCCCTTGAAGGAGAAGTAGGTCGACAACGGATCGCGCTTGAACTCCGCAATCACGGCACCGAGTCGCCCGTGCGTCACATGCGCAACGTTCCTCTTGGCCCCAGCCAGCGCGGCGTAGCTGTTGACGGCGTTGTCGTAGGTGGCGACTGTCAGATATCGCTGATGGTCGCCGACCTGCGCGTGTGCGGGGAGGTAGCGGACGAAGACCGCGTTCCCGCTCGTCAGGGTCAACTCGAGCGCGGTGTGCGGCCGGTCGCCGGCCCAATAGACGGGATAGTGGTTACCGGCGAACGCCGCGAGCACGGCCGGCGAGACGATCGTCGGAACGCCCACTCGGATCGCCTCCGCGGTCACCGCAGGACCGGGGTCAGCAGTCCCAGGGCCGCGCAGGAGCCAGCCGGCGACTCCGCCCGCGACGATCAGGATGGTCACGATGCTCCCGAGGGCAACCTTGTTTCGCGTGCGCATCACGCATCCATGGATTGCGATGATCCTTACACGGCGTGGGACGTTACACGGTGTGGGACACAGTGTTAGCGCTGCGCGGCAGGTCTGTCTATGGGCTGGCCGAAGTTGTCCGCTGATCGCTGAAGCGGTCGATCCTGACTTCGCGTCCGTCGAGCCGGATCCGTATCATTCGGGTCGCATGCACCTGGTCACCGCATCGATCCTGGGACTCGGCGAGAAGCCGAGCTCGTTCGGTCAGTCGCTCGCGCTGATCATCACGTTCTTCGTGATCATGGGCGGCGTCGTGAACTTCCTGGTGGGCTACATCATCAGCGTGGTGATGGTCGAGCGCAAGGAAAACCAGGAGCGCATGCGTGAGTACGATGCTCGGCATAAGTCGTAAGTCCTGAACCGCCGACGCTCCGTGCTGGTGTTTAAGGCCGCATAACGCGGATAGAAGGAACGCCCACGGGCTGCGTCGAAAGTGACGCTGCCTATGAAGCAAGCATCCGCCACCACCGCGCCGCCCGAGGCGCCCCACGGCCATCAGGCCCTCTCGTCGTACATCACCGCCCGCTTCGACGAGTTCTCGCGCTCGCAAAAGGACGTGGCGCAATACATCGTCGACCACCTCGACGAAGCGGCGTTCCAGACCGCCGAGGAGCTGGCGCGACGCGCCAACACCTCGTCAAGCACCGTCGTGCGCTTTTCGCAGGCGCTCGGGTTCGAAGGCTTCCCCGAGCTGCAGCAGGCCGCACGCGACGAGTACCGCCGCCGCCCCGCGGGCGCCACGGCAGAGGCGCTCGGCTCCGGTGCGCCCCTGTTCTCCCTCGACCACACCGAGTTCGAGTCCTCGCTGGCCGCCGATCACGTCAACGTCGAGGACACCGCGCACAAGCTGTCGCGTTCGGACGTCGAGGCGGCGATCGACGCGATCGCGACCTCGGACAGGGTGGTGATCGCCGGTACCGACCAGATGGCGTTCTTCGCCAGCTATCTGCGGCATCTGCTGATGCTGCTGGACGTCCGCGCCGAGATCGTCGCGAGCCCGTCGCAGGAGGCGCTGGGCCGGCTCAGCCGGATCGACGAGGACACGCTCGTGATCGGCCTCTCCGCAGGCCGCCCGCACCCGCTGATCACGCGCACGATGAAGCTCGCGCGCCATCGCCGCGCGAAGACGCTCGCGATCACCGACGCGACCCTCTCCGAGGTCGCCAGGCTCGCCCGCATCCGCCTCTACTACTCGTCGAACACCCCCGCGTTCGTACGCTCGCACACGGCGCTGCTGTCGATCCTGCAGGCGCTCGCGTACGGGGTCTACAGCCGTGACGCACAGCAGTACGACGTCCGCATCAAGGCCTTCCGCCTGAAGTAGGTTGATCCCGGTGCCGGCGGTCCGCTGACCGCCGGCTCACCAAACGCTCAGCCCTCGCGCCGCGCGACGTAGAGCGACTGCAGCGACCTGCCGACGCGGCCGCCCTCGTCGAAGAGAATCGCCTCCGCCACCCCGACGCCGTCCTTCACGACGCGCGTCCGCGCGTCAAGCCCGATCCACTCGCCACGCGGCTCGCGCTCGATGTAGACGGTGAGGTCGGGGTTGATGAAGACATATTGATCCCAGGGCAGCTCCGTGCTGATGCCGTTGGGAAAGTCCGCGGCCGCGATCAGCCGCTGCAGTTGGCTGGGCGTCTCGCCGCCCACCACCGGCACGCGCAGCCGAAACCAGCCGAACTGCGGCCCGAGGTCGAGAATGCTTCCCCCTCCGGGAAAGCGGACCTCGATCGCGCCTCCGGGAAACGAGCGCTCGCCGAACGGCGACTCGGCCGGCAAGGAGCGATCGTGCCCTGCCGGGAGCTCCCGGATCGTGCCCGCGTCGATCGGCGCGCGCGCGACCCGCAGGGCCCGTGCGCGCGTGACCTCGACACCGTCCGGGGTCGAGAGCGTCGCCTCGAGCAGCTGGATCCGGCGGCCCGGGCGGACGATCTTCGCCTCTACGTGGAGCTCGCCCAGCGGCGCGGGGCGCAGCAGCTCGAAGGTGATGCGCGCGAACTGCAGGTCGGCACCGCCGCTGTCGACCTGCTCGAGCGCGCGCATGAGCACCGCCCCGCTCGCGCCACCGTGCTGGGCGTTCGGATCCCAGGGACCGCGTGCCAGCTCGGTCGCCCAGAGGGCGCCGTCGCGAACCTCGTAGACCGCGTCTGTCATGGCGGGCAGG
>Ga0123356_10005828_pt1 | contig 12506 bp, 6 predicted proteins | sample TergutEmb28metaG_2_FD_92546 | JGI IMG/M metagenome (GOLD analysis project Ga0123356, IMG submission 92546) | Embiratermes neotenicus P3 segment gut microbial communities from Petit-Saut dam, French Guiana - Emb289 P3 | ecosystem: Host-associated > Arthropoda: Insects > Digestive system > Gut ... | reverse complement strand
GAGCCGACATCATCGTCACTGGTAATCTACTTCAAAAAGAAAACGGTCTTGAGAGGATGAAAGAAATCGCAGCAAGTGTCAGTAAGTTTACGTTACAAAATTAATTTTTAAAGGCACTTTGGGATTATGTGTCTGCGAGGGTAACTCTGGGCAGTGCACCATTTCTAAGGGACAAGCGGCAGCGTGCCTGCGCGTGTGGGAGGGCAGAACCCGTAGTTTAACAACTCGGCCGCTAAAGGATTCGCATCTGCAACCTGCTCGCTGCCCGGCGAAACCGGAGTGTGCAGTCCATGTTTTGCCGTTGACGTACCGGTTTTAGGTATTTGGTTTTAGAATACGGGTTTTAGCGTTATCGGTTTTAGAATAGGGGGCGTTACGGGGGCGTAGCCCCTGTCCCCAAAAGCATTAAAAGATTTTGACTTTGATTTTTAAAACCTTAATTTATTTCACCGCCTCCTACCCCTACTCCTATTCCAATACTTCCGAATCATCTTCATAACCTTCCCCATATCAAGCGGCTTCCCGATATGGTCGTTCATCCCCGCCGCGATACAATTTTCCACGTCTTCCTTAAATACATTTGCCGTCATCGCAATTATCGGAATAATATTTCCGGTTTCGCGTATCCTCCGCGTAGCCTCTAATCCGTCCATATGCGGCATCTGCATGTCCATCAGTATCATGTCGTATTTATCCGGATTTTTGATGAGCATTTCCAAAGCCTCAAGCCCATTTTCCGCGCAATCAAACTCCGCGTCGGTGTCTTCCATGCATGCGAGTAAAACCTCACGGTTGATCATTATGTCTTCCGCGAGCAGTATGCGGCAGCCCTTAAGTTCTCCTCCCTTTACTGCGGTTTTGTGTTCGGACGCGTCACAAGAGGCGTTTGCTCCTAAGCATTCGTTCATGCAGTCCATGATGTCCGATGCGAACAGCGGTTTCATCAGGAACTTGTCTACGCCTGCGCTTTCAGCCTCATCGTGGATCAGCGCCCATTCGGTGGAGGAGATCATGATGACTACATTTTTTCTGTGTTCGTTGTAGTCTTTGATCTTTTTTGTCAGTTCTATGCCGTTCATTTGCGGCATGTTCCAGTCCACGAAATAGATATCGTACCCGCCGGCTGTTTCTATCATTGTTAAGGCATCTTGACCGCCGGGTGCGATGTCGCAGGATACGCCGAAGCGGATAAATATTTCGGTGAAGTACGAAAGGACTTCTTCGGCGTCGTCGACTACGAGGACTTTCATGTTGCTCCAGTTGACGGACGGGTCGAGCTGCGTGTCGAGGGTGTCTTTGCCTCTTGTCGCTTTGAAGAGGAATTTAAATGTTGAGCCTTTGCCGGGCGTGGAGGAGACGCTTATTTCTCCGCCCATCATTTCTACGAGGTGTTTTGATATCACGAGCCCCAGCCCTGTGCCGCCGAACTTTCTGGATATTCCGCTGTCTGCCTGTTCGAAGGTGCGGAAGAGGCGCTGCTGCTGGTCTGGCGTAATTCCGATGCCGGAGTCGCTGACCTCTATGGCCACGGTGCAGGCCGAGTCGTTTTCTTCCGCGAGGAAAGCGTTCAGGCGGATGTTTCCCGCCTCAGGCGTGAACTTGATGGCGTTGCTCAGCAGGTTGATGATGACTTGCGCCAGGCGCTGGTCGTCGCCTGTCAGGATGTGAGGGATTTTTCCGTCTACCGTTACGTGGAATTTCTGCTGTTTTTCTTCCATGCGGACGCTTACGGCGTTTACGGCTTTTTTCAGCATCTTTTCAAACGAGAAATCGCTTAGTACGAGGTCGAGTTTGTTTGCTTCTATCTTGGCCATGTCGAGGATGTCGTTGATGAGGCCCAGAAGGTGCGAAGAGGCGTCTTCTATCTTGCTGAGCGCGTAGTCTTTGCGGTCTAGGGCCAGCGAATTTTTTCCGATAGAGGCCATTCCTATGACAGTGTTGAGCGGCGTGCGCATCTCGTGCGACATGTTCGACAGGAAGAGCCCTTTTGCTTTGGAGGCGGCTTCCGCTTCTAACCGCAGTCTTTCCATATTGAGCATTGTGTTTTTTGTTTCCGTTATATCCATAATGGCGCCGGCTACGCGTATGGGGTTGCCGTTTTCGTCGCGTATGGTTTCACCAGTTGCGCGGATGTATGCGCATTCGCCGTTTTTCTTTATCACCCGGTATTCTACGTCGTAGGGTGTCTTGCCTGTCGTGTCTAACATGTGGTTTGTAATGGCGGCGGTGACCCGTTCAAAATCGTCCGGATGCAGAGCATTGTGAAAGCTGTTGATTACGTTGGGGAAATCGTTTTCGTCCGTAAACCCCAGAATATTCCTGAACTCATCGGACCAGGTGATTATGTTTCTGTTGTTTATGGGGTCGTCTCTAAGAATTTCCATATCCCACAGGCCGATTTTTGTCGCGTTGATCACAGTAGTTAATTTGGCGAGTTGCAGTTCGTTCAAGTCGTGGGTGCGGATAAGTTCCGCCTCCCGCTTTTTGATGTCGGTCAGGTCGTACAGGAATCCCAGCCCCATAAATTCATCCTCGCCCTTGACGCGCGTCAGCGTCAGGTCGCAGGGCATCGGTACGCCATCCGCCGTTTGGTGGAAGCGCTCGGTTCTTACGACTTCTCCGTTCATCGCGAGCGTCATGATATCGAGGGCGTCGTGATTGGCGAGCCGTCCGTCTTTCAGGTATTCGGGCGCGAAGTCCTTGAAATAGTTGTCGATAATTTGCTGCTTGGGGGCATTGAACATTCTTGTGAGCTCTTCATTACAGTCGATTACCGTAGGAGGATTGCCGGCGATGATGGTCATGCCTATAGGCATGGATTCGAGTATGGCGTGGTTGATTTTGTTCGCTTTTATAATATCCAATTCCATTTTGGTACGGATAATGGCGTTTGCGCACAGGAATGCTGCCGAGCGCATCATTTCGGCGCACTCGTCGTCAAAATGGCGCTCGTTGCGGTGGTCGCTGAAAATTACGAAGCCCCAAAGGTCGCCCTTGAGAAAGATTGGCGTTACGAACGCCGACACGGCGCCGTGGGCCTTGAATAACGCAGCTTCCGTTTCAGGCATTGCGCTGACGGGGCTGTTGATCGATTCGCCGTTCTTGAACAGTTGTTCCCAGCGCGGTACGAATTTGGCGTAAGCTATACCTGTCAGCTCGGGCGTAGGTGTTGTAGTGCCGCCCGATTCCCTGTCCCATCGGTAAACCTGCGATGCGTAGAGGCCGTCCGGCTTCGAGTAGTTGCGCCAGACGTTTAGCCTGTCTAAGTCTGCCATATCCGCAATCATGCCCATGCCGGTCGACATCATGTTGTCGAATGTTTCTGTGGTGTTAGCGAGGAATGTTGTGGCTGCTTTGTTAAGTACATCCGACATGTTCTTGCGGCGTTCCAGGGCCTTTATGCGCTGTCCTTCCGAATATATCCGTTTGGCGATGATGTTTGCGATGAGAAAAGCCAGCGCTACCGTAAAGGCGACGAATGCCGCGATGATGATTTTGCCGGGTGGCGCCCCCGAGGAAACGGAGTTGAGTATCAGGCCCAGAAGAGCGATAATTAAGAACCCGCCGACAATCGTTGTCCGTATTTTCATCAAACGCTCCGGTCGAAAGAAATATATACAGGCAGCCCCGCAACCCGTTTACTGTTTGACACAGCGAACCGAGAAGAAAAAGTCTTTTGTAATATGCTCTTCATCATATATAGCCGCCTCTACAGAATCAGATTTCAAGCCAAAGTAGTAAGCGGTATTGTCCCAAAACGCAGGTGTAGCGCTCCACCAGTAACCCCCCTCTTTGAGTTCTAAGAAGTTGTAGCCAGGGGGGAATTCCATCGGATGGCGGCCGCCGCCCGGCAAGGCCGAAAAGTCGTACTGATCTGTACCATTCCAATCCGGCGGTCGGGATTTAAGCCTTTCACCCGCACTGTCTGGACCATTTCCTGCATTAATCAATCTGGTCCAATCGTCCCTATTAGGCAACTGCCACCCAGACGGGCAGGCGCTCATGGCGGCATCCCAGGTATACAATCTGCCGTAAGTCTCGCAATTTGAATCTTCATCATCATAACATAAACTGTTGTTCGTCTCAAAGTTTAGGTTCTCCGCCATCCAGGTTCGCTCGCCGATTGTTAGTATACGATACGCTTTGTCATCCCTCGTATCTTTTAAATAAACTAGTTGGAAATTGGCTGTCAGCGTTATATTGTCATTTATGGTAACTGTTCTTTCTGCGAGTGATCCCCGCACGTCCTCCCAGTTGTTGAATACATATCCATCCGCCGGTATGGGTGTTAAGGTGACTTCGGTGCCCGGCATATAAATTGTCAGGTCCGGATCGCGTAATACCGTACCGCTGCCGGATGGGTTTGTGATTGTCGTAAGTGTGTACGTGATCAGTTCAAAATTTGCGGTCAGTGTCGTATCGTTATTTATGGTGATCGTTACCGAAGAATCTGTTGATGTTGACGCTCCCGACCAACGCACAAATCTGTATCCGTCCTCCCGCTCGGCTGTTACTGTAACCGCTGTGCCGGGCAGATAACTTGTCTCATCCGGACTGCGTGACACCGTACCGCCGGCGGATGATGGGGTTACGGTGGTAGTAAGTGTGTACGTGACGACCACCGGTTCAAAGTTTGCGGTGAGCGTCAAATCGCTGTTCATGGTAACCATTATTGCGGTATTCGGTTCATTCATCACCCCTGTCCAGCCGCTGAACCTGTATCCGGCCGCAGGCGTGGCAGTCAGTATGACCTGCGTACCTGCCGGATAGCTGATCGAAGGCGGATCACGCGCCACAGTACCGGCACCCGTGGGGATTATGTTGACTGCGACAGTGTAATAGGTGATTTGGTGGAAGTTTGCGGTGAGCGATATATTGCCGCTCATAGTGACCGTTATCTCGTTGTTTGTGGATGTTGATGCCCCTAACCAGCCCATGAATAAGTAACCGGTCATTTCGGTCGCCCTCACGGTGACCGTTGTCCCGGCGAGGTAGGTCGCTTGATCGGGGTCGCGCGTCACCGTTCCGCCGCCCCCCGCGCCTGCGCTGACTGTAAGCGTATAGTAGACCAGGTCGTTCCCGCCCTCTTCGTTCCAATTTGCGGTTAGCGTCACGTCTCTTGTAATTACCGTAGACGCGCTGTACAGTTCCACTCCGTCTAACCATCCGACGAAGGTGTGGCCGTCCATCGTAGGGGGTGCCGGCAACTGTGATCCGAGCGTAGTGCCGCTGTCTATGGTGATGGGCTCTATGGCAGCCGGCGTTCCGCCGTTTGTGTTGAAGGTGACGGTGACTTGTTTTACAGGTATAGGATTCCACTTCGCGGTCAGCGTTACGCCTTTAAAGATTACCGTTGACGCGGTATACTCTGTCTCGCCATCAAACCATCCGCCGAAGTCGTGGCCTAACCTTAACGGTTCTTCCGGGTATCTTCCGGCGAGCGTGGCTCCGCTGTCGACGATAACGGGCGGGAGAGTCGACGGCGATCCGCCGTTTGTATGGAAAGCGACGGCAAACTGCCTTACTGCCGTAGTGGACGTTGTGTCATTCCACTGGGCCAGCAGTTGTACATTTTTGGTAATTATTGTTGAAGCTGCGTACTGCTCCGCCCCGTCGAACCACCCGTCGAAGATGTTGCCGGATTTCGTCGGATTTGCCGGATACTTTTCCCCGAGCGCGGTGCCGCTGTCTACAGTGACGGGGTCGATAACTATCGGAGTACCGCCGTTAGTGTGGAAAATAACGTTGAACCGCGTTATGACCGGCGTTGATGTGGTGTCATCGCCGCCCCCTGTGTAGTTCGAGCTTTTCTCGTCGTGCAGGTTGCCGTCTAATTCGGAACAGGACGTCACGACCAAACAGGCTATGCAGAATACCACCACCAAGGCGATTTGTAGATATTTCATCATTCCCTCCATCTCTTAAATCATAAACTCATAATTATACCGTATAACATAAAATATAACGTAAAATTTGACCATTTCAAAACAAAAATATCAAAACAAGAAAATCCGCGGCGGCAGCGCCAAACAGCGACCAGCCGAGGGTCTGAGCGGTTTTGTGGTCTTTGCGCAGTTTGTCGAACCGCTGCTGCCGTTCCTCCGGCGTCGCGGCGTCGAAATCTCCGTTGCCTTCTTTGTAGGCGTGGTAGTCTTTTTTGATCGTGTCCGCCCGGTACAGGGATACCGATCCGCCGATGGCGGCTGCCGTCCCCACGCCTCCCAGTACCCAGCGCCATGCGCGGCGGCTGTCTTTGTCTTTTATCTGCTCGGTCGCAACTGTCGGTGCTGTTGCTGCCGACTCCGGCGCTGTAAATTCTGCAGGCGATGGTATGACGGCCGGAGGCGGCAACGGCAGCCTCAGGCTATACGGCTCTCCATCCAGAACATCCTGTATCTCGCCGGCGATGGACAGGTGCCACTGCCCGTTGTCTTTGAAAATGCACTCCGTCAGTGTCAGGCTTTGGGCGTTTTCTGCGGTAATGCCGGACGTAGCGTTGCTTATTACAGAGTGGATGAACTCCGCGGACCCGCCGTCGGTAATTTCTATGCCGTTCCAGTCAAACGACGTGGCAGCGTTCTTGGTCGAGTTCACCGACGCAAAGACCACAGGCTGCTCTCTTGTGCCCACGACCCGCAAATGCCCCTTGACCGTGATGCCGGTGTAACCGTCGAACAGGAGCTTCTTGCCCGGCGTGAACCGCAGCGTGTCCCCCGCGTTTACTACGATATCCTCGGTTACAATTTCCCGGTCTGCCGCCAGGGCAACGGATAATGACAGTATCAGAGCCAACATAATTTTTTTCATTATTCACCTACCTCCAAATGACTTTTAGCTTCTGTATGTTCCGGCGACCCCGCGGCGAAAGCGTTTTGGACAGCCCTCCAGGCCGCTTCGTAATTGCTTCGGGAAGTGCTCCCTTGCCGGAATAAAATGGTATTGCTTTTGGCCGAGCCGTAGAGAGACTGGCGTACGACCTGCTGGCGCGGCGCGCTTGACGGGGTCCGCAGGGCGCGTTGAAAACTTGCCAGCGCCTCCTGGGGCCTGTTTTGAGTCAAGAGAAATTTACCCTCTTCTATAAAGTAAAACGCATCATCCTGCGTCTGTGCCGCCGGCGCAGCCTGTGCGGTTGGTGCGGCAGCCTGTTTGGCCGGCGCTGCCGGCGTTGCTGCTTTTTTGGCTGGTGCGGCCGATGGCTGCGGGCGTGGAGCGGCTGCCGGCGCCGTTGCCGCCGCAACGGAAGGCGCCTTGGAAGACTCCTCTGCCGCAGCAGGTTCCGTTTCGGAGGCAGGCTCCGTCGTATCATCGGGTATTGACAGAGTAGCCACCGCAGACGCAAGATCGGAATCCGCCTCCGCACTGACGGGTGTACTCTCCGTCGGCGGTTTCCCGGTTAATGGTTTTATAGGAATGTCTCCCGTTCTGACGTATAACAGCGCAGACGCGGCTAAAAGCAGCAGCAGGAGAAAGAAGATAAACGGCCTTGCCGTTTTGGGCTTTTTCGCTCTCTTTGATATTATTAATGTTTCCGCCGTTTTCGGTTTCTTAACAAACTCCACGATTTCCGTCAGATTCAGCGCATCCGACGCCCCCGATGGCGTCTGTTTGGACGGAATCCATCCCGTTTTCGTTTTGCCGGAATCTGTATCAACTGCGCTGGCCGCACCGCCGAAATAGCCTTTCAGTATATCCTTAGGCATTTGTTGTGTCAGAGAGCCGCCAAGTTGTTGCAGGTCGCTGAGCAGATCCTGCGTCCGCTGATACCGCTCCGCCGGGGCTAAACTGAGGCAGCGGTGGATGATTCTCTTCAACTCCGGATTTATCGGAATGTCGTATTCATCGAGCGATTTGAAGTTATTGGATGCTTTTTGTATTATGAGTTCGGTTATGGCCTCCTGCGGGAAGGTCTTCGCCCCGGTGACCATTTCGTAGAGCGTCGCCCCGAAGGAGTAGATATCGCTGCGGTTGTCGACTTCTCCGCCGTCCATCTGCTCGGGGGAGAGATACTGCATGGTACCGGCGATGTTCCCGTCCACAGTGTGTATGCTTGCCTCGGCCGGCCGGGCGATGCCGAAGTCGGTGAGTTTGATCGCGCCTTGCCTCGATATCATGATGTTGGCGGGTTTGAGGTCTCTGTGGATGACGCCGCAGTACTGCTTGCCCACGAGCGTGAACGTCTTGGTATGCGCGTGGGCAAGCGCTTCGGCGGCAAGGGCCGCGATGGCGACACAAACGACTTCCGGCAGCCTGCCGTGCGCGGCGAGCACCCGCTGCAGGTCGGAACCGTCCACAAACTCCATCTCCATGTACAGCAGCCCGTTCCACTCGCCTATGTTGTGGATTTCCACAATGCCCTCGTGGTGCAGCTTCGCGGTGATTTTGGCCTCGGTCTCGAACCGGGCGCTGCAGGCCTCCCGCGAAAGCAGTTTGACCGCCCTAAACACCTCAAGCCCCTCGTTCCACACCCTGTAGACGGTCGCCATGCCGCCTTTGCCGATGATGTCGGTGACTAAACCGGAGCCAAGACGCGTCTGGCCAACAATGGGATAGGAGGGAGCCTGTGAGGAACTGCCGCCACCATTGGCAAAAACGGGCGGGACGGGGCCGGCCGGCGGGCGCGCTGCGGAGTTTTTATCAAGCTCACGATTGTCCATAAATACATCACCATATAAATATTGTGCCTTGTAATGCAACAGACGGGGACGCGTACAAAAAAGAAACCGGCACGAACGCAGAAAACCGCACGTGAACCACAATTACCCCATGTCCGGAGACACTACCACATATTAATAATATAATATATGGTATTCCGAAAGTATGAATTATTTGAGGATTTGTAAGCGGGGGCGGAAGTCGAGGTCGTCGGTATGGGGCGGGCGGCCGGCGCCCGGACGGGCCGAAACGCCGCCCACGCTGCCGGTTCGCGGGGCGTTTTGCGGCCAGGATTATGTTTTGGCGGGGTCAATATTTTTGTAGGGGCGGCAACCTGCCGCCTGCCTTTGAAAGGTCAATGAGATATCGGTTTTACAGAAATATACCGCCTTTCAACGCTTGGTTTTTGTATCCGCCTTGCCGGCAAGTGCGATCATATTGCCCGGTACCCAAACACCCCCAAACGCACCTACACCGACAGATTTGTTGATAATTTTGATTGTCGGAAGCGAAAAAAATAGAAAACTCCGCCGCTCAATAAGCAGCGTGGCAGCGGTATGGATAATCTTATCCACATCTCCTTTGAGCGCATCCTCAAAAAGCGATGCCAAAACATCTTCATCAATGCTTTCGAAAAAAGATTCAAGAGCGCCCTCGTCGATGTTTTCAAAAGGCGAATCGGAAGAACCGAAATTGTCGCGGTCGAAAAGCGAAGAGAGAAAATCGTCGCCGTCGTCCATGCTTTTAATTTCTTTTGATAGCGAGGACGCTACCGCCTGTTGATGTTTTTCCTCGCTCGGGTTTGTGACCGCCGCGATGAGTAAAATGGCTGCGGCTGCGATGGTAATGATAATCAAAATTTTCTTCATGAAGCCCTCCGTTAAATTGTGAATAATAATATTATAAATCTTGCCGCGTCAGTTGCGCAAGTAAAATTTTTTACGAATAAAAGGCAAAGAAGAGGCGTAAACAATACACCCCTGTACCAACCGTCTGCCGAATACGTCTAAATTCTACGTAGGGTCGCCCACGGTGTTGATTTTAGTCAGTTTTGTGCTATGTAAAAAGTAGCGTACCGTAAAATACCTTTTTCAAAACGAAAGGACATAGTCACATCGTCATATCCGACTCTCCATTCAAGAGTTATTGGCTCGCGGTATTTGGTGGTTGTTCCAGTTGCTTTTACAAAATCATTCCACGTCATACCGATTTTCACCTTGCCGTCCAACATTGCTACATCTCTGACTTGAATATACGCCTCGGTTAATCCTCTGTTCCTGTAGTGTATGGTAACTGAATCCGAGTCGAACGAACAACCAGTATCGCAGTGACCAGGATGGAAACAACCCTCACTACATCCAACGGTACCTGTCGGGTATCTTTTTCGCAGTTGTTGTGTGAGAGGAGTTTTTTCAAACTCCCCGGTGAACGGCGGCAGAAATTGACGAATGTCTTGCCATTCCTTCGTTATTGTTTCCACTTGCATTTTTTCATATGCTACTCGAGTCTTTTCTCCTCGCGCCCAATACCTCATGTATTTTACCTCAGCTATTGCAAGTTCCTCCATCAGCTGATTCTCCGTGTGATTCGGATATTGCTTCTTAAAACTTGCTAACATCTCTTGGGCGTGAAGCTTAAATAGCTCCCTCGCTTGTTTCTCCGTGAGACGAGGCCCCAAGTAGTCATGTGCTAACGCAACAGCCACAACTACAAATATCAACAACAAATATTTCATATCGCCCTCCAGTATTTGGTTTTTAATGTAACGAATTTGTTCTAAACGTCATTTTGCCTCAAAATAAGGCAATTAAAAACGATCGCCAGCTATATAAAGGCTGAATAAACGTCCTGCTCTGAGTGTGCCATACTTATCAAAATCTGTCAAAAAGAAAACAGTTCTGAATCCCATCATAAAACCATCGCTAACACAGATACCCGCTCCCAAGACAACCCCACGGTCTATTTTTACTCTAAAGTTAGAAAAGTTGTCATTGATTTTGTCGTAGGGGAGCTTTTCATCGCTTTTTATCATTGCTTTGGAACCAAACGGAAACCCCCATTGGAATCCAGCAGCCAAATAAGCGACCTGACTTTTTCCTATTTTAAGCAAAACAGGGACTTCTATTGTATGGCTAGATACCGAGACACTGTCAAAATAATCTGCATAATTGCCTTTATCTGCGTCGTAAGAAAAAATCCCATTTGTATAGCAATAATTCAATTCTGTGGAAAGAGCCATTATTTTAGCTATCCTGATGTTTAGTGTTAAACCGACATCAAATGCGCCTCCGAGAAGGTCAAAATTAATTTTTCCCGTCTCCTCAAAATTCGGGTAGAATGTATTAAATAATTTCAAATTTCTCTCGTCTACAGGCTTAATGTAGGTCAAACCAGCTGCAAGACGCGCTCCAATCCACATAGGCTGCCTTTGTTCCAATTGTACTTCACTCAGCCACAACCCGCGGTTATTGTGGTATGTATATGTACCTGCTTTTTTGTTGTTAAGACGGTAACCGTTCCAAAAGCTATCTTGAATAATAGGTGAATTTTTTATAGGAAACGAATTGTGGCTTATCACCACATTTGCCCCTATGGAAATGCTTCTTAAAAGTTCGTTGTCTAAAAATGCTGCTTCTCCGACGTATAAAACACTGCCGGGGATGGTTATAGTGGTTAATTTGTTGTACCGAAACGCGTTATCGCCTATTGACAAGACACCGTTGAGGATTACCACACTTGTTAACATGTTGTGCCCAAACGCGTTATTGCCTATTGACCTGACGCTGTTGGGGATTACCACACTTGTTAACTTGTTGTGCCCAAACGCGTTATTGCCTATTGACCTGATGCTGTTAGGGATTACCACTCTGGTTATTCCGAGGTTGCTAAATGCATGTTCACCGACGGAAATGACCGGATTCCCCCAAATATTATTGGGAATAACGAGTTCTGATATACTAGAAACGTAATTCGTAAAACCTTGTACTTCTCCTTTTACAAACCGAAACAAATCGTTCTGTTTAACGTAGTCATTGGAAATCGCCCGTATCTGTAACCACCTCCTGATATCAGCGTCCTCGGCTCCTTCCACCTTTACGCTAACGACTTTTATAGTCATCCTGTCGTCGATATCATCCGCCTTAACATCTTGGAAATTCAAACTTTTCCTGTCGGGTGCGGATACATGAATTACAGGACGGGCGCTGCCCCAGTTTAGTTCCCAAGACCCACCCGCCTGTAAAGTTTGCTTGCCTATTACCTTATTTTGACTGTTCAACAATTCGAAACTTACAGAAAAATCTTTGCGCCGTCTTGCGAAAGCATTCAAATCTGTAACTCCGCGGTGAGGCCAACTGCCCAATTCCCAAGCATCCTTTCTTCCGGTTGCGTTTAATCCGTCGTACACCGCTTGCAGCGCATGCTCTATTGAAAGAGTCCAAACACCGCTACCGTAGAGGTACGTCTCTATGCTCATAGCCACGGTTTCGTTTTGGTAATTGATCGTCCCCTGTTTGATGTCATTCGTGTAAAACAGGGTGTAGGGCATAGATTCTATTTTGTTGAAATTGTCGAAAAGCTGTTCCGTCTCCGTAAGCCGCGCTACCCACGCTCTCCGCCACGCGATGTCGTTGCGTACGTTGTCGCCGATGTTTCCGCTTGCGATGTTTGCATTAAGTATAGAAGAGCGCTTTACCGCTTCCATCATGGAAGGGTCAAACGTGGCGGCTTGAGAGTAGTAGCTCAGCGCGACAACTTCGGTTCCCTGCCTCTGGGCGGTAACGCCTTGCGCGAAGGCTGTTTGCGCGATTACATGGTTTCGCGCCGCTGCCCCGGCAAGCTCTTTCTGTGCAGTT
>Ga0123356_10005827_pt1 | contig 12508 bp, 14 predicted proteins | sample TergutEmb28metaG_2_FD_92546 | JGI IMG/M metagenome (GOLD analysis project Ga0123356, IMG submission 92546) | Embiratermes neotenicus P3 segment gut microbial communities from Petit-Saut dam, French Guiana - Emb289 P3 | ecosystem: Host-associated > Arthropoda: Insects > Digestive system > Gut ... | reverse complement strand
CGAACGTCGCCCTCGCGGATTTTTTCACCAACGACTATGATAATAGTGCAACGTTTGTCGTGCTGGCGCATCTTTCTGAACAGAACAATCACCCGGAGATCGCCCGGAGAGAGGCTGAAAGAGCGCTGGCTTTGCGAGGCGGGTTGTTCTGTAATCGCGTACTCTTGGCCACCCAGACCGAGGCTTTGCCGCCGATTCGTTTGTGATCGGGGCTCAAGCGTCTGGCTGTTTTTTTTTACTCCTTCATGAGTCAGCAGTGTATTGATCCGATCGTCGGAAAAATTCTGGCGGGCTGGAGGTATGACATATCCGGCCTTGCGCCCGAGATGTCGGGAGACTACGAAAGTCATTTCGCGGAATGTGAATGTTGCCGCAGCCGGCAGAAAATTCACCGCTACGTCGACGTGGGCCTCATTGCGCTTGCGTCGATTTCGGGGGCCGTATTCCTGCTCGCGTTTGGCGTGATCCATTATCTTGGGCCGCGACATGCATTCTGGCTCGAGATCGGGGCGTTGACCGGGTTCGTGCTTTCCGCCCTGATCTGGGTCGGCGTTGCGGTGGCGACTCCGGCGCCGGTGACGATGCTCGATGCGGCCAAGGAAGGCGCGCGCAGGGTGCACGACAGCCTGCCCGAGGAAATTCGTCAGCGGCTTCCCGAAGAACTGCGCATCAAAATCACCGGAGCCTGATCACGCGCGGGCGCCCACGCGACGGGCAGGACTCTGAACAGCTCTTTCTCTACCGTTAACCTGCTCCGGCGCAACGACCCCTGCCCTCGGCGGGCCGGACGACAGGGGCGAGTCTTTCCCGCAAGCGCCGCGCGAGCCGGCGAGCGCTCCTAGTACTTGACGTGGCAACTGGCCAGCCCACGCTTTTCGAGATACTGCTGGTGGTACTCCTCGGCGGGATAAAACGTGACCGCAGGAACGATCTGGGTGGCGATCGGCTTCGAGTAACGGTGCGCTTTTTCGAGCGCCTCTTTGGATGCCTGCGCCTCGGCCTGCTGCTCGGGTGAATGGAAGAAGATGGCCGTGCGGTACTGAGTGCCCCAGTCCGGTCCCTGACGGTTTATCTGGGTGGGATCGTGGTTTTCCCAGAAAACCTTCAGCAAGTCGGCATAGCGGATCTTGCCGGGGTCGAATTCGACTTCGACGGCCTCAGCATGACCCGTATGGTCGGTGCAGACTTCCTTGTAAGTGGGATTCTCGGTGTGGCCGCCGGTGTATCCTGCGCGGGTTGACAAGACACCAGGCAGTTGCCGGAACGTGGCCTCGACTCCCCAGAAACATCCTGCGGCAAATGTGGCTTTCTCCATTGCGATTGGCTCCCGGAAATCAAATCTCACCACCGTGGGACACTCGCCGCATCCCCGTGGTTTGTATATTTTCCTTTATTTAGATGAACTTATGTCAGGAAAGTCACAAGCTTGTCAAATGGGGTGGACATGCGCCCTGCGGACAATTGACGCGCCGCCGGAATCACGATACATTCCGGGAGGGTGTTAGGGTCTTTTCTGTGAGTTTTCCAGGCAGCCAAATCTATTCCCGGTGGAAACCAGTGCGGAAAATTGCACTCCTTATGCTATGGGCGCTCGCGGCCGCGCAGGCGTTGGCGGTTTCGCCATTCCTGCCGCAGGCGCGGCTGGGATATCGCTCGGGCGACCAGTGGGAACCGGCCATGGCGGCGGACGGGCACGGGCACGTGTATGTTCTTTATCCCCAGTACGGCGCGGTGCCCGACTGCCTGAGGTGTACGGCTCCGACGATCGCCTTGCTCGTCAGCAACGACAACGGGGCGACGTGGCTGGCTTCGCAGGCACTGCTTCCCTTCCCGACCGGGCAATTTGATCCGCAAATCGTGGTCGACCCAGTGGATCGGCAGACGGTCTACGCCTCGTGGCTGCAAAACAACAAGCACGACATTGTGGTGGCGCGTTCGCTGGACTTCGGACGCAACTGGTCGTTCTCCTGGGCCGAGCGCGGGCGCGAAGACACCGACAAGCCGGTGCTGACGGTACGGGGGCCCGACGTCTATGTCGGGTTCAATCGGGAAGAGAAATTTCTTGTCGCCGCCTCCCACGATGCCGGACAGACGTTCGCCGTGGTCCATGTCAATCCCAACGCTGAGCCCGGATCATCGCTGGCGGGCGGGGCAACGGTGGATCTTTCAGGAAACGTGTTTTTCGGCTGGACAGCCTACGCAAAGCAGGAAATCGAGTCGCGGCCGGTGAGCGTGTACGTCAGCCGTTCGAGCGATGGCGGGCGAACCTGGAGCACGCTGCTGCTCGACCAGTCGAGCGCTCCGCGGGGATGTGAAGCCGAAGGCTGCATGACCGGGTTTCTGGGGGCGCAGATCGCGGTCGCGTCCGATGCCGCCGGAGCGCTGTACGCGCTTTGGAACGCCGGTTCGGCCAATGGCGGCCCGGAGCGCATTTATTTCGCATCCTCGACCTCGGCAGGCAGCTCGTGGTCCGCGCGGGTCAACGTTTCCCTGGCTGAGCAGGGGGTCGAGCACGCCTTTCCCGCAATTGTTGCCGGTGTCCCGGGCGACGTGCGCATCGCCTGGATGGATGCGCGCGCACACGAACCCGATCATACCGATCGCCCGCTCTGGAATACGTTCTACCGCAGCTCCACGAACGGCGGAGCGACATGGAGCGAAGAGACTATGCTCTCCGGTCCCGCGCGCGGCTACGACTACATTCTCCCGGCAGGGTTCCGCTTTCCTTTCGGAGACTATTTCGGACTCGCCATCGACAGCGACGGAACCACGCACGTGGTCTGGGGCGAGGGCCGCGACTACAAATCTCCCGGCTCGATCTGGTACACCCGCGGCCAATAGGTCCGTTCCATTTCACGTCCCAGACAATTCCCTGGTAAGTCGTCCGCTTTATTCGCCACCCCCTCGATGAAGCCGACGGGCCAGGATCCGGAATGACAAAGAAGAAAATCGCCGAGATCGCGGGGACTGCCCCGTCTGTCATACTTCACTTCGCTCCCCGCCGGCATTCTGGCAGCATTTTGTGTCAGGAAAGGTGATCGCGGTCCGGTTTCAGCACGGCGGACCGGGAGCGTGGCGATCATTCCTGTTTGGTTTGGCGTGCGATAGAATGCGGGGACGTTTCTACCCGTCAGGCTTGGCGTCCTCGTGATCTCTTTGAAGAATCTGACGCGCCGCTTCGGCGATTTCGTCGCGGTTGACGATGTGACCTTTGAAGTGCCGCCGGGTGCCATCTGGGCGTTGCTTGGACCGAACGGCGCGGGAAAATCCACGACGCTTAAGATGCTCGCCGGCTTGCTGCCTCCGACGAGTGGCTCAGCAGTTGTAGACGGCCGGAATCCGTCCGAGGCCGGGCCGGAATTCAAGCGCAGCCTTGGCGTTCTCCCCGAAGGCCTGGCCTTGTTCGACGATCTCACCGTGGAAGAGCATCTCGCGCTGACGGGCGGGGTGTATGGCCTCTCGCGCGGCCAGACTGTCGCGCGCAGCGAAGAACTGCTCACCCGCCTTGATCTTCTCGATGGCCGTCGCAGGTTTGCACGGGCCTGTTCCTTTGGCATGCGGAAGAAAACCGCGCTGGCGATGGCGTTGCTGCCCGAACCTCGCATTATGCTGCTCGATGAGCCCTTTGAGACCGTCGATCCGGTGGCGGCGATAGAAGTTCGGAAATTGCTGACCGAGATCGCAAGCCGCGGCACGACGATTCTGATCAGTTCGCACATGTTGTCGGTGGTGGAGAAGGTCGCCGGGCATTTCCTGATCATGCGGGCGGGAAGGATCGTGTGGCAGTCTGCCGCCGGGGGGATCGCCAGCTCGCTCGACGAGATCTATCTCGAGCAAGTCGGGAAGGGACCGGCGTAGATGGAAAGTCTCCGGCCGATTCTCGATGCACTCCGCACAGCCTCCCGGCGGGATCGCAGATCAATCTGGTCGTTTTCGACCAACAATCTGTTTCTAACCACACTGCTGCTGGGGATTGCGCGACTGTTCTTCTGGTGCCTGATGGCGCTGGCGCTGTTGTTCCCGCTGATGAGCGACCCGCTTCAGAAGATTCCCGAAGAACGGCTCGGGTTGTGGCCGCTGACCACCCGCCAGCGGATCGCTCTCCATTGGCTGGCTCCGTGGCTGAATCCGATGACATGGGTATTCGCCATCATCGCCTTATGGGGGGTGGTTCAGGGTATGCCTGTTTTCGCACTGGTCGTGCTGCTGATTCCACTGGCCGGAATCCTTGCGTCGTGGATTCCAACCGGCATAAGCAGGACCCTATGGCGCGTAGTACCGCCTTTCCCGGGAGTCTTCGGCTCACTGATTCGGAAAGATGTGCGGGAGATTCTCTCGACACTCGATTTCTGGGCCGCGCTCGCGCTTAGCGGTTCTTGCCTCTTCTACCGGGTGTTCGTGGGACAGCTGCCTGGCGATGCCCTGATGATGTGTTCCATCCTTGTGGTGCTGGCGCTGTCGAGCTGGTCCCAATCGTGCTTCGGGCTTGACGGGCGGGAAGGAATGGTGCGCTATCACCTGCTTCCGGTGGGGGGCTGGCAGATTTTCGCTGCCAAGGGTGCGGCGTTTCTTCTGGTGGTGACGCTGCTGGCCCTTCCCCTCTCGCTGCCTTCCGCATGGGCAGCCGCGTTGGCGGCATTGGCTGTGGGAAATGCCGCTTCGCTGCGATTGATTCCGCAGAAGCGCTGGAGATTCTCCCGCGGATCGAACATTTTCGACAGCGTGGCGCAGATCGTGCTCCTGGCCGCAGCCGGCGGGGCGGCTTACCGCATCAGCGCGATCGTGTTGCTTCCGGGTTTTCTGCTGTTTCTGCTTTCCACGTATTGGTGCGGTCGGCGGCTGTTCGGCTGAACGTCTATTCCAGCTGCATTCCGCCGATCAGGTCGGCGAGACGCGAGACGTGTCGCTGCCGGCACCACTCGCGAACGCCGTCAACAATCTTCTCTGTGGCGCAGGGATCCCAGTAACTGGCGGTTCCGACCTGCACCGCGGTCGCGCCGGCGAGCATGAATTCGATCACGTCTTCGGCCGTCGAGATTCCGCCCATGCCGATCACCGGAATCTTTACGGCGTGCGCTGCGTCGTAGACCATGCGCACGGCGATGGGCTTGATGGCCGGGCCGGACAGTCCGGCGGTGACGTTGGCGATGCGTGGTTTACGGGTTTCCGGATCGATCGCCATGGCCACGAACGTATTGACCAGCGACAAGGCATCGGCTCCCGATTCCTGGGCTATGTATGCCATCTCCGCGATGCTGGTGACGTTGGGCGAGAGTTTGACGATCAGCGGGCGCCGCGACACGCGCCTGGCCGTGCTGACGACTTGCTCGAGAGAGCCAGGGTCGCTGCCGAACTGCAGGCCTCCATGGGCTGTGTTCGGACAGGAGACATTCAGTTCATACGCCGCGATGCCTTCGCCTTCGTTGAGAATCTCGATGGTGCGTTCGTAGTCCTCGCGGGCGTACCCGAACACGTTGGTCATCACCACAATATCCTTGATCTTTCTGAGCTGCGGCATTTTTTCTTCCAGAAATGCCGGTGCACCGATGTTCTGCAGGCCGATGGCGTTCAACATGCCGGCTGCGGTCTCCCACAGCCGCGGCGGAGGATTACCGATCATCGGTTCCTTCGAGAGTCCTTTTACGACGAAGCCGCCGAGTTTGGCCAGGTGAATGATGTCTGCGAATTCGACTCCGTAACCGAACGTGCCGCTGGCGGCGATGACAGGATTCTTCAGCTGAACGCCGGCGACGTGGACGCTGAGATCGGGACCCGAGCCGGCGCTCATGGCTGGCCTTCTCCCGCGCCGGCCGCCCGGTGGGCAGGCGCGAGAGCTTCGGTCAGCACGCGGCCTACAGAGTGCGTGGGCGCGTTAATCCCCAGCAGCGAAGCCAGTGTGGCCGCCATGTCGACCGGTTCGACGGCGCTGCGATAGGTACCGGCATGGTACGGCAATCCGTAAAAAGCGAGCGGCACGTGCGTGTCGTAGGTGTAAGGCGATGCGTGGTCGGTACCCTTGGCCGGGCCCACGGTGTAAATGTCGGGGACGCCCATCACGTACCAGCTTCCCTCCGGCGAGTAGCTGTTCAAATACTTGCGGCCCAACGCGGTGTCGGGAACCTCGCCTTCCGCCAGCTGCGACTTCGTAAAGTAATCGCGCAGGCCTGCTTGCTTCATCGCCTGGCCGACTGCAACTTCGGCATCGTGCTCCTTCAGGTGGGCTCGGGCGAACGCATCCGGATCGAGCCATGCCAGCGGATAGTCCAGCTTTACGTAAGGCGCGGGATGTCCGGGAGAGAATTTCGCCGTGAGCGATTGATTGATCTGCTCCTCCAGTTTGCCTGCCCCCAGATTCGCCGCCGGGATGCGCAGCTTGCTGACCGCGTCGGGAAGCGTGGCGACGCCATGGTCGGCCGAGAGCACGATCCACACCTCCGCCAGCCCGATCTGATGTCCCAGGAAGTTGAAGAAGTCGGCGAGTTCCCGATCGAGATCGAGAGCCATCTGCTTCATTTGGGGAGAATCGGGGCCGACCTGATGGCCAAGGATGTCGTTGGGCGAGAGGCTGACGGCGAGCAAATCGGTGGCGGGGCCGCGGCCGAGATTCTCGTAGACGACCAGTTCACGCACGAACTCCAACTCGTATTCGTTTCCGAAGGCCGTCGAGCCCACAACTTCGTAAAAGCTGGCATCGGTGCCGTCTCTGGCCTTGCGATGCGCCGTCGAGGCGAGCACCGTGCCCTCGGAGTCCTTCCATTCGCGGCCCCAATATTTCTGTGGGCGGCTGGAATTGAAATTCGTTACCCAGGGCGGAAGCGAGTCCCGATAGTACGTCGATGTGATCCACGCTCCGGACTTCGGTTCGATCCAGTAGGCAGCGTCTCCCGCATAACCGGCGGGAAGAATCGCGCTTCGGTCTTTGAGCGAGATTCCAAAGACCCGCGCGTTTCCCTGCGTCGCGAGCTTGAGCTCGTCGCCCACAGTGTCGGCCAGCAGGTTGCGCGGCGAGGCGCCTTTGCCCTGGGCCCCGACCAACCTGGTGCTGTCATCCTCGACCGAGGTGACGCGGGCTTTCTTTTTCGGATCCCACCATTCGTTGGCGACGATCCCGTGCCCGTTGCTATAGGCTCCGGTGAACAGAGTCGAGTGTCCTGGAGCTGTGCGCGTATTGGCGTAGTTGTAATTGCAGTTGGGAAAGTAGGCACCATGGTCGAGCAGGATGCGAAAGCCCGCGTCGCCGAACTGATCGTGATAGCGCTCGAGGTAGTCACCGCGGAACTGATCGATCACGATCACGATGACAAGCTTGGGGTGGCCGTTGTAGGCGGAACCCCGGGCCAAAGGACAGGCCGCAATGACCAGCGCGGAAACAGCGCACACCAACTGCAGGCTGGGCGTGGATTTCATTGCGAGGGTAGTTTACACAGTCCGTTCGCGGTGCCCAAATCCAAGGGGCACTCGAGGGAAAATCCGCCCGCGTGCTCCGTTCTCGCGTTCCAGCCAGACTAGGCTGTCCGGGTGGCCTGGGCGCCGATAACTCCCGCGACTACGTAAGCGCTGTCACAGGCGGTTCCGAAGTGAGCAGTTTTCTCGGGTGGGCTTCCATCGCGTTTCAGAGACTCAGCTTTGCCCTCAGCTCTTCGAAGCGTCTGCGGGACAGTTCGATTTCGCGACCGCCCCTCAGCCTAATCGAGAGACCGCCATCGATCGCCAGGTTTGTGGACTCGATCCAATTCATATTCAGGATTTGGCGTCGATTCGCGCGAAGGAATGTCTTTGGGTCGAGCTGGCGCTCAATGGAGTTCAAGGATCTGCGAATCAGAGGACGCTCCGCGGCGAAGAACAGACGGCGGCTCGGCCTCAGAAATATCCGGGAAAGACTTCAAGTTACTATACGGGGACCAGGCAAGCCTCACACTGGAAGAAAAGGGAGGGTTGGGGTCGAAGCGCGATACGATGACAACTGGTCTAGTCTTGGCTCGAAGGCCAAGATCCGCGAGCCACACTTCACCGGGCTGGGGGCTCATCCAGTATGTCCAGCACTTCTTGCTCGCAAGCCCGTGAGCGCATCAAGTCCAAGGCATCACCGTCGGCGAGTTCAATCACCTCAGCAACGCGCTGCCGGACCTCGGCCGCAGTTTCCGGGTTCCACGTCCGAAGCTTGGTATCCAGACTCTCAGCCAGGGCATCCATAGTGAGCTTCCTCGTCATTTTATACGAGTCAGCGTCAAAAACAATGCCGTCATCTTCTCATTGTGGAACAGATTTCCCGGATGATTGCTTCACCATCCTTGATTGTAGACGACAGACTTCGGCCGAACAGCTCCAGGTTCTTTGGTTATTTGTGGGACGGTGAGTCTGTCCGGTCCAAAGCGCAAAAAGGGTCGCGCTTGATAAAAACTGCGGGCCGTTGGCTTGCAGGGAAGACGCGAGGCACGACAAAAAACAGCCGGTGCCACTTCTCGCGCGGCGCAGGGCGCCGGCTCTCGGGGTTCTTTTGCGCCGCCATGATCGAGAGTGGCTGGTTGCGGTCGTCGCTACGGCGGCTCGTGAGCCGCAGAAACGCGGCTACTCCCACTCCAAGCGCGAATGCGAGAGCGACGAAATACCAGAGAGTCGGAAACCCCAGAACGAAGATCAGGGCGCTGCCCACGGCAAACAGCAGTCCAATAAATCCGCCGCCAAAAGACAGCTTGTGCATGGTGATGCCGGGATGTCGTTTTTCGCCCATCGAACACCTCTTCTGTTCCAACATCATCCCACCTCCTGATTTCCAGTGCAATAAGTCGTGGTGGAGGGGCTCGGGGCGTTGATCAGGCGTGCATTCCCCGCTGCTTTTCCGATACATTAGTGAGTCCCATGCTTGATCTGAATTTTGTTCGTGAAAACCTGCCAGTTGTCGAGGAAAAGCTGCGCCAGCGCGGTATGGATCCTGCTGCCGTGCTCCAGGACTTCCGCGAGGTCGATACCCGCCGGCGCCAGGCGATCACCGAAGCCGAGACCAGCAAGGCGCAGCGTAACAAAGAGTCGGAAGAGATTGCCAGGCTGAAAAAGAGCGGCCAGGACGCCAGCGAGGCGATGGCGCGGGCAAAACAACGGCGCGAGCGGATTTCCGAGCTTGAGAAAACGGCGACGGACCTCGATGCCCGGCTGCGCGAGATTCTTGCCGGCATTCCCAATCTGCCCCACCCGAGCGTGCCGGTCGGACCAAGCGCCGACGATAACGTGGAAGTGCGGCGCTGGGGCGCGCCGCCGAAGTTTGACTTCATCCCGAAGCCCCACTGGGATCTCGGTCCCGAGCTTGGCATTCTCGATCCCGAACGCGCGGTGAAGCTCACCGGGGCGCGCTTCGCGGTCTACTGGGATCTGGGTGCAAAGCTCGAGCGGGCGCTGGCGAACTTCATGCTCGATTTGCACACCCGCGAGCATGGATACACCGAGGTTCTTCCACCGTATCTGGTGAACTCCGACTCGATGTATGGCACGGGGCAGCTGCCGAAATTTGCCGCCGATTCGTTTCGCGTACCGCACGGCGAGAAAGATCTCTGGCTCATTCCGACCGCGGAAGTTCCGGTGACGAATCTTTATCGCGACGAGGTGCTCGACGAGGCCCGGCTGCCCATCTCGTTGACGGCCTACACCCCCTGCTTCCGCAGCGAGGCCGGATCGTATGGCAAGGATGTGCGCGGCATCATCCGCCAGCATCAGTTCCAGAAAGTGGAACTGGTAAAGTTCGCGCACCCGGACGATTCCTACGAACAGCACGAAAAACTGACCCGCAATGCCGAAGAAGTTTTAGAGCGTTTGGGATTACACTATCGCACGGTGACTCTGTCGACCGGCGACATGGGCCCCTCATCCGCCAAGACCTATGACATCGAGGTTTGGCTTCCGGGACAGCAGTTGTACCGGGAGATTTCCTCGTGCTCCAATTTTGAGTCCTACCAGGCGCGGCGGGCGAACATCCGTTTCCGGCCGGAGGGCAGGAACAAGACCGAGTTTGTACACACATTGAACGGCAGCGGGCTCGCCATTGGCCGCACCTGGGTCGCGGTGGTGGAGAATTATCAGCAGCCCGATGGAAGCGTGATGATTCCCGAGGCCCTGCGGCCGTACCTTATGGCGGAGCGTATTACGCCGAAGAAATTCTAGAAACCGGGCTTCCGGTTTCTCCTGTAGCAAGGAGTAGTAAACTTGCAAAGAGCAGAATTCACGACAGCCGCGCCTGGCGCACCCCTGCCCATGAACGCCATGTGGCGAACAATCCGCGGATACATTCTGTGGCAGTACGAACGGGGCACACTCCACTATGACATCATGGTCTCGCTGATCCTGATTTTCATCTTTCTGTCTCCCCGCCTGATCAACTTCAACGACAAACCCATCGCCCGCAAACCGCATCCCACCGAGGTCACCGTAACCTCCGATGCGGAAGGACATCTGCTGTATCAGGTCGAGGCCAGCGCGATTTCCGCAAGCGATGGCCAGTCGGTCGAGGATCAGTTGTTGCACATCATTGAGCCGATTTCGGGCGCGGTTTCGATCGTCAGTTATCAGGCCGTTTCTGACAATAAGGGCAAGATACAGAGCTACAAAGTTCTGGCACAACGTGAGTAACCGGATTCGTCCGGGCTTCCACTAACCGCATGAAACTTTTCTCGCTCATCCTTCCGGTCGCACTCTTGAGCAGCTTTTCGAGCTCCGCAATGAAAGACTCGGCGGACGAGCTGCGCGCTCGAGCGGCCAGCTTCGACTGCAGCTGGTTTCTCAGGGCCGCTTTCGACAAGCCCGCCGATTCGGATGCACTGGATGCCGTCCTGAAAAAAATGGACGCCACCGCCGCCAGCTTTCATTCGGCGCAGGCCGACTTCGAGTGGCAGATCTACGAAAAAGTCATCGACGAAATCTACGAGATCGACACGGGCACCATGTATTACCGCCGTGTCGGCAAGGAAGTCGAGATGATGGCCGAAGTGAAAAAAGCCGGCGACAGCCCGGATACGCTGAAGCCGGAGCCAAAGTACGTGCTGTTTTCCGGCGGCAAGCTTCGGCTGTACCAGCCCAAGATCGATCAGGTCACCGAGTTCGATGTGGGCAAGAATCGCTCGGAGTTCGAGGGATATTTCACGCTCGGGTTTGGCGGCAGCGGACAGGATCTGGTCAAGGCCTGGGACGTCACCTACGTGGGGCCGGAAAAAATCGATGGCATCCAAACCGCCCAGCTGAGGCTCGTTCCCAAGTCAGAGAAGGTGAAGAATGTGTACAAGGAAGTCTTCTTGTGGATCGATTTGGAGCGGGGAATTTCGCTGCAGCAGAAATTTGTCCAGCCCTCCGGTGATTATCGTCTGGTGAAATTTTCGAACATCCAGGTGAACGGCAGGAAAATCCCCGACGAGGTTTTCAAACTAAAGACCACGAGCAAAACCCAGACGGTCCTGCCCAAAGGCTAAGTTGTTGAATGTAAAGGACCAGAAAATATGTTCCGGGATTTACACAGCGGGCGCTATACTGAGGCCAACCCCAAGTGTCGAGTGCTTTCATGGCCAAAGTTTTTACGATCCCTGTCCCTCCCCGGCTAGGCAACAAGCGTCGGGAACACAATTCAGATCCTCGCTACGTCGCTGGACAACGTTTGCTCGTCGAGGCCATGCGGTACCTGTTGCAGGCCGATCCGGTGAACAACCGTTCCGCGATTCACCTGATCTCTGAACACGTTCGCACTCGCTTCCGGATGAGCGATTCGCCGCTGACGTCATAAAGCCGGCCTTTCCGGTAGCGTTTTCGAAGTCTTCCAGCTGTCGCGATCCGTCGCTCCTCGAGAGTGAGCGGACAGTTTCGCTCCGCCCAACGGCATTTTCATCTTCGCCCCAAAACCAGGGGGACGGCTTGCGGACAATTCCTGAAATCGGGATCCCTCTCCCGGGTCAGAACCCCGAGCGCAGGCGAGAACTCGATGGCGCCGACCGAGCGATTCGCCTTGACGAAGGACGCTCCTGGGGCTCTGAACAACGACATCTTCGTGGCACCAGTAAGGGCGGATCTCTCCACCCCCTTTCGAACAGTCCTCTCGGCCCTCAGAACGAATAGCGCAACGCGAACTGCATTCTGCGCGGGAGGGTCAAGGTCTTGGTGAAAATCCCGAAGGAACTCACCTGGTCGACTCCCGTATTCGCGCTTTGAGCATCGAAGCGGACATTGTTGAATACGTTAAACGTTTCCCAACTGAAGCGAAGCGCTTGCCTTTCCGTGATCTTAAACATCTTGTCGAGTCCCATATCCACGCCGAAATAGCCAGGGCCCCGAACCGTATTGCGATTCCCGACCTCGCCTGGAAAATCCTGCCGGTACGAGGTGATGGCAGTGGTCGGGTTCTGGAAGATGTTCGGTGCTCCGTTCACCGTATAGGTTCCGCTCTTGGGAGACGGTCCAATTTGTGTGGCGTAGCCGCTCAATTCCCAGTTCGTGGCCCAGGCGGCGCCGTTGCCGACGCTGACCGGAAAGCCACTGG
>Ga0123356_10005826_pt1 | contig 12511 bp, 9 predicted proteins | sample TergutEmb28metaG_2_FD_92546 | JGI IMG/M metagenome (GOLD analysis project Ga0123356, IMG submission 92546) | Embiratermes neotenicus P3 segment gut microbial communities from Petit-Saut dam, French Guiana - Emb289 P3 | ecosystem: Host-associated > Arthropoda: Insects > Digestive system > Gut ... | reverse complement strand
CAAAGAAAAATTGCATACTGCATATATTAAAAGACGGGAATACTGGCAAGCTAAAAATGCCAGTGCCTAAACCACCTTATTAGCTTGTTTGAAAAACGGCAAGTTCAGCGTGGGCAGTACATTTTTTGCATATATAACCAGTTTAATAATTAAATGTATTTTAAACAAGGAGGAGGAATTTCTACCACGAACCACACGAACGGACACGAACGGGAGAGAGGGGAAAGGTGGAGGATTTTTCACACGGAGGCACAAAGGAAGTTGACTATTGAACCTTTTTATACTATATTTACTATATGAGTATTACACAAACCGTAGAAGTAACGGAAAACTACAGGCAGTTTTATGTTCCTCGTGAAATTCCGTCTGGTCCTGTTATTATTACCTTTACCCCTGCGAATACAGAACCAAGGAAGACTCCTGTTTTTGGCTGCTCCAAAGGGCAGTATCGTATGGCAGATGATTTTGATGCTCCGCTTGAGGATTTCAAGGATTATATGTAAATGAATCGCTATCTCTTGGATACCCATACCGCTATCTGGTAGATACATTTTATTTATAACCTTCTGCCTGTTAACAATTCCGCCATTGAATCAAAACCAGAATATAAAACAGGCGGAATTAGTTTTTTCCATTCTATAAGATACTGTTCTAATGACATATTGTCAACAATCACAATATTTTTCATGACTTGAATTATTTTCCATAAATCGGGGGTTCTTGTAAATATTGGCAGTAACTGGACGGCTATAATTTGATTTCCTGTTCTTAAATATCTGCTATAAAACAAAAACTGAAGATTGTTTTCCAGCCACCTGAATAATGGCATTCCTATATTATTATCTGAACTAAATATTATATCATTGGCATAATTATTTAATTCATCAGCGTAATCCTTCCAGTTTAAGTAGGGCGGATTTGTTTGCCATGTTACACTCATTTTTTTTAACGTATATAATGATGCTAATTTACATAATGTTTCTTCCAGCCATCCGAATCTGTCATTTGAATCATATCGTCTGCCAATTATAAAATGACAAAGTTCATGAGAAAATTGATAAGAATATTGCGCCCAACGCAGATCTCTTGTGCTTAAATAGATTAAAGTAAAACCTTCCAGATCTATTATTTCCGGATAATTTTGCAGTGGATCCTTAGATATAGCATTTAATACCATAACCGGCGATGTTCTGATTTTACTATTGTCAAGATGGGAATAAAATTCTGTTATTACAGAATCCAGCAAAGCAGTAATATTTTCACTATTTGCAACACCCCAAAATTGCCTATAAAGGTTAAAATTTTTATATTTAGAAAAGTTTACTATATCCTGACTATACCCTTGAATGCCTGTTATAACAACCAGCATTAAACAAAAAATTATTTTTTTTATAATTTTTTTTCTCCAATAAATATTTATAAGTAGGAAACTCTACTTCTGATTTTTCAAACTCAACTTATTCCCAGCCTCCACGCCTACCGCTAACACGGTTGTCAAGGTTTACTGATGGACCGGCTGTTGTGTTGCGCTTAATATTTCGACTATTAACTACATTTCCATCACGATTTGCTCTATTAGTAGCATCAATAGTTCCACCTGTCTTAATTAATGTACCTTCATAAATAAATACACCACCTCCTAAGTTGGCTGAATTATTACTAATAGTTCCACCACTCATATTAAAAGCACCTTCGCTGATATATACTCCTCCACCATTATTTTGTGCTTTATTATTACTTATTGTTCCACCACTCATATTAAAAGTACCTTTATCAATAAATACACCTCCATCACTGCCAACAATACCATAACAATTGTTATTATTTATATATCCTCCTCTCATATTAAATACTCCATCATTTCTTATATAAACACCACCACCACAACTGGTACTGTAACTGCCACTATTTCCACCACTTATAATAGAACCATTAAGCATTTCCAGCCTTCCGCCAGCAATGTGAACTACTGTATAAACTCTAGAATTTCCATTTAATGTTATATTGCTTCCTAATATCAATGTAACATTACTAGGAATAAATATTAAATTATTTTGAGAATCGTTAGTAATAGTACGTCTCTGTGAATCTCCCTGAAGAGTTATTGTTTTATTTTCAAATCCTGATAAATATATACCAGTAATATTATTAATACTTATATCTTCAGTCAATGTTATCGTATAATTACCAGGACCTGACTTTTTTATAGCATCAAGTTCTTGCAAAAATTTATTTGATAATACAGGCTGTTGCTGCAGTGTTTGTGTCTGCTGCGCTGCCTGTTGAGTCCGCGAACCAAGAAAAATTGTATTTGCACCTCCCGCTCTGATGGAAAGCTCTGGATGCTGGATTCCATTTGTTGTATTTAAAACTGCTGTCATAGTTCTGTCGAACACATCAAATACGCTTAATCCCTGTGTTTTAATGTTGGTTAAAAGATGACTGGTAAACAAACCATTTCTTCCGGTTCCGTCAGATGCTTGTTGTCCGGCTCCGGCAGCATACATAACAATAGTACCGGAAGGAGTCCGGCTCGCCACCGAAAGCCCGCGGCTGCCGCTTCGAGCCCAGCTAAAAGGGTTGTCACGACAGGCATCTAGAACTATCATATTAAGTTCGTTCCCGGCTTCGCTTAGGCTGTCAAGTATAAACTGAAGTGAAACTGCCCTGTTGCGTAATTGTGTTTCTGTGCGGATATTATCGGCTGTCACCGGAATTAGAAAATTTTCTCCGCTAGACTGCACTCCGTGTCCTGCAAAAAAGAAAAAACCGTATGAATTTCGTGAGCCACTGAGCCTTCGTCTAAGATTCAATACTGCATTTTCTATCTGCTCAAGTTCACCGTTTAACACCTTTTCTACGGTAAAACCAAGATCGCGCAAAGCAGCTTCCATATCGTTTGCATCGTTAACAGGGTTATTAAGCCGTGAAATTCCGGTATAATTTCCATTTCCGATTACAAGCGCGTGTTTTTGCTGAGCGGATATTAAAGTTCCAGCTGTTAGTAATACAAGAAAAATCAATGCCTTTTTCATATTTATATTTTCCCTTCTTTGATATATGTTTTTTATCTTCATACTTATCTCGCTACATGATCAATTGCCAGCAACAAGCCAAAAACCGCTTTTTGATTTGTAGACTGAGCGGTAAAACGCATCTCGTTTGCTGTATATTGCGCTCTTCTTGCCGGAATAAAATTAGACCCAACAGCGGTCGCAACTCTGGCTGGGAATGTACCTCTTGCGTTTTCAAAACGCTGTCTTATATTGTCTATGTCTAACGCCTGTTTGGAAAACAATACTACAAGAAAATCAGTGCCAATAACATCGTCCATTTCCATCCATTCGTATTCTCCCGGCCATGCAATCATGTTATGAGCATAATCTAAAATCGGCGATTCGTTTAATTCCGTAACAGGAAAAATAAGATTTGTTTTGGAGGATGTAGAATCTGAAGCAAATGCGTAAACATAAGCAGGATCTTTACTTTCCATAATAAACCGGAAACGGGTGCCGGACGGCAATGCATCTATTGCTTTATAAAAACCGCTTGTATCAAAACGGACGGGCATATCTCTGCTTGAATTAAATATTTCTGTTTGTATAAAACCTGAAAATTTTACCGTATCAAAGTTAGAAATATTTTCTGTAACTTCATAGGCTTCATACGCAAAATAATTAAATACTGTATATGGTATCCAGATAAAACCGCCGTTTCCCCAATCTGTACCCCAGCTGTTTTGAATTTCAAATGCTCCGCCGTATTTATTATCATCGTAACCTACAACACAAATTGCATGAGCATCTTTATAGATATCAATAGATGCATGATTTTCAGACGGGTACCATACTTCAGCATTATATAAAGAATAAAATGAAGGAGGACATTTAATGCCAATAACTACCGGTTTTCCTTCAGAGATGCTTTTTTTTACCATCTGGGTTCGGACAGGATCGCCATCTTCTGTCATTTGCCTATACGAAGCGTATAATCTTTCATAATATTCAATAGGATAACGACGTTGATTTGAAAAAGACGAAACAATAAATTGTGACATAAGCAAAGACAATTCATTATTTGGCATTTTAATAGCGCCCTCATCTCTTAAAAAATCCAATGCATGCGAAATAGCAATACCTTCTCTGCCTGTAGGATTATAATCTCTATAAATAAGACTTCTGACATTTTTATACAAAAATAGCGGAGAAAACACATTTTGTGTTGTTAAAAACCGATCAATTCTGTTAAGTTCGATAGATTCCAGCATTGTTCTGGCAGCATAAGCGCTTGCCCAGGCGGTACACGTTCCGTAACGGCCTTGATTATTTGGAATCGGAGCGAATTGTTTTAATGAATGACTGGCAGGAACTGAAGATAAAGAACGCGTAAGCTGGACTGCTTTACGGGGAATACTTTCATATAATTCAGTGTCAATTACTAAACCGGTTGAATAGGTTTGAGCATATAGATTTAAGCCGCTAAAAATACAGATTAAAACAAATATTAATAATAGTTTTTTCTTCATGTTTTACCTCAATTACCTTTAGACATAGATGTAAAATTAAAACTGGCAATAACTAATCCATTTGAATCTTCTTTAGCTCTAAGATTAAGACCTCTTATGATATTTTCTACAATTGATCTTGCAAACAAATAATTATCTATTGTTTCAGGAAGGCCGGATTGCTGGACAGAGGCGGCAACAATTATTTTTTCCTGTCCTGCCGGCTCAACAATTCTAAAACTAAGCGCTCTCTCCCCTGTTCCGGGAATGGCTCGTATGACACCCGCTTTTAAAAAATTATTATTAAATCTTTCTGTTGGAAAAACAACTTTAACTTTCCCGTCTGCGCTAATATGAAATATTTTAAAATAACAATCCCTGTCAGATTCAATATTTATTATTAAATTATCTCCAAGATAATACGTATTGTTATCCGAATTCGGCCATGCTTTTAGTATAAAGAACGGATCAGGATCCGGAAGAGGTATTTTTTCTTCTATATCATAATAATTTTCTGGCAAATATTTTATTTTAAGATTATTTAATTCTTCTATGGTAATAGAAAATGCACTAGTTCCAAGTATCTGATTATTCCTGTCAAGAACCAACTGAAGAGTTACTTTAACAACATCATTTTCCGGTAAAAATGTTCCTTTTATGGTACAATCTATTACTCTATGAATATTACGCTGTAATTCCCTTACTCTTAACCTGTTATTGTTAGACGCGTGAGTTTTAATCCAGTTGGAAAGAAGAGCGGAAAGTTCACTTGTACTTTGTGTACCATGCAGATAAACAGGTTCGATCATTACCGAAACCGGAGTAGAAACACGTACAGTAAGTTCATTTACCGCATTTCTTACCTTTTCGCCGATATCCTGCGCAAAAATCATTATAGAACTTGTAATAATAAAGCCTATAACCAAAGACATTTTTTTCATTCCAATTCTCCTTATTTATTGTAGAACTTGGTCAGGTCAGGGGCGGACAACACGAAAGCCTAAAGTATCGCTCCTGACGTCGGGATTGAAGCTGGACCGAAACGCCGAACGAATGTACTGAACAATATATGACCCGCCGCGACGCACGCGGCGATCGCCGGATACCGCTCCTGTTGGATTATTCTGGGCACCGCTTGGATATTCACCATACCAGTCCCAGCACCATTCCCATACATTGCCTTTCTCTCTAATATATAATTCTATACTAATTATAACAAGTGATATATAATATCACGATACAGGAGAAAAAAATGAGTTTATGCGGAATTTACGTTAGAACTTCTATTGAAACAGACGGAACTTCTATCGAACAACAAACGGAATTAGGCATTAAGTTTTGCAAAAATCAAAACTTACAATATCAAGTATATGAAGATATTGGCAAATCAGGCTACAAAATTAATGACGAAAATGACCCGTTCAAAAGCAGGCAGGGTCTTACAAAGTTAATAGAAGATATTGAAAAAAAAGCAATTGATAAAATTTGGGTCTATGAACATAGCCGCCTATCTAGGAACCAATATGCTTGGTTTGTGTTAAGAAGAATTTTTGAGCGAAATAAAATAGAAATATATGAAAATGGAAAACTGTTCAAAATGGATGACCCGCAATCTGAAATGATACAGGGTATTCTTACTCAGGTTTCTCAGTATGAACGCCACCTTATAACAAACAGAACAAGCAGGGGAATAAGAGCCACAATAAACACAGGCAGACGTTCATATCATAAAAAGTATGGATACAAACAGACTGGAACCGATGGTAGATTTATAATATGGGAACCTGTGAAATCAGAAATTAAAAACATAGAATATATTTTTGAAAATTTTTTAAATGGCAGACCTATTAACAATATTGTAAAGGAATTACACAATGATGAAACAGACGCTCGGTTAAGTGTTCTATTTAAAAATTATCGTAATATATTATCTAACTTTGATTATACTGGTTTTTCATTAACAACCGAAGGCGCAGAGTTATGCAATAAATATAAAAAATCAGAAATCAATAATTTTGATTTTTTGTATGAACAGGAAAATGGAAAGCCAAAATATTATTTGCCGTCTATAAACTATCCAGAAAAAATAATCTCAATTGAAGATTATATTAACTCCGTTAAAATGCTCGTTGAAAACAAGCAAACATATAAAAACAACAAACGCAATGCAAGTTCGGATATTTTTTCTGGAATTACTAATTGCCCTTATTGCAACAAGCATTATTATACTGTAAATGATAAAGATGACTATAAATATTATACACATAATCCGACAAGAACGTGTTTACAAAAACCAAAATCCGTCCGAAGAGAAAAAATAAATAATCTTGTAGAAGCGTTTTATTTTTATTACTATTTGGTTTTTGATGATACAAAAGAATTATTGAAAGACAATCAGAAAATTACAAATTTAAATTTATCAAAAATAAAAGATAAAATATCTTCTATTGAAAGTGAAAACAAAAGATTTAAAAAACAAATAAACAATTTTCAAAATATTTATGAAGAAAATTCAAACGACAAAGATTTATTAAAATTAACACTGATAAAAGAAAAGGAATTAAATTTCAAAGTTGAAAACAATAATTCTATTATTGACAAATTGCATATTGAATTAAGTCAATTAAAAAATGAATATAACAGAGATGAAATGGAATTAACATATTATAACGTCAAAGAATTGATTATCAGTTTTTTTGAAAAATTAAGCGTCGAAAACAAAAGAACCGCACTCTTAAAAATAATAAAAAAATGCCAATTGTTTAGAAACTATTTATTGATTGATACTGGAAAATTATTATTTGTTTTTAACATCAAGGAAGAATTTAAATTGCCAATATCAATAATAGAAGAATTTAAAAACGACGAACATTTTAAAGAAAACTTTTTAAATTCAAACGCACTGTTAAATGAAGACGGACAATATCAAAGTGATATTCAGAATTTTATTAAAACCCCGATTTCAAAAACAAAAAAATATACGCAAAAAGAAATAAATAATATTGAAATCGAAATTCTGGATATTGAAAACAAGTTATTGCTTCGAGAAATTACTCGGCGAATTGGAGAATATTCAATAAAAGAATATTATTTGTCAAAAGCCAATAACAGGAAAACAATGGAAGATAAACTGGATAAATTAGGAATTGATTATTTATTAAAAGACATAAAGAAAGTTATATCTTTTACAAAAGATATTTAATTTTTCTTTTGTTCAATATTTTCTGGAATAACCATTTTTCGGGCATCTATTCTTTTGCGGATAATATCTTCGCAGTGTTTGTCTATTTCGCTTGGAAGCATTTCATTGATTTGTTTTTTGGTCAGCCCCATAGAATGCGTTAAATAATATTCTGTCGATTTGTCAACAACCATTGAAATCTCCTACAATACATAATTATAGATGAAAGAATAAAATACTGTCAAGACAAATTTTGGGCTGTCAATTAAATTGGCAGTCCTTTTTTTATTCCGCTTCTTCCAAAATTAAAACATCTTGAGCGTAATTTATCTCTTTTATTTTCCATTTATTTACACTGCAAAAATTCCTGCCGTTAATATCCGATAAATTTAAATTTACGGTATCCAGCAAATTATAATCGGAAACGTCATCGCCTATGCCGACACTAACCGTTAATTTCGCACTGCTAAACCTGTTAATTATATTCTGCCCGAAAGCTCTGGCGTTGCCTTCATTTATTATCTGCGTTTCAAAAGTTCGGGTATTTTCTTTTTTATAAATATTTTTTGATACGCTGTTAATCACGTTTAAAAAGCCCGTCCTTGTTTCGGTCAATCGGGGCAGGTTTGGATTTACCTGCAAAGCGTATCTAATAATAACTTCGTTTGCGTAATTTTCGTCAAAATTATTATAGGATTTTTCATTTATTTTCGTTATCGGCTTTCCGTTAATATTCTTTTGGTTATATTCAAAATTATATTTTCTTACCGTAAATCTGCCGTCAGGCTGTTGAATAAAAAAAGCGTTATCGTTTTTTAGAATATTGTCAATAACCTGTTTTATTGAGCCTGAATCCAAAATTATGGATATATCGTTTGTATTATTGATAAAAAAATTATATTCCTGAAGGTTAAAATTACCTTCGTTATAATTTATTCCCTGTTTGACGGATAATATTTCTTTTATTATTTCGCCCATGTTGGAAGAGCCGCCTCTTAATAGTACGCTGTGCGGAATTAAATCATCGTCTAACGTTTCGTCATACCGCCTGTAAATTATGCACATATTTTGCCTAGCGTCCAATATTTTTATTCTTGCCCCTCTGTAGACGTAATTTTCGTCATGCCGAACAAAAGGCAGTTTTTCGCCTTTTGAATTATAGAAAGCGATTACTTCCTGAACATTTGCGGCTAAGTAAAAAATATCAAAAGCATAATGAAAAGGAAACTGTATAAACGCATCCAAAAAACCTGTAAGCAATGCCATTTTTGCAAGCGGCTTTACTTCGGCTAAAGCAGTGCCGTAAATATAAGGAGCTGTTTGTTTTAACGTGCCGTCAACCATGCCGCCGCCGAAAAAATCGGCGTTCGGTATCTGCGTTTGAAAATTAAAATTAAAATTGAATTCGCTTATAGGCTTTGAAAAAGCGTTATCCATTGATTTCATATTGTCCGCAATGTCGATAATAAATTCATTGAAAGTTGTTTTTGTGTTTATTATTTTTCCTTTTGCTATTAGTGAAAAATCGTCTCCATATAAATATTTTGGATTTGTTTTATTGGTTTTATAAAGCCTTACTTCTCCCCCGAAATAATTAATATTAGGGAAGCCCTCAAAGTTTTTACCGTCCCTGTCAAAAAAACCGTCATTGTTAATAAATGATAATGAAAAACCCTGATTCAAAAATATGCCGTTCACGTTATCGGATAATTTTCTGTTAAACGAAGGGGCTTTTAATCTTACTGGTATATTATGCGTTTGGACGTTGGTCGGGAAAAATAAAATATTGTTTGACGGATTTTCAGGGTCTAGCGGATTTGACAAAAACCTTATTGTATCCGTAACGCCGTTAGTGTCAAAATTGCTAATGGGAATTTTTACGTCTATTTCTACTAAAAAATTAATCATTTAAAAACATTCCCTGAAATTCCAGCGTCTTGAATGCAGGTATTTTTTAACGCCAGCTTCAAATCCGAAGCTCTGCTGTCTGGTGTCAATGGCGTATAATTTTTTTATTGGCAGTTTGTACGCTTCATCCGTTAAATCTATAAAAAACGGATAGCCCAAAGAAATATATTTATAAGCCTCATTAATATCGTTCATAATATTTTCATTTATTTTGTATCTTGTATCCAAAGATAAAGTTTTATAATTATAGCCGCCCAAGCCCTGTATTACCTGCCCCGACAATGCCGTTCTAGGTTCGGCTGTCGAGCAAAGAGTCAATTCTTTCGCAATTGAAGTCGGAATGTTATGCGCTACGCCAGCGGCGAAACGTCCGATTTTTCCGTTAATGGCAAGCCTGATTTTTTCCACGTTATTATATTTTTTATCCAGTAAATACAAGCCGTTTTCTGGATTTGTCAAAGTTACTTTATGCAGTAATTTTTGTTCTGTTTTGGTTACTGTTGAAACATTAATATTTGTTTCCGTTATTCTTCGGGATACAGCCAATGAATAGCCCATAGAACCGTAATTTGCAATAAACAAATTATTGACAAAAACAATTTGACCGCTGGCTTCAAGAAGCCTAGTGTCTAACGTCCAGTTTACGCCGTCCGCTGAAGTTGCCATGTGCCTGTCTCCGCTAGTCGCAATAAACCTGCCAGCTCCATAGGCGATGCCGCCCATAAAAAGAAGCCCCAAATGCTTGGGAGCTGTCCAGCTTTGCAAGTTTGCGGACGTGATTATATTGCCGTTATAATAATAAATAATAAAAATATTATTGCCGTATATTATGCCGCTGGTGTTATTCGCTACAGCTATTTGTTGTCTTGTATAATTTATGCCGTCTGTTGACGTTGATATAAAAACATTTTCGGACGAGCCTCTGTTTAATATAACAAACATATTATTGGCGTAAATAATATAATCAAAATCATTATTCCCTGCTACTGGTCGGCTTGGAGCTGTCCAGTTTACGCCGTCCGTTGACGTTGATATAAAACCGCCTAATAAATTTCTTTTTGTGCAAATCGCTACAAATCTGTTATTGCCGAAAGCGATGCCGTTCCATCTGAATATATCAGCGTCACCCGATAACAATTGCTGGGGAGCAGACCAGTTAATGCCGTCCGTTGATATTGAAACAAATCCAGTTGAGCCGACAGCTACAAGCCTGTTATTCCCGAAAACAATGCAGTTCCAGCCCCTGTTGCCTAATACGTTAGAAGGCAAAGTCCAGTTTACGCCGTCCGTTGACGTGACCATATCGCCATGAGGAGCTAATACAAAATATTTGTTAAAAGCGTAAAATGCGTTTCCGTATGTGTGCAAATCAAAAGTTTCCCAATCTTCCCCAGCTTCTTTTATTATTATTTCTTCTTCGGTTATTATTTCTTCAATAACTTCTTCCTGCCTGTAAAATTCCGCCGTAACGTTTCCTGCGCAGTTTCCAAAGCCGACAGAATTAATGTCTCTGGGTTTGTCAAAAATAATTTCCCTGCTGCCGTTTAAATTAAATGTTTCGGATAACGCAGGCGATTTTAAATCCTGTGGAGCGTTTGATTTTTGTATTATGTCATTAAATAATATTTTCATTAAATATTCCCCGCTAATTGGAGCGTATGAAGCTCGCCAGCCCTTGCCAGCTTGTTTGTAACTTTCGCTATTACTTCGCTGTCAATTATTAAATTAAAATTAAAACTTTCACTGTCGCCGCCTGTTTGACCTCTCGGCGTTATATTTACTTCTTCGTCTTGGTTCACTCGCAATAAAGCTCCGTCAACGCTATTTGTATGAGGCACGATAAATCTGCCGCCTGTTTCCGCTGACGGTATGGAAGAAGAAACAATTTTAATCTGTTGGGCTGTTCCAGCCGCTATTGTGCCAGCCATTAAAGCCATATTCCAAGGAAAAGGGGCGGCGGTTAAACTCTTTGTAGCGGCTAACGCCGTATTTATTCCAGATTCAACCATTGCGAACGCTTTAGCCGCTATCGCCGCTTTTTTGTTTTTTTCCCCTGCTATTTGCAGTAATTGACCAACGCCGTTAAAAAACCCTTGAGCCGCATTCGCCCTTTGTTCGTATAATTCCATTTCACGTTTCGCCAATTCTTCTTTTGAATTTCTTATAGCCTCGTCCGCCGCTTTTTCAATCGCTATTCTTTCCTGAGAGCCTTCTTCATATAACAAAAGCAATTCTTCTTTTTGCCATAATAAAAATTCTATTCTTTCGGAATGGCAGTTTGTTTCCAGTCTCGCTCTTTGTTCCAAGAAATTTGTAACTTCGGAAATCTGCTGGTTCATTGCCTGCCTTTCCGTCAAAGCGATTTCGTTGAGCCTGTCTTTTAAATTTTTAATTTGTTCTTGGGCGATTTGATTATTTATTGTTCTTGTTTGATTTAACGCTCTTTCCCTTTCGGAAATTTCATGCTCGGCGGCTTCGGTTTGCAGTCCCATTTCTTCTTCGGTCTGCCTTTCCATATCGTCAACAACCGTCCGCCTCGCCCTCGCTTCTGCGTCAATATTAGCAAGCCTTTCGTGTAACGCCCTTGAATTTTCCGCTATTTCTTCCCTAGATGCGTTTATTATTTCTTGGGAATTCCGCCTCGTTTCTTCGGCGATATTGCCTATGGCGTTCCCTAATCGCATAACCTGCTGGGATGCGTCATTGAACATATCCCCGACAAAAGGCAATTTGCCCATTACTTCCAAAAGCTGACCAACGCCCCGAATAATATTTCCGTAAATAAAATCTAAAAGACTAGCCCCTGCGATTTTGATTGCGTTAAACGCTATTGTCATTAATTGTTTAATATTTATAGCAAGAAATTTAAAAGCGAATTCAACTCTTGCCAAACCCTGCATTAAATACGTCTGCAATAT
>Ga0123356_10005825_pt1 | contig 12513 bp, 9 predicted proteins | sample TergutEmb28metaG_2_FD_92546 | JGI IMG/M metagenome (GOLD analysis project Ga0123356, IMG submission 92546) | Embiratermes neotenicus P3 segment gut microbial communities from Petit-Saut dam, French Guiana - Emb289 P3 | ecosystem: Host-associated > Arthropoda: Insects > Digestive system > Gut ... | reverse complement strand
GCTGGACGGAATAGATCCTGTCGGGAAAACAAAAGTAATAGACGTGATTCTGACGATGAAACCGGAAGGTTCAACTACACTTGTATCCACACATCTGGTTAAAGATATCGAGCGTATATTCGACAGTGTGTTTTTTCTGTCGAAAGGGAAGATCGTATTCTCCGGCGCGTGCGATGCTATACGCGAAGAAAAAGGTCAGACAGTAGAGCAGGCTTATTTGGAGGTATTCACAAATGAAAGCTCAATTTAAATATGCTTTTAAAGCCGGGCTTTATGTCCGCCTTATTACATTCGCGGTTATTTTTTCCGTGAACACTGTTTTTATAATTCTTGGCTCTCTTGGCTTATTGCCGTTTGCAGCCAAGATCGTAGCAGTATCCCTTGGCGGAGTTGCGATTGCCGTCATGTTTGTAATGAACATAGGAAGCGATGTAATTATTGCCCGCCGTATGTTTGCATCCCCGGAAGCCTATCTGCATTCGCTGACTCCTGATCCTAAATGGAAAATCCTGCTTGCGAGCTCTGTTACAATGCTTGTAATGGATTTTGTTTCAATGGCTATAGTCATTGTTCAGGAAGTATGGCTGTCATTTATTGTTGCAGGACTGGAACATACATGGGATCTTTTTATGTGGGGTATCAGGCAGAACCCGACGGAAATGATCTATGCCTATTGGTCAATTCCGCTGCTTATGGCGCTTTACCTTCTGGTACTGATGATAATTTTCTTCTGCGTGACAGCAAAAAAATCGTTCCTGTTTAAAATGCCCGCGTCCGGGTTGCTTGCATTTCTTTTGACATGCGGTTGTTTTTATGCTGTCAGTTTATCGCAACTGATTCTGATCCCCTTTGGTTCTGTTCACCGTTATGGATTATTTATATTGATAGAGCTTTCCGGCATTGCTGTTCTGCCTGTGGGGCTGCTGCTTATGCTGGCTGAAGCTGCTATCCTGTTTTATTTTACTTCAAAACTTATGGAAAGGAAGATGAATATATGAAAAAAATTATTCTATTCGCACTCTGTGCGATGATCATGTTGAGTGTTTCGGGCTGCGTAGTCGCAGGTTTTTCAAATGTTAATGCAGTATCTGGAAGAGGCAATCTGGAAAAATATGAGTTCAGGGTTGGTGATTACACCGGAATTAGGATTGAGGGTTTCTGTAATATTAATTACCACGCTGCTCCGTCCAATACCGTTACATTGGAAGTCCAGCCCAATTTGCGTGAATATTTCGTGGTTGAAGTCGTAGGCGGCGATCTTGTTGTCCGTACAACGAGAAGAGTCAATGTAAGTTCCGGAAGAACACCAGTACTGACAGTTTCCACGCCAACATTAAACCGTTTGTCCATTGAAGGCGCGGGCACATTTACGGCACACGATAAAATTACCGCAGACTCGTTCGATTTATCATTACTCGGCGCGGTAAGCGGCAAGGCTGAACTGGACGTAAGAAATTTTTATATAGATATGTCCGGAGCCGGCAGGTTTGAGTTGTCAGGCGTCGCGGACACCGCCGATATAAGAACAGCCGGCGCAGGTGAACTTAATGCGTTATCGCTTCAGACGCGTACAGCAACGATCAATTTTTCCGGAGTTGGCTCTGCCAAGATAAGCTGTTCAGAAAATTTGAGCATTGATGCAAATGGCACAGGCTCTGTTGAGTACAGAGGTTCTCCGCACATCAACCTCAGGCAAAGCGGATTTGTTAGTATCAAACAAGTGAATTAGAGTTAAAAAAACAGCGGGGTTTGCGCCCCGCTGTTTTACTTGTCAATCGTCAAGCAATCGTCAAGATCAGTCGTCGAGATTGTTCAACACCTGCGCTGCGCTTGCAGTATCAGGTTCATCTTCGCCATGGCGGACAAAGAAGAGAACCACAATCGCCAGCGCGAAAGCAATACATGAATACAGGAACAGTACTTTGTAATGGCCGACTACGTCGCGTATAAAACCGAATAAAATCGGGGAGACGATCTGCGAGCTGAAAGAGAAGAAGTAGTAGTATCCGATAAATGTACCGATCCTTGTTTCGCCGGAGAGGCGCACGACCATCGGCAGCGAGTTGATGTTCACCATTGCCCAGAAGAATCCTCCCATGAACAGAATGGCGCGTGCCAGCCATGTGTTTGCTATAAATATCATCGGGAAGAACAGCAGGACAAGTCCTACAAGACCAATCATAATCGCCCGGCGCCGTTTTATTTTCGCACCGATAAAACCTGCAGGGACTGCAAAGGCTAAAAATGTGAGCGAGAAAATCGAGAGTGTTATTGAAGCGTCACCGGGTGTCATATCCAACGTGTTTGTTGCATAGAGAGAAAAGAATGTTTCTATCGCATTGTATCCTGTGAACCAGAAAAATATTCCAATGAGTATAAAAATTAAGCTCTTCCTCTCGTTCTTGTCAAGTTTGACATCCGTTTTTTCATCTTTCTTTTCCGGTTCATAAGCTTCTTTGGGTTCACGCACAAAGAGAGCGAGAACTGCAAGAGCGAGCAGCATCATTGCCGAGCTCATAATGAACGGGAGCGGGAATCCGTTTCCGGTTCTCTGAAGCCCGATATTAAACAGGTAGCCGCCGATCAGGAATGCAAGCACACCGCCAAGCCCGCCCATGAGATTGACAATACCGTTCGCCTGGCTGCGAAGCGGGCCGGGTGTTAGATCGGGCATTAGAGAAACTACAGGAGTTCGCCATGCAGACATTACAAAAGTAAAGACGATTAGAACTGCCATGAGAGCCCAGAGAGTACCCATGTACGGGATCATTGTAAACGCCACAACGCAGATCGGCAGGCCGATAAAGATAAACGGCATCCGGCGTCCGAACCTGGTGCGTGTTTTATCGCTTAATTTCCCGAACAGGGGCTGGAAAATTACGCCGAAGACATTGTCGATTGTCATGATAAGGCCGATAAGCGTGGTGCTTGCGATAAAACCCTCAAGCAGCAGCGGCACATAGGCGTTGTATACGCTCCATGCAATTGTTGATGCAAAAAAACCAAAAGACAAAAGAAGCGTAGTTTTTACATTCAGCTTATATTCCTTCATTTTCCATCCTCCTGAAACTTTTTGTAAATCCTTACTTTAGATAAAAACGCAGTTTTTCCATTACAACTTCGAAGTCCAGAGGTTTGCCGATATGATCGTCCATTCCGGCATCCAGACATTTGTCGATATCTTCCTTGAACACATTTGCTGTCATCGCGATTATCGGAATCCTTTTTTGCTGGAAGCTCCGCTGCAAGTGCGGCAATCCCCTGTAGAGCTCGTCTTCTACAGCGCGAATGCATCTTGTCGCATCATAACCGTCCATTTCCGGCATCTGCACGTCCATGAAAATCATATCATATCTTTCGGGTTCTTCGCGGAACATTTCTACGGCTCTTATGCCGTTTTCTGCGCAGTCTATCTCCAGCTCCGACGGCTCAAGGATAGTCAGTACAATTTCGCGGTTTACTTCTATGTCTTCCACAAGCAGTATGCGGCGGCCTGTGAAGATACCGCTTGTATTTGAAGGATCTGTACCTTTAGCATGCGCGGGAAACTTCGTTGCAAGATGCCCATTTATGCCGTAGTTTTTTGCTTTCCCTTCTCCGCGTTTCCCGCGGATGGTAAAAGAAAAAGTAGAACCTTTATTAAGCTGGGACTCCACCCAGATTTTTCCGCCCATCATTCCAACAATGTTTTTACATATTGCAAGCCCCAGCCCCGAGCCTCCGTATTTACGAACCGTGCTTGCCTCGGCCTGCTGGAAAGATTGAAACAAACGGGTTATTTGTTCTTCGCTTAAGCCAATCCCCGTGTCAGTAACAGAAATCTGTATTGTGCAAAGACCGTTTTCCTCACCCAGAAGGTATGCGTTCAGGTTTATAGAACCGTCTTCGGGAGTAAATTTTACCGCATTGCCCAGCAGGTTTGTTATTACCTGAATAAGCCGCTGATCATCTCCAATCAAAATTTCCGGTATCGCCTTATCGATGTTTACTTTTAACTGCTGATGTTTTTCTTCGATACGGAACGTTATTATCGCAACGCTCTTTTGCAGGGCTCTCTCGAAGTTATACTCAACGGATGACAGTTCCAGCTTGTTCGCTTCTATTTTTGACATGTCAAGCACGTCGTTGATTACACCGAGCAGGTGTGTTGACGCATCCGAAATTTTATCAAGCGCATGATTCTTGTGTTCAAGATCAACCGCGTTTTTTGCTATTGTTGTCATGCCTATTATTGCATTAAGCGGGGTGCGCATTTCGTGGCTCATATTGGACAGGAACTCGCCCTTCGCCTTGCTTGCTATTGTCGCCTTTTCCAGCGCCTCTCTTAGCATAGTGTTGTAAATATTGCGCATTATTACGCCCGCTATTGTGCCGGCTGTCATTGCCACAAATCCCTTTTCGTTATCCGTCCACTTACGGGGCCTGGAGCGCTGCTCCACAACCAGAATCCCCCACAGACGGCCTTCAACATAAAGCGGCGCCATTATAAACGCGTGTATATCGATTGATAATAAAACACTGTAAGCCTCAACCGAGCTTGCGCTTATGTCCTCGCAGAAAAGCACAGGCAGTGTAGAGCAGTCCGGCAAGATTTCCGGGAAGCAGGACTTGGTAATTTCAAACAGATTCATATTGACCAGTTTCATGTACGAGTCGTCATCGCTCCAAAAGTGCGCGGGATATGATTTTTGTTTTTTATTGTCGATATTAAAAATTATTACCTGTGATACCTTATGATAACTTCCCAACTTGGCGATTGCTTCCTTTACATGTGTTCCCGAATCACCTGATGCGATAAATCCTCTTGATATATCTGATATCAGCTCCTGCTGCTCAAGGCGTATTTTAAGCAGCTCGCTCTGTTCGCGTATGTTTTTTTCCATGTCGGCGCGTATTACAGTGTTTACGCACAGAAAAGCGGCGGAGCGCATCATTTCGATATAGTCTTCATCAAAATAACGTTCGTTTTCGCGGTCCTCAAAAAGTACAAATCCCCAAAAGGCATTGTTAATAAACACGGGTGTGACAAATGCCGACACAACCCCGAATGATTGCAGCATTTCCGCTTCCGGCATTAATTTTACGGGGCTGTTCATTTCCTTGCCGGATGCAAGATAATTTTCCCATCGCGGCGCAAGATTGGAATATGCTACATATTCCAGCCCTTTTGTCGGTTTGGTAGTTCCCCCTGACTGCTTGTCCCACCGGTAAATTTGTGATGTGTACAAACCGTTGTTTGTCATTTTGTTACGCCATACTGAAAACCTGTCTATATCTGTAAGGTTTACAATTAGCTTTATTCCAACGTTCATCATGTCTTCGAAGGTTTCTTCATTGTTGGAAAGAAATGTAATTGCCATTTGATTAAGCGTAGATGTGTTTTTTTCGCGGCGTAAAAGCGCTTTAATGGCACTGTCGGCGTTCTTCATCATTTCGTTTCTTATAAACGCGTTTGCGCACAGGTACGCTGTTGAGCGTAAAAGATCCAGACAGTCTTCTTCGAAAAACCGGTAGTTGGTATGATCTTCCAGAGCGACAAAGCCCCAAAATTCACCGTGATTAAAAATCGGGACAAAGAGAGCGGCTTTTACCCCGTACATTGCGCAAAAATCCGCATTGTCTTTTGTCATTTTTTTTACATTTGCATTGATACATTCGCCTTTTTTTGCCCTTTCCAGAAGGCTGATTACCGGCGGTACATTCGGGAGTTCTTTTAACTTTTCATCCAGTGGAACTATTTTACCGTATGCCCAGACGAATATCTGTCCTATGCTGCTGCTTTTTCTGTCCAAAACCCTGTAAACTGCAATTCGATCCAGCCCCGCTGCTTCTGCAACCGGCGGAATGCCCCTGCTGATTACTTCTTCAAAAGATTCTTCATGGTGGGATGTAAAGATTTCTACAGTTTTATTTAAGGCGTTGACAAGAGCATCACGGTAACCGGATACATTATGGTTTTGCCCTTGTAACGAAGTTTCCAGCATATACTACTCTAAACTATTACCTGCTAATTATCAACAGATTTCTTCTTTCCTGATGTTTTATATCACGGACTTTATGTCTGATATATAAATAAAAGACTTGATAATTCCAAAAAAAAAACAGATACTTAATTCATGGATTCGGGACAGACACTTTTTATTATGAGCCAGCTTGGTCTTGGAGCAGCCGCTTCGTTTCTCGCAATAATGTTGTGGTCAAGGACAAGAGATATTGCATGGATGCTGATAATTATCGGAGCAATTGTTGCATATATCGAAATTGTGCATTCTATTCTGAATCTTTTTGGCATGGGGGGAGGAAATTTTTTACTTATAGGTTCTGTTCCCCTTATTTCGTTTATACTACCGTTACTGCGAATGGGATTTTTTATCGCTGCCTTTTTGATAATGATTATAAGGCAGTCCAGGCGAAAATAATGAGGAGTGAAAAATGAAAGCTGTGATTATCGGTATTATTATTACTCTTGCTGCAGTCTTTGCTATCCTGCCGCCGGAAGTTCTCGGCTTTGGTCTTGGCTGGGGAAATGATGTTCTGGCATTTCTGCGCGGCGGAGTTCCGGTTATTTTGATTTTAATCGGTCTTGTCGCCATTTTCATTGGTATAGCCGACATGAAAGATCGCGCAGAGGCACGCGCCGAAGCTAAAAAAGAAGAGTAGTCCTAAGCCAGAAACTGTGTGCCCTTTTGAGCGCCGGAAGCGAGAGCCTCCATACAGCGGGGTTTTCCGCCGTGCGTGAGGATTGTGGGTATACCGTATTGTAAAGCCAGTTCTGCGGCATCAAGTTTTGTGGTAATTCCGCCCGTGCCAAAATTGTTTGTCGGGCCGGCGCTTATGTTTTTCCGTACTGCACCCATATCCCACACTTCATCAACCAGCACTGCGTCCGGGTACTCTTTGGGATTTTTATCGTATAAACCGTCTATATCGCTGAACAGAATTAATAGATCTGCGCTCCAGAGAATTGCCGTCCGCGCCGCAAGAGTGTCATTGTCTCCTATTTTAATTTCTTCCACAGAGACGGTATCGTTTTCGTTTATGATTGGAATAATTCCTTCATCCACCAAAGTGAAGAGCGTATTCCGCATATTAAGGGTTCTGTTTGTATCGTTAAAATCTTCCCGGGTAAGAAGAATCTGCGCAATGTGCAGGCCGTTTTGCTCAAAGGCGCGCCGCCATGCGTCCATTAACTCTACCTGCCCTACGGCGCATAATGCCTGCCTGTAGTGGATATCTTTTTTCCGCGCCCACTTGTCCATTGTGGAAAGCCCCGCCACCTGCGCGCCGGAAGAGACAATGACTATCTGCTTGCCGTTCCGCATCAACGCTGCCGCCTGCTGTGCAAATTCCAAAAGAAGCCCGGTATTTATTTTACCTTCGCTGTTTGCAAGGGTATTAGAACCAAACTTGACAATGATTTTTCTTGCATCTTCTATAAGGTTTGTGATCATACTTTATATTAACTCCGTATTTGTCCGCTGCCGCTGACAAGGTATTTGATTGCTGTTAATGCATTAAGCCCCATGGGGCCCCTTGCATGAAATTTTTGTGTGCTAATTCCAAGCTCTGCGCCGAAACCGAATTGCCCGCCGTCTGTAAAGCGGGTAGAGGCGTTGACGTATACGCAGGCTGCGTCTATTTGCGCTTTGAATAACTGCGACGATTTTAAGTCGTTTGTTAGAATTGCCTCCGAGTGTTTTGTTCCGTATCGGTTGATGTGAGCGATTGCCTCTTCGCAGGAAGAAACAGTTTTTACCGCCAGAATGTAATCCAGGAATTCCGTTTCCCAGTCTTCTGCGGCAGCGTCTTTAATGACCAATCCGGAAACAGCGCCGGCAGCAGCTTTTGATTGCGCATCGCAGCGCAGCTCGCATTTTCCGGCAAGCGCGGATGCCAGTTTTGGCATAAGCGCATTAAGCGCGTCTTTATGTACAAGCAGGGTTTCTGCCGCATTGCAGGCGCCCGGTTTTTGCAGTTTGGCATTGGCGATTATCTGTATTGCTCTGTCTGTGTCCGCTTTTGATTCTACAAACGAGGGTTCAACATAGATATGGCAGTTGCCTTCGCCTGTTTCAATTACGGGAATACGCGCGTTTTCTACAACGCGCCGGATAAGCTCGCTGCCGCCGCGGGGAAGCACAACATCTATGAAGCCCCGCGCATTAAGGATCTGGTCAACTTCGTCCCTGCTGCCGGATTCTGCAAGGGCGACAGCTTCCGCTTTTCCGCCGCCGTCCGCGAGACCTGCCTTAATTGAACGGACAAGCGCCTTGTTTGACTCCAGAGCGGAGGAAGAGCCCCGCAGCAGGATGGAACAGCCCGCCTTGTATGCAAGAGCGGCGCAGTCTGCCGTTACGTTCGGGCGGGATTCGTAAATTACTGCCGTTACGCCAATTGGTACTGTTATTTTCTCAATCTTCAGGCCGTTGGGCAGAGTCCAACCCTCCTGCACTCTTCCAATCGGGTCTTCCTGCGCTATAACAATGTTTATTCCTTCGATAAGGCTGTCTATACGTTTCTCATTCAATAAAAGGCGGTCTATAAGGCTTTCTTTCATACCGCTTTTTTGCGCTTTTTTTACATCTACGGCGTTTGCTTCCAGTATTAATTTGCGATCCCGGTCTATTGCGGTGGCTGCGGCGGCAAGCGCACTGTCCTTACTGGCGCGGTTTTGCACCGAAAGTTCCGTCTGTGCCTGTTTTAGAGAAGAAAAGACTGCTTCCAATGAGCCTAGCATGGTTTTACTTTAGTAAATAATACCATAATGGACAAGTCTGTCGATGCCCGGCAGGCAAAATTGCTTGTTTTACCGTTAAATTTTGCTTATAATGGAAATAAGGAGTATTTTCGGTTGAATTTTTTAGGTGAAAAGGGGCAAAAGTAAGTTGAAAACCATTTTTGTTGTGGACGACAATAATGTAAATCTTCTGTCAGCGGACGAAGCTCTGTCCAATCACTATCGTGTGTTTACCATGCCGTCTGCTTCCAGTATGTTTCAACTTTTGGAGGATATTACACCGGATTTGATACTTCTGGATATAATGATGCCGGAGATGGACGGCTTTGAAGCGCTGAAAATCCTGAAATCCGAGCATAAATACTCAAATATTCCAGTTATATTCCTTACAAGCCGGAATGATGCATCGACAGAGTCGCTGGGCTTTGAAATGGGAGCAATAGATTTTATTTCCAAGCCGTTTTCCAAGCCTGTACTGTTAAACCGTTTAAAAACCCATCTGGATATCGAAGATATCATCCGCGAACGCACCGAGAGCCTTAAAAGGCTGAAAAACAGCATAGTGTCAGTTTTGGCTAACATGGTTGAAAACCGTGATACCATGACCGGCAGCCATATCGAGCGTACAACAAGTTATATCAGACTGCTTCTTGAAGCGATGATTAAGCAGAAAGTCTATTATGACGAGATTAGCCAGTGGGATTTGGAACTTGCTATTTCGTCCGCGCGTCTTCATGATGTTGGGAAAATTGCCATTACAGATCTGATTCTAAACAAAGCGGGAAATTTGGATAATGATGAGTTCGGCATTATTAAAACACACTCTGTCGAAGGCGAGAGGATCATAGACGGAATAATTTCTGAATCCGGAGACGAGACGTTTTTGCAATACGCCAAACTTTTTGCGGGTTATCATCATGAGCGCTGGGACGGCAAGGGGTATCCGCGCGGTTTAAAAGGCGAAGATATTCCGTTACAGGGGCGCATCATGGCTATTGCGGATGTTTACGATGCCCTTGTATCGAGCCGTCCCTATAAACAGGCTTACACGCACGAGAAAGCAAAAAAAATTATAGTCGATAACAAAGGTACTCAATTTGATCCAAAGCTTGTAGATGTTTTTATTGAAGTAAGTGATTTATTCGCCAGGGTTAATCCATGTCGTTAGTTCGTTCGTACTTACGAAAAGTATATTCTGCGGGTTTACCTTATGTGCAGGTGCTTTTTGTAATACTGGCATTCGGATTAATGGGATTTGTAAGCTATATTTTTATCAGTAATCTCGAAAGAACTCACCTGGAGCGCGAAGCCGAAAGCATGGCTGATTATATAGACACCCAGCTTGCCGCCGATCTTAAAGAAACTGAGACAATGCTGGGTGTAATCAGCGAGACAATACGCGGAATGCTTCTACGCGGCGACAGTTTTGATGATATAAAAAATTACTTGACCGATATTACAAATTTTGGGAATGACGCGATGAAAATTGCCGGGTTTGTATCGGTTTTTGCCATGTTTGATATTTTCGATGGAGACGGTTTTAACGGAGGCCATCCAGATATTGAATGGTCAACGATTCCGGACTGGGTGCCTCAGGAACGTCCCTGGTATATTGCCGCCGATGCTTCCAAAGGAGAGATCGTTTTTACCGAGCCGTATAGGGATGTGACTTCGGGCAAGTACGCCCTAACCTATGCACGTCCGGTTTTTGATCATGACGGCAGCCGCCTTGCCATCATTTGTCTTGATGTCTCAATAGACAAAATATATGAGTTTTCCTACAACTACCGCGACTTTCTGGATAATGACTGGATGATTTTTAACCAGAACTTTGTGATTATTGCGCATTATGATCCCGATCTTTTGGGAGTACCGTTAAGCAGAATCTCGGGCGATCTTGCAAACGTAACTGACGATATTGAACGGGGACTGAATATTTCCGGACGAAAGGTTACGTATCATCACGGTGAAACCAGAGCGCTCTCTGTCCGGCAGCTTGAAAGCGGCTGGTATCTTGGCGTTGCGACCCAGATAGACAGCTATCTGGAAAACTTAAACGACATAATCATGTTTCTGGTTGCTATCGGGCTGCTTATGGCGGCAGGGCTTAGCATCATACTTATAAGCATTCATATTGCAAAACAGAAGGCAGTGGAGCAGATTGCCAAGCGGGATGTCCTGCTTAAAACAGTCAACCGTATTGCCGAAATCCTTCTGTCCATCACTGACGAGAAATATTTTGAATCTTCGCTGCTGGAGAGTATGGCGTTTATTGCTGAATGTACTGATACAGATCGCGTGAATATCTGGCGCTGCGATGTTACTAGCGGCACACGGCTTCTTTTCGGCGTGTATGAGTGGTCCAATGAGATCGGAAAGCAAAAACCGCGCATACCGCTTGGAGCCGGCATTACTTATGATTCATTTCTGGGCCTGGAAAATCTGATTTCCAACGGAATTCCCGTACACGGTCCTGCGTCTATAATGCCGCCTAATACCCGGAATTTTCTTGGAAAGTACGAGATGAAGTCTGTAGTAATAATTCCGTTGTTTCTGCAGGACAAATTTTGGGGAGTTTTTACCATTGACAACTGCCGCGAAGAGAGGACTTTTTCGAATGAGGAAGTTGATCTTATGCGCTCTGCCGGCTTAATGATGATCAACGCGATTAACCGGCACGAAATGCTGAGTATTATCAATGCGGAATATCAAAATACAGAGAGAGTGGCTCATTGGTATCATTCAATTCTTGATGCAATACCGCTTCCAATATCGGTTACCGATGCGAATAAAAACTGGACATTCGTAAACATAGCCGTCGAAAAATTCCTTGGTACAAAACGGAAGGACATGTTGGGCAAGCCCTGCAGCAACTGGGGCGCTACTATTTGCAATACCGATAAATGCGGTATTGCCTGTGTGAAGCGCGGCGTACATCAGACTTATTTTAATCAGAAAAATTTCTCTTACATGGTTGATGTAGAAACACTGAAGGATATAAACGGCGAAACAGCCGGATACATAGAAATCGTTCAGGACATCACGGAAATTGAATCAATGGCTGTCCTCCAGGCGGAAACAGAAGCGGCAAGCAATGCAAAGTCCGCTTTCCTGGCGACCGTAAGCCACGAGATCCGCACCCCGATGAACGCGATTCTTGGCATTGCCGAGATTCAGCTGCAGAGCAAAACCAATTCACCGGACGCCGAAGAGGCATTCGGTAAAATATATGAATCAGGCGATTTGCTGCTGAACATTATAAATGACATACTGGATTTATCGAAAATTGAAGCCGGCAAACTGGAAATATTTCCAGCTAAATACGATCTTCCAAGTTTAATTAACGATACTGTCCAGCTGAATTGCCTGCGATACGAAAGCAAACCGATTGTGTTCTCCCTGAATGTAGACGAGAACACTCCGTACGAGATGATTGGAGACGAGCTTCGCATTAAGCAGGTACTGAATAACATTCTTTCCAATGCGTTTAAATATACCGACAGCGGGACAATTGAGCTTTCTGTTTCCGCCGAAACAGATAAAGACAGCAAAAACGCAGTGCTTGTTTTCGGTGTTAGGGATACAGGTCAGGGGATGACGAGCGAGCAGATCGATAGGCTTTTCGACGAGTACTCGCGCTTTAATACCGGAGCCAACCGCACAGCTATCGGCACCGGCCTTGGCATGAGTATCTCCAGGCATCTTGTCGAAATGATGAATGGCAAATTGTCTGTAGAAAGCGAATTCGGCAAAGGCTCGTTTTTTACTGTTCATAT
>Ga0123356_10005824_pt1 | contig 12513 bp, 11 predicted proteins | sample TergutEmb28metaG_2_FD_92546 | JGI IMG/M metagenome (GOLD analysis project Ga0123356, IMG submission 92546) | Embiratermes neotenicus P3 segment gut microbial communities from Petit-Saut dam, French Guiana - Emb289 P3 | ecosystem: Host-associated > Arthropoda: Insects > Digestive system > Gut ... | reverse complement strand
TATTCCGATGTTTCTATGCCGCGACGCCGGGAACAGCAAGCTTTTCTTGCGCTCCCGGCGGGTCGCGTGCTAAAATCGGAATACTTCGAAAATCGGAATACTTGTTTATATTCCGATAACGGAATATGAATAAGCTGCATTTTGCCATGACGGGCAAAACGGCAGCGGAGCTGATTGCCGAGCGCGTAGCGCTTGACCACCCGACGATGGGCTTGACAACATGGAAAGCCGCACCGGAAGGCAAAATTATCAAAAGCGATGTGTCGATTGCAAAGAATTACCTGAACGAAAAAGAACTTTCGCGCATGAACCGCATTGTCACGATGTTTATTGATTACGCGGAACTTATGGCGGAAGACGAGGTTTTAATGAGCATGGCGGATTGGCTGAAAGAAACCGATAATTTTTTGAAAAGCACCCGCCGCAAAGTGCTTGAAGGCAAAGGTCGTGTATCCCACGACGACGCCGTAAAAAAGGCTGAGGATATATACAAGTTGTTCCGGGTTAAACAGGACAAGGCGTATATCTCCGAGTTCGACCGCGACATGGCGAAGTATTATAAAGGTGATGATAAAGGCGGTGGTATTGATGGGTAAATGGGAGATGGTGCGGTTGGTTATTTTTTTATGAATATGACCTTTCGCGTTAATTTTAGCGCGGCGTGCATCGCCGGTATTCGACTTGATGCGTTCCCAGTCGTTTTCGAGTCCAACCCTTTGCTCCTATGCAGGTTTTCCTTGAAGGAAATCATATATGTAATATGCCACGAAATCGACCATGTTGTGTTAAACCATCCGGCAGAAATGATTAAGTCAAACCCGGAGCGTAGCCCCGGCATTCATGAAAAGCTAAACCTTGCGATGGATGCTTCTGTAAACGACCGGTTGAACCATGAAATAAATGAACAAAAACAACCGTTTATGACTTCGCCTGATGGAAGCATTTCCTCTGAGACGCTGAAAAATCTGTTCTGTTTAAAATATATTGACGCGCTGGAGAATTATTTTTACTACTATAACCTGATTGCGGATAAGGAGAATGAGGAACCGCAAAACGGGCAGGAAAGAATGATGTCGCAGTTTGGTGAGCCGGATGATTCGGACGCTGAAACCGATGCTGGCAGAAGCGATGATGGCGATACACCTGTCACCGCTTCTAGTTGCGGCAAACTAAATGACCATGATTGGCAGACCGGCGAAGATGCGGAGGACGCGACAGCAATGGTTCGTGAGCTGGTAAACGCCGCTGCCGATATGATGAACGATGAAATTCGCGGGTTAATGCCCGCTTTCTTTGAGGCGCAGGTTGAGATTGTCAACCGTCCGCCAGTTATCTCATGGCAGCAGCTCTTGAAGAAGTATATAGGGACAGTATCCGCGAACAACCGCAAGACCCGCATGAAGCTAAACCGCCGACAGCCCGAACGTTTCGATATTCCGGGCAGGGTTGATGACAAGGTTCTCAAAATCGTCGTCGCCATTGATACCTCCGGTTCTGTTTCCGACCGGGAAATATCAGGGATTTTTAATGAGATATTTGCGATACTGGCAAAACGCAAGCATGACATTACCGTGATAGAGTGTGACGCTAAAGTGCAGCGCGTATATAAAGCAAGAAACATCCATGACATTAAGACAAAAGTTAAAGGCAGGGGCGGGACCGAATTTACGCCGGTGATTGAACATATCAACAACGACAGATATTACCGGGACGCGTTACTGATTTATTTCACCGATGGTTATGGCGAAAGAAAAATCCCACGACCAAGAACGTATAGAAATCTATGGGTTGTGCTTGAAGATGCTGACCGGCTTTCACTGAGCGAGCCTTATGGAGTTAAGATAGCATTGTGATTACACCTTTCCCAGCCCCACAAATGCAAAACCTTCTTCTGTATACCACATATCACACCGGAGATCGTCTAGCTTTTCCGGTCAGAAGACTCAACGGTCAAATTCTTCAAATTTGATCAGCGTTATTTTGCCCAGACGATCGGCTTTTTTTGTGAGAGTCTCAGTGAAGCCTGACTTCGCGAACAGGTAGTAAAACTTGTTCCCATATTGAAACCGCTCGCTTCGCTCAACTAGGGAATCCAGCACCTCTACCCCCACAAACTTTCCGATCCATTTGCACTCGGCAAAAATAGCGTCATTCTTTTCATCTGCTATGATATCGATTTCGGACTCAATCTTCCTCTCTGGATCGGTACCCCACCAGCGGCCAGCGTTCGTGAAACGTACTGGCGTCTGGTTTTCTTTGTTTAGATGCCACAGATGCTGCAAGCATATCTCTTCAAAGACTGCTCCCATAAAGGCTGGTATCTGATCATTAATACGTTCATATGCCATGTTCGGCTCTCTGCGTTGGATCAGCGACATCGTATCCGGTATGAAACGGTACCAAAACCTGAACATACTGTCATCCAGACGATAGATTGTCTTCCTGCCAGTTTCTTCCTTAAAGGGATGCTCTTTCTTTATGATGCCTATGGAAATCAGTTTAGTGATGTACGTTGAGCACAGGGATGTTTCAAGCCCAACCTTACCGGCGATTTCCGAAAGACGTGTCGCTCCATTTGCAACCGCTTTTATTATTGCGTTATACTGAGCCGGCTCCCGGCACTCTTGCTTTATGAGGTTGCCAGGTTCCTCAAACAGATAGCCCGAGGGCGAAAGGAAATGGGCTTTAATGTTTTCAGCTACTGACAACTCCCGATCTACCAATGACATATATAGAGGGACGCCACCGGTGATGCCGTATAGAACTGCTGCTTCCTCATAGGAGAACTTACCTCCAAAAAAATCTGTTGCCTGGCGGAATTCGAATGGCAGCAGCTTAATCTGCGCAGTCCTTCTGCCGTACAACGGGCTTTGGTATCCGAGAACTTGATTCTCCATAAACGATAGTGATGATCCGCATAGTATAATGAAAAGCTTTGATGTTTCCTTGAACCTGTCAATGTAAGTTTGCAATAGGGAGGAGATTCCTTTGTAGCTGGAGGCAAGGTAAGGGTATTCGTCGATAACAAGCGAAATGCGCCGTTTCTCAGCAATGCGAAATACTGCCTCAATTGATTCTTTGAAGCTTGAGAATACGGGGGATACGTCCGGAAAATCATGAGATAGCTTAAATATGCTTTGACTGAAACCCTCCAAGTTCTCCCGTGCATTGATCTCCTGCCCGACGAAATAGATTGCTTCCTTGTCTCGTATGAATTCGTTGATCAGGGCTGTTTTGCCAATTCTTCTGCGACCATATAGTATTACGCATTGGAATTTGTCAGAACGGTATAGTCGATCAAGGTCATCTAATTCAGTTTTTCTTCCAATGAACACAAAAACACCACCAACTGCTACATTGCGATATAGTACATTGTAATGCAGCAACGTGTACGTGTCAACAAGGAAAGATAGTATAGTAACACAGGGGGACGGATCTCTTGTGTTCCTGTGTTCCCCCCTGTGTTTTACAGAATGCGGAGCCAATCTCGCCGCGCATACAAGATTCTCTCAACATCCACTACTTTGTCTTTTTCGTTTATTGAGAAAAAGACTATATAGTTTTTTACATTTAGCTTGCGGTATCCCGTAGAGGAAAGCCGGTCATCTATGACGGGCGGGTAGCTTTGCGGCATATCCGAAAGCTTCTCAATAGCCTTCTCGATTGTTTCCATCATGTTCAGCGCGGTTATCGGGGCGGACAACTGCGCCGCGATATAGCGGACTATATCGCGCAAATCGTTTTCAGCAGGTTCAGATAAATCCACCCTATAATTGGCCATCGGCTATTTCCTGCTTAATATCGTGCATGACATCCGCAAGCGGGCGCTTCCGCCCTTCTTTTACCGCCACCCTGCCCTCGTCAAGCAACCTGTATAGTTCTAGTTTCCCGTTAAGTTGTTCAAAAATCTCTATGCCCATGACAACCAGATCGCCTTGTCCGTTCTTCGTAATGAAAACAGGTTCGCGGCTTTCATGGCAAAACTTGGAGATTTCGTTATAGTTGTTTCGCAAGTCCGTACTGGATTTAATGCTCGGCATAATTTCTACCTCCTTTCGACCTAAAGATATTATACCCGAATTTCTTTAGGGTTTCAACAGGAGTTTGATCTTGGATTAAAGACAGGGCTAAGACAGGGGACGGTCCGCTTGTGTTAACCCCTGTGTTACCTTATGCTGTCTGCAACGATAGTATCTGACTCGTGGTACATTCTGCGAAGCGTGATTCTTATATGCTGATTCATTTCGTCATCAAGTTCCCATCCAAACGAAGAGAAGTCCTCTGTTCCCAGCACTAAAGAACGATCTATAGGCCTTATATACATCATGTATCTGGTACTGCCAGCGTCAAAAATCCTGATTATTTCAAACTCGCCTGATTCTAATATCTCAGGACTGTAAGCATCATACGCTGAGATCATAAACAAGTTTGCAAACACGCCCATTGAGTCAAAATATATGTAAAAGTACCCCTCGTCACCACCGATGTATTGATAATATCCATCCCAGGAGTCCGGCAGGGTGAGCGAGAATCCCATTGCATCGAAGCGGTATTCGAGGCCATCCGGCGTGCCAGAAGCATTGGCGGTCAATCCGTCTTCATTCCAGGTTGGCGCGGCATCCCGTGCTGCATGAGGAACTCTGATATACCAAACAGTTATCATCTCTCCTGGGTTTTCAGTATTTGCTTCCTGCTGGCTCAAGCGGTCGTTTTGCATGTCATACGAAAGAATATTATGAAGCTCAAGACCTAATTCAACATAAGGGGAAGTCGAATGCTCAACGATTAGAGTCAGATGATATATGCCTTCAGCTCCTGAGATAGAAAACCTGCCACCGTCAACGTGATCCGTCGACAGCGGCCCGCTCTGCTCCCAACTGCCATCTACAAACAAACTCAGAATCAAGTCGTTGGCAGTGTACCCGTCATGCCTTTGCGACCTCCAGTTACCTGCCATTGCTGCTTGGATTTGCCCCGTTGTGAATGTTTCATGTTGAGCTGGGTCAAGCGGGGGAGCACCTATTAGCTCACCAGCATTAACAGCAACAGCCAAGCCAGTCACCAGTGACGCTGCCAGTACTGCACAGATAATTAGCGTACCTCTTCTTTTTCTGCTCATATCCATAATAGATGAGATCCTGTTTTTCATTTCTTTTTTCCCGCCGAAGAAACTCGTCGATAATGCAGTTGTCGATTCCGCATATCGAATGGAGTGTATGATTGCCGTGCTGTATTCAAAGCGTGAGTCTTTATCTTTGTGCTTAACGACTTCATCATCACATGACCGTTCACATTGCAAACTGATGGTTTTCGCAACGATATAGACCATAGGGTTAAACCAATGTATAGCAACTGCAAGCAGTACCAGACCTTTATACCATAGGTCTTTTCTTTTGTAGTGAACAAGCTCATGTATAAGAACAAGGGCTAGTTCGTCATCGGGCATATCGGTTTTCGGCAACATTATCCTTGGGTATAAAATGCCTGTAAGCAGAGGGCTGCCAGTCAGTTCTGATCTTTGCAGGCCGACTTGAGCGGTGATATTCATTTCACTTCGAACAGCCTGCCAGATACCAAGAGTCCGACTATCTTTTACATCCTCGCCCCACCGCCATATTGACTTAATAAAGCGCTTATGCCTTATCACATGGCAAACGAGCACTATAAACGCTCCGGAGAGCCATATCGCGGCTAGAACCGCAGCCCAGGGGGTGCTTGCTGCAGCAATCCTGGCAGTGCCGGTGCTTGACAGAGATTCTGAAAACGAGCTGTCGCCGATTGACGGAGAAGGCGGGTTATAAGCAATTGTCGGAGCTGGTGCATCTTCAAGAAGCACTTGATTCGCAGGTGTCTCAACTCGGGCGCGCTGACCCGCGCTTTGCGGAAGCTCAATTTGCACAGCGGCAAACCCAAATGACGGACGAAATGGAATGATAAGTCCTATCACAATCACCAACCATGCGTAATACATCCATTTCGATGAATAACGCTTGGCTAGTAACGGCGTCAGAATCATATATAGGAGCGCAACCACTGATATAGTAACCGAGCTGATTATTAACGAGATTAAGGCAGACGTCATCTTGATTAACCCTTCCTGTCTTTTGCCCATTGGAGCAACTCATCAATATCATTCTCACTCAGGCCCTTGTTATCATACAAAGTTGTGACAAGGTTGAGAAAAGAGTTTTCGTGGTACTGCTTGACGAAGTTCCCGGTTTCAAAACTCAAGTATTCTTCACGGGTTACTAACGGGTAATAAAGACGGTCGTTGCCGTTTTTCTCTGTGCGGATAAAACCGCGGTCGACCAGACGGTGCATCAAAGATATCAGCGCTTGTATTTTCCATTCTCTTTTAATTCGCTCCGCAACAGCGTTGACATTCATTGGAGCCGGCGTTTCCCAAACGGCCTTCATAACTTCAAACTCAGCCTCTGGCAACTTCTTTAGCACTGGAATCACATCCTTATTCACGATTATACAGTTGCATAACGATAACATTATACAACTGTATAATCGGCCTGTCAACATTTTTTTGAAACTAACATTGCAAACGAGGGCTGAAGCAGACACAAGGGGACACGGGGGGACGGTTCCCTGTCTTATCGCAACGCTCAATGCGCTAAGACACAGACCCGTCCCCGCAGTCCTGGAAGACATGCAATGGTTAACTACGATCTACGGCTTCTTCTTGAAGGATATCTCGCCTGCGTCCATGATTTCCTCCGGCGAAATGCCCTGCTTGTAGCTGAGTTCGAGCAGCTTGTCGATGACCTGCTTTTCGCTGATCATGGTCTTCATTTCCGCATTGTGCCGTGTTTCAAGGATGTCAATAGCGGGGCGCAAAAACACTAAGTTTATTATGAGGCCATAAACAATTGTGAGAGCGCTAGCTGCAACATTAACAAGAACAACTGGAACAAGAACATCCTTATCATCGAACGCCCAATTAATCGCCATGCTCATGTTGATTAATGCAATCAAGAAATACAGGAGCGCAGCATAGCGGACAGTTTTTGCGAGCAGCTTAAATAACCTGATCGCCTTTTCCTGATCTGCGGCAGAGATGCTGTATTTTTTTGACAGCAGCGCGTTTATTGCGACGATCAGTGTTTTGAACCCGCCCTTCATAATCAGGACAGAAACTATTGCTAATAGAAACATCATGGCTGTTGGAACGTTCAGATAATCCATCGTGTTCCCGCCCAAAATGGTAACAACGAGGAAAATCGACGCCAGAAATACCAGAACACCAATAACAAAACGCATTTTAGTACCTCCTATGCGCGGCTTGCGCCGCAGTGTAAAGTGTAAAGTGTAAAGTGTAAAGTGGGGGCGAACTATGTTCGCCCGCGTCCATAAATCTACCATAACAACCCCCGGCTCTGCGGAGCCACCCCCTTCCCATGGAAGGGGGCATGGAATCCGTTGTCCGAGCCCCCTTCGCTCACGAAGGGGGTGCCGTCCGCAGACGGCGGGGGTTGACCTTTAATCTACCACATACACCATGAAAAAGTCCTGCCAGTAAAATGAAGGTTTGATGAAGGATACAATAAAATGCTTTTCGTCAGAATGCAATAGCCCTTGGCATTCTGATGAAAACCAGTTTCACGCAGACAGCATAAAACGGAACTCCGACCCTGCCCCCTCCATGCTGACCACTTGAATATCCCCGCCGTGTGCATCGATAATCTCCTTTGCGATCGCAAGACCGAGGCCGCTGCTTCCCGTTTTTTTGGAGCGCGAAGGGTCAACCCTGTAAAAACGGTCAAAAATATACGGCAGATGATCGGGAGGAATCCCGATCCCGCAGTCCCTGACAGAAACATGCACCATCCCGTGCGAAACGGATGCATTAACCCGAATCAGCCTGCCCTCGTCGGAATACTTCACGGCGTTCGACAGCAAAATCCGCATCACGCGCCTTAACGCATATTCGTCGCACCGCACGCTTATGCCTCTTTCAATATCTGTTTCAAAAGCAAAATCCGGAGCCACAAGCGCAGCCTCGCCGACGCATTCCTCAAGCACAACGGCTAAATCAACAGGCTCGAAAACATAATCCTGCCTGCCGCTATCGCTTCGCGCCAAAAGCAAAAGGCTGTCCACCAGCCCGTCCATCCTGAGAATTTCAGATTTTATCGTCTCCAGCCCGCCGTCTATGATCTCCGGATGCTCCTTGCCGCGCCGCAGGAGCATGTCGGCATGGCCGTTTATCACCGTTATCGGCGTCGCCAGCTCATGCGAGGCATCTGAAATAAACTGCTTTTGCATATCGATATAGCGGCTCAGCTTATACGACATGCTGTTAAACGCGGTCACATATTCCCGCAGCTCGTCATCCGAGCCGTCTAATACAAATGGCTTTGAAAAGTCCATCTTCCCGATCTCGTTGACCTTGGAGATCATGATCCTGATTGGGTTCAGCGTCATGTCGATGATAAGGGCGCTCACGAAATATGCCAGCAACGCCGCAAAAATAAATGGTGGCAGGTGCATCATTGTCATTTCGGCGCCTGTTTCCGAAATCAGGATCAGGTACAGTACAAAAATTGTAGCGATTATCAGCGCCGCCGAGAAAATCGTCAGTTGCACGGCTCGTTTCATGTTCTTATCACATACCCTTTCCCTCTGACGGTGGTTATTATCTCCCTGTCGGTCAAAGCGCTGATTTTTGCCCTGATATTCTTTATGTTTGCGTCCACTATGTTTGACTCGCCATAATAATCCCCGAAAACGGCGCCGATGATCTCGTCCCTGGTTTTGACCGCATCTGCGTTTTCGTGAAGATAAGACAGAATCTCGAACTCAGTTTTTGAAAGGCTCAGTCCGTTCCCGTCAATCGCCGCGAGGTAGCCGTCCTTCTGGATAAAAAGGCCTGCCGCTGCCTCTTGTTTTGCCGTCCTGGAAATATTCCGCCTTATGCGGGCTATTAGCTCGAGCGTATCAAACGGCTTCGTGATGTAGTCGTCGGCGCCGGCATTAAGTAAAGCGACCTTGTCATATACTTCTTTCCGCGCAGTGAGCATGATGACCGGGACGTCGCTTGTTTTGCGTATTTCCCTGAGGCACTCGAGACCGTTTTTTTTCGGCAGCATGATGTCTAGCAGGACAAGGTCATACCGGCCTTGCGAGAAAAGCTCCAGGGCTTCGGCACCGTCATAGGCGACGTCTGCCTTAAAGCCCTCATACTCAAGCTCTGCCTTCAAAAACGATACAATGTTTTCTTCATCCTCGCATATAAGGATACTATTCATATAATCTTGCCTCTCAGCGGCACAAAACCGCACCAAAAAACCGTACTACCCAAACTCGTAACTCCGTCTCCTAACTCCACTCTCCACTCTCAGCACTCCACTCTGTATCCAAACCCCCGTCCCAACTATACACTTTACATTTTACACTTTACACTTACCTAGCCACTAGCCACTAGCCACTAGCCACTTAATTACCCATGTGTTCGCTTTGCCGCTTGTAAACTTGCGGCCTGCGTTCCCTCATCAGGTTTGAGCCACCCATTCCTACCGTCTTGCCCCTGTATATCTCACGCCTCAGATCAACTTCGGCATAGGCGATTCCTTCATTGTAGCCCGTTGTTGCAATTATATCCCCGTTTGGCCCGACAATGTTGCTGTTGCCAAGGTAGTGCGATTTTCCGCTAGTTCCGGCATGGTTCGACGAAATGTAGAAAATCTGGTTTTCCATCGCCCTGACGCGGTCGTACAGGCGGTGTTCCTCCAGATTTGGGTCTTTTTCAGGATCGGTAATATATTCGGGCGAACGGTGAGGCCAAGCCAGCGGAGTCACAAGTATTTCAGCGTTTGCCAACGCAGCTTCGCGTGAAGCCTCCGGAAATGCTTTGTCATAACATATGAGCAGCCCGATCCTGCCGATTTTCGTTTGGAATACAGGAAATTCCTCGCCTGCATAGTATGTGTGCAGTTCGTCAAGCGGCAGGTGGACTTTCCGGTATTTGCCGATGTAACCGTCCGGCCCTGTGAGGACTGCCGTGTTATATAACCTATAGTCGATCTCGGCATCTTTTTCCGTCATGCCGAAGACTACGTGGATTTTCCGCTCGGCCGCCTTGTCAATGATAGCGCTGACAGATGACCCTGCCGGTATCGTCTCTGAGTTTTCGTACTGGTAGTCATAATGCGCCATATCAAGCTCCGTCATGGTAGGAAGATATCCCTGCAGGCTTTGCTCAGGAAAGACAAGCAAGTCGGCTCCATTAGATGATGCTTCGTCGATCATGGCCATATACTTCATAAGATTGGCATTCTTGTCGTGTTTAACGTTCATGCTGGCTGTAGCCAGTGTAATTGTCAAGCCCATCGCCCCCCCAGCATATGCTAGTCTATCACTATTATAGTTTCAAGTCACATGTTTGTCTAGACAATGGGTCTTGGGGTATGATTTTTGCTGCCGAGGGCCTTCGTGCAGTAGCCGCTGTTCCCTCGTCATCAAAAACCATACCCCAAGACCTGACATATGCGGGCGTGTGATTTGTAGCCATTATACTCCGCAAGCCAGGTCTTCCGCTATCCTTACTGTAGCAAAGCGTCTACCAGTTTCAAAGCCTCGTCAAAATCCGACACAAGAATGTGCCTTGAAATCTCCCTCAAGGTGCTTTTTGTTTCATCGGCACAAGTAAAAAGCGACAAATCCTCAACCGCCTGATCGATCGACCTGATGTCCATACCTTCGAGCGCAGCCCTGAGCTTAAGAAGAATGCTTTCGAACCTTTCTGGCTCAAACGACCTGGCAAGACCGGCATTCACAGCACCCAACGCGGACAGCGTCTTATGGATATCCTCGAGAAGGTCTTCCAGCATCAACAGCAAAGGCTCATTGTTTTCAATAATATATTGCAGGTCGCCCCTCATCTCAGCCATCTCCAAAGCATTTGCAGCATCAGAAAGCGCGTCGGCCCCGATATTTGCAGCGGCGCTTTTCAAAGCGTGGACATGCGTAGCATACAAAGAAAAATCGCCGTCTCCAACACATTTTTGCAGCACCCTCTTCCGCTCAAAACCATCCTCATAAAAAACAGCAAGGGTTTCAAGATATCGATCCGGCCCTCCGGTCAGGCGGACGCCCTTTCCAGTATCCAAGCCCTCGACACTAAAAGCAGGCACGTCCGCTTTTTTGGAATAGCCGCCCACGGCAGTAAAACCTTTTTGCTTCTGTTTCGGGATCCACTTTTCCAAAACCGTATTCAACACAACTGTATCGATCGGTTTTGACATAAAATCATCAAAACCATTTTCAATGAACAATTCGATCACGCCGATGACGGCATTTGCTGTAAATGCTATGATCGGCACGCTGCCGTAGTACGGATTTTCGCCGCCAAGCTCCCTGATGATTTTTGTTGCCTCAACCCCGTCCATCTCAGGCATCCTGTGATCCATGAATATAATGTCGTACTGCTTGTTTTTGACCGCTTCGATCGCTTTTAGGCCGCTATTGCACAAATCAACCTCCATCAAATATGGCGCAAGCAACCCGCTGGCAACCTTCAGGTTTGTATCATTGTCGTCGACTACAAGTGCCTTCGCGTCCGGCGCGGTAAACCTGACCGTCAGCTCATCGCTCGCGCTATATGAATAATGGTCAACCACGTCGTTTAGCACGTTAGCAATAGAAATAGCATGGACAGGCATAGACAAGACGCTTCGTTTCCCTTCTGAAATCGAGTCACCGAATTCCGAAAGAAGAAAAACACGTGTACTGCTATTATATTTGCGTAGTCCTTCCTTGAATTTTTCATACAGCACGTTAGAAATAAAAATATGCGAAAAAAACTCTTTCTCCAACATTTCAACGAACATCTCATCGCTTGTTGCGAATTTGCACTCAACACCAAGGTTTTCTGCCGCATATACCACAGAATCGGCGTATAATTCGCGATATTCATAGACTAAGGCGTTTATTCTTTCGGGATTTCTGACAGTAGCCAGTTTTTCGCTTTCGCGTATCTTCTGAGGAAGTCTCACAGTAAATGTGCTGCCTTTGCCATATTCGGATTCAACGGATATTTCCCCCTCCATCGCTTCGACGATACTTTGCGATATGGCCAGCCCCAGACCGACGCCCTCGACGTCTTTGTTGCCTTTTGTGTCAAGCTGCGAATAGCTCTTGAACAACCTGCTCAAATCCTTTTTTCGTATCCCCCTGCCGCTGTCCTTGACTTCCATCGTCAGATTTATCGTGTCAGCGCCGGCCATTTCGCCAAAAACCGAAAAAACCACATAACCCTCATCGGTATATTTGACGGCGTTGCCCAAAATGTTTATGAGGACCTGGCGGACCCTTGTCTCGTCGCCGAGCAGCGCGTTCGGCAGGTTGCTGTCGATATATACTGTGAACAAAAGCTTTGAGTCGATCGCCCTCATCCTGATGATGCTTATCACGTCGTTTATCAGGGACGACAGCAGATACTCCACAGGAACTATCTCCATGCTCTCCGATTCGATTTTCGAAAAATCCAGGATGTCGTTGATAATC
>Ga0123356_10005823_pt1 | contig 12514 bp, 11 predicted proteins | sample TergutEmb28metaG_2_FD_92546 | JGI IMG/M metagenome (GOLD analysis project Ga0123356, IMG submission 92546) | Embiratermes neotenicus P3 segment gut microbial communities from Petit-Saut dam, French Guiana - Emb289 P3 | ecosystem: Host-associated > Arthropoda: Insects > Digestive system > Gut ... | reverse complement strand
GGAAAAACACTGGTTTTCAAGGAAAAAGTTGCGCATTCCGTTCCAGGGATGCCGATAGTGTGCGGAAAGCGCAACTTTTTCCCTGACTAACACCAGCGGGTTCTTATCGTGGGGGGAGGACAACCTGTCACTACCACCGGGAGAATCCTGGGAGCCACCCCAACAATGAGACAGACAGATGCCGATGATAAATGCCTGCAGACTTTTCACCATCCCTCCCCCCGTGAATCGTAACTGTCGCAGTGATAGTTGTGTGTCTACCCAGCACCCGCAGACCCCGACCACGTCCAAGAATGGCAAGGCCCCCCTGGGGGGGCCGCGGCAGCGGGGGGGAAAGTCTAGTAGAGCACGGTGCACCCTCAGCAAAAAACAGGGGAAGGCCGCGCCAGCGAGAGGAAGTGGGATGTATCAGAACATCGGTAACAGTTCAGTCTCAAACCATCACCAACACGTGGAATAGGAAAGCTACGGGCAGGAAACCACCCCCCAGTACCATCCGGCGTGCGTCACGTTATACGTCCCCTCGACACATCTCCGTCCTGGAAGCATCCTCCCGGTCATTCTGGTGTCAGGCAACGCAGCCAGCGCACCGCGGTCATCCTGCCGTCAGGCAGGACCCCCGGCAGCCGACGTAGGGTCTGTGGTAAAGCTTGTCTTCTTCAAGTCCCTACGTTGGCCGCCGGGGGTCCTGCACTCAGCTGCGCTGCGTGCAGGATGACCGGGGGCCCAACCGGTCATCCTGCCGCTAGGCAGGACCCCCGGAAGCCAACGTAGGGACTTGGGTATAGACCTGTACCACAGTCCATAGATCGGCTGCCGGGGGTCCTGCCTGGCGGCAGGATGACTGGGGGTTGTGTGGGGTTTGGGGTTGGGAAGGCTCGCTTGAGGACAGGCGGCGCCTGCATCTACCGATCCATGCCTCCCCGATAGACTGAGCACGTGCCGTCCATGCCGCCGCGGGGGTTTCAGTCCACCGAAACTACCGAGATTAAGAAGTCTCGGTTCATCACGACTATTGCGCGTACTGATACTGAGTCTCAGGCTCGGGCCGTGATTGCGGACGTACGCGCACTCTATCCTGATGCCCGTCACCACTGCATGGCCTTCATCATCGACGACGAGGGCGTACGTACCGCGCGAAGTTCTGATGACGGGGAGCCATCAGGAACCGGTGGAATTCCGATGATGAATGCGCTGACCCAGGCTGATCTGGTTAATGTCACGGCGGTGGTGACCAGGTATTTCGGCGGGATCAAGCTTGGTGCCTCGGGGCTAACTCGAGCTTATGGCGGTTGCGTGACCCAAGCTACCTCCGCGATGCCCCGAGTAACCCGTGAGGTACGCACAGTCTGGGCCCTAGCCGTACCTCATAATCAGGGCGGACGAATCCAGGAGGACCTTCTGCGTGCAGGTGGGACTATCGTCGATGTTTCCTATGATGACAAGTCAGTACGGATGCGTTTCACCTATCCGGATGACCCAGATTCCCTGGTGTCAAAGATCACCGGGGGCCAGGCTCACCTCGACCGGGACTGCACCCAGATCGTAGAAGTCGCGACTAGCTAGGGGAAAAGCCTGGGCGGGGGCTGATATTAGGTGAATAATGAATACGAGCAGGCAGTGAGGAGCATCATGAGTGAGTCAACCATATCGATGACCGGAACAAAGAAACACTTCGGAAGGGTACAAGCCCTCGACGGCGTTGATCTTGACGTGGCACCGGGTGAAATCTATGGATTCATCGGTCCTAACGGCGCCGGAAAAACCACAACGATCCGGGTTCTGCTGGGGATTCTCAAAGCCGATGCAGGCACGGCAACGATCTTCGGCAAGGATGTCTGGAAAGACGCGGTGTCGATTCACCACCGGGTGTCCTACGTACCGGGGGATGTGAACCTGTGGCCGAACCTCACCGGCGGAGAGGTGATCGACCTCTTCGTACGCCTGAAGAAATCGGAGGACAAGACTTACCGCAAGGAGCTGATCGAGCGCTTCGACTTCGATCCGACTCGCAAGTGCGGCACCTACTCTAAGGGCAACCGCCAAAAGGTCGCGCTCATTGCTGCCTTCTCCACCGATGCTGATCTGTTTATTCTCGACGAACCGACCTCCGGTTTAGACCCCCTGATGGAGAACGTCTTCCGCGAATGCGTACGCAAGGTCACCGCTGAGGGAAAGACGGTTTTCTTGTCCTCGCATATCTTGTCCGAGGTTGAGCAACTGTGTGACCGGCTTTCAATCATTCGTCAGGGGACCATCGTTGATACAGGCACCCTGCGGGACATGCAGCATCTGACCCGCAACCAGGTTCACGTTGAGGCTACGGGTGATCTCACTGGTTTGAAGCAGGTGCAAGGAGTTTATGATTGTCAGCTCACAGATGGCCAGGCGGAGTTCCACCTCGATAATGCTTTCACCTCACCGGTGATGTCTTTCTTGGCAGAAGCTGGTGCCACCCGGATTGTGTCGACACCGCCGACCCTCGAAGAGCTCTTCATGAGCCACTACGCCGTTGCGGAGCAGTGATGAGTACGCGTACTGATGAAGGCCCGTTCGCGAACTGGTCTGGGTTGCTGAGGCTGAAACTGAAGCGTGATCGTTTCAGTCTGCCCGTGTGGATTCTGGGTGTGCTGGCTTTCGCTGTGTGCGTGGTCCCGGCTGTTCCATCCCTGGCGGGCTCGGCCGATGAGTTGGCTGTGATGGCTGAGATGATGAAGAATCCGGCGATGATCGCTATGTGCGGAGTCTCGTACGGGGACACGATGACCTTGGGCATCTTGTATACCCAGCTCATGCTTGTGTGGACGGCAACACTGGTGGGGATCATGAACATTCTGCTTGTGATCCGCCACACCCGTACTGATGAAGATGAGGGCCGCTTGGAGGTGATCCGCGCATTGCCAACCGGGAAGTTGTCGAACCTTGCTTCGGTCGGTGTGATCATGATCGGGATCAATGTGATCGTTGCCGTACTCGTGGGGATCACCATGCCAGCCTTTGGTGTGGAGTCCATTGATCTGGCCGGTTCGCTGGTCTATGGTGCAGCACTCGGCGGGTGCGGGCTGGTTTTTGCTGTGCTGACGATGGTGATCGTTCAGCTTGTGCAGTCTGCGCGAGGTGCCATGGGGATGGGCCTGACTCTGCTCGGTGTTTTGTTCATGGTACGCGCCTATGGCGATGTCGGCTCTGAGATCGCAGCCCTGATTTCGCCTCTGGGGTTGATTCAGCGGACCTACCCGTACTATGGCAATCACTGGTGGCCGGTGTTCGTACTTGTTGGGACGAGTGCTGTTGTCATGGTTCTCGCGTTCGTTTTGGTGGCGACGCGTGATCTAGGTGAGGGGTTGTTGCCTGCGATGACCGGTCGGCGCAGCCATGCGTCGATCTTCCTGTCAGGGGAGTGGGGACTGATTTGGCGTTTGACAAGGGGGCCGGTGATCGCGTGGGCGGCGACTGTGTTCATTTTGGCAGCAGCCTATGGTGCGGTGATGCCGGATATGGAAGACTTCGTGAGGTCCTCGCCCATCTATCAGGCAATGTTCGGGATCGATGCGACTGCTGACGATATCGTCGGTCCAACGGTGACGATGCTGGTGATCATCATGACGGCAATCTCGGTGATTCCGGTGCTGACTGTGATCTTTAACCTGGGCGCTGAAGAGCGCAAGGGGCGGCTTGATTATGTTGTGGGAAAGTCGGTGTCTAGGGTTCGGCTTTTTGTTGGGTACGCACTGTTAGCCGGTTTTGTGGCCGTGGTGATGCAGTTGCTGATTGCTGTTGGCTTCCATTCTGTCGCCGCGTACGTGATGGCGGATCCGATGAGTTTGTCGTTGACGATGAAATCGGCGTTCAACTTCGGTGCGACGCTGATTGGATTCGCCGGTTTGGGTCTGTTCCTCATGGGCTGGGCAAAGAAACTTACCTGGGTTGCCTGGGGTTATCTGGCTGTGTCTTTCCTGTATATCGTCATTGGTGGACTGCTTAACCTTCCCCGATGGGTAGAAAGACTCACTCCCTTCGGCCTTTTGCAGCGCTGGCCCACCGAAACCTTCTCCTGGTGGCCCTGGGTTGGTTTGGTTTTTGGCGGGGTTATTCTGGCTGCGCTAGGAGCAGTCGGCTTCCGCCGCCGCGACGTCATTCCGGCGTAGACGTGACAATGGGGACGGGGGTATCAGTTGGACGTGACAAAGGGACTGTCCTCATCCCCGGTCATCCTGCCGTCAGGCAGGACCCCCGGCAGCCGACGTATGGACTTGGGTAATGACCTACCCCTAGACCCTACGTTGGCCGCCGGGGGTCCTGCCTGACGGCAGGATGACCGGGGGGCGTAGGGACTTGGGTAATGACGTACCCCTAGACCCTACGTTGGCTGCCGGGGGTCCTGCCTGACGGCAGGATGACCGGGGGGACGGGAACGTGACAAAAAGGACCCATTGTCACGTCCCCAAGGTTCTGCCGCCAAGCACTCGTGGTGTGGGGATATCTTGGGGATCATCTTCAGGGGACAAAACCTCGCCGATCTCCAGGGACGAGGTGAGAGGGTCGAGTGGGGATAGCTCGTAGGTGATTTCGGCTTCGGGAGGTGTGGTGTACAGGGATAGCTTCTCCGCTAGAGCGACGTTATCCTGTGTGCTCGGGGTGTAAGGCATGCCGTACTGTCCGGCAAGGATACGCAAAGCATTGCTCTGATAGGGGTTCCAGGTTTTCTGTAGCTGAGGATTGTTCCACGTGTTCTGATAGCCCGGCTCCTTCGAGCCAAGGATGTTTGGCTTACCCGGCCCGTAGAGCTTTTTCGTGATCCTTTCAGCGATAAAGGCACCACTGAATATGAACGTGGTCGCAAGGAAGATAGCAATGTATGCGGCAACTTCCTCCATAGAACCAGGGTAACAGACGTGATGACAAGGACGGGATGGGTGACAAAACAGGACTGTCCCACGCCCCACAGGTCATCCTGCCGAAGGCAGGACCCCCGGTAGCCAAAGTATGGACTTGGGTAAAGATCTACCCCCAGACCCTACGTCGGCTGCCGGGGGTCCTGCCTGGCGGCAGGATGACCGGGGGTGGAGTTACAAAAAGGACCGTTCCCTTTGTTACGTCCCCTAGACCCTACGTCGGCTGCCGGGGGTCCTGCCTGGCGGCAGGATGACCGGGGATAGAGTGACCGGGGGTTGAATGACCGTTCCCTGTGTGTCACGTTCCCCCCCCTCACAGGTCATCCTGCCGAAGGCAGGACCCCCGGCAGCCAAAGTATGGACTTGGGTAAAGATCTACCCCCAGACCCTACGTCGGCTGCCGGGGGTCCTGCCTGGCGGCAGGATGACCTGTGGGGTCTTCACGTTCGTCTTACAGTGGTTGCACATCCCAGATGCGGGCGATGTAGTCCCTCATGGAGCGGTCGGAGCTGAAGTATCCGGTGCGGGCTACGTTCAGGATTGCGGAGCGGGTCCAGGCTTCTTGATCGGCGTACTTCTGATCCACGAGGGCCTGGGCAGCCATGTACGACTCATAGTCGGCCAGAGCCATGAAGCGGTCGGAGTACAGAAGGTTGGACACGATGGGCTCGAAGGAGGTTGGATCACCATCAGAGAAGGTACCGCAGGCGATCAGGTCGATAGCCGCCTTCAGATCCGCATTGGACTCATAGAACGACGAGGGTTCATAGCCTTGATCCAACAAATCTTCCACCTCAGGCTCGGTCATCCCGAAGAGGAAGAAGTTGTCGTCGCCGACCAGCTTGCGAATCTCCACATTGGCGCCGTCATCCGTACCAATAGTCAGAGCCCCATTCAACGCGAACTTCATGTTGCCCGTACCTGAAGCCTCCTTGCCAGCCAAGGAAATCTGCTCAGACAGATCAGCGGCAGGAATGAGGTGCTCAGCCAGAGTTACGTTGTAGTTCGGCGGGAAGATCACCCGCATCGTCGAGTTGACCCGTTCATCGGCATTAACCACCTGCCCGACAGCATTGATCAGCCGGATAGTCTCCTTGGCCAAGTAATAACCCGGGGCGGCCTTGGCACCAAACACAAAGGCACGAGGAGCGACATCCTCCCATTGACCAGTAATGAGGTTGTTGTACATCGTCACAATATGAAGCAGCTTCAGCGACTGACGCTTATACTCATGAAGCCTCTTCACCATGGCATCAATCATGTGATCCTGCGGAAGAAGAATCTGATCACGCCTGGCCAGAATCTCCGCGAAGAGGGCCTTGTTATCTTGCTTGACCCTCTGGAAGGCCGCGCGGAACCCAGCATCATCAGCAAAGGGTTCGATCTCACGCAAACGCTCAAGATCAGTGAGCCAACCGGGCCCGATAGTGTCAGTGATCAACTGAGACAGCCCAGGATTCGCCAAACGTACGAAACGACGCGGGGTGATCCCATTTGTGACATTAGTGAACCGCTCAGGCCATAGTTCTGCGAAGTCACGAAGTACCTTGTCACGAAGCAGTTGCGAGTGAAGCTTCGCCACGCCGTTGATCTTGCTTGCTGCCAGCGCTGCCAGATGCGCCATGCGTACGGCGCGAGAGGGGTAGTCGGAGATGATCGACATCCGGCGTACTCTCATCTCGTCACCGGGGAACTGCTCGCGGATCGACGCGCAGAACTGAGCGTTGATCTCGTCAATGATCTCCATGTGACGAGGAAGAAGCCTCGCCATTAACTCCACAGGCCAGGTCTCTAGGGCCTCAGGCAGCAAGGTGTGGCAGGTGTAGTTGAAGCAGGCGCTGGTGATCTTCCATGCCTCGTCGAAGTCGAGCTTGTACTTGTCGAGGAGCAGGCGCATCAACTCCGGTACGGCAATCACCGGGTGGGTGTCGTTGAGTTGGAAGGTGATGCGTTCCGGGAGTTTGTGGATGTCGAAGCCTTCTTCCAGGTGTTCCAGGAAGTCCCGAATCGAGCACGCCACGAAGAAGTACTGCTGCTGGAGTCGCAGCTCTTTGCCCTGAGGAGTCGAATCCTCAGGATAGAGCACCTTGGTGATGTTCTGTGCGAAAGTCTGTGCACGTACGGCTTCGGCGTAATCACCGGAGTTGAAGATAGCCAAGTCAAAGGCTTGGGTCGCTTCGGCGCTCCACAGACGCAGGGTGATGACCCACTCGTTCTCATAACCGGGAACCATGTAGTTATAGGGAACACCGATAACATTCCAACTCGGAACCCACTTCGTACGCTCCACGCCATCGTCGTCTGTGTATAACTCTGTGTGACCGCCAAAGTCGACCTCGACTGAGTGTTCCGGGTGCGGGAACTCCCAGGGGCTACCCAGTGAAAGCCAGGTATCCGGCTGCTCAACCTGGGCGTTGTCAACGAAAGTCTGGCGGAAGATGCCGTACTCATAGCGAATTCCATAGCCCATTGCAGGTACGCCCATGGTCGCCAAGGAGTCGATGAAGCAGGCTGCCAGACGACCCAAGCCGCCGTTGCCCAGACCTGGCTCGACCTCTTGGGCCCGGAGGGTAGACAGGTTGATCCCGCAGGAGGCCATGGCTTCCTCGGCGATTTCCTGGAGGTCGGTGGCCAGCAAAGCGTTGTCCAGTTGGCGACCCAGAAGGTATTCAGCCGAGAGATATCCGACCATCTTGGGACGTTCAGTGAGAATCCGGCGAGTGGATTCCAACCAACGAGCCATCAAGTAGTTTCTCGTCGTACGGGCCAAAGCCCAGTACTGGTCATTGACTGTTGATCGGCGTAAAGTCACACCCTGTTCCATGTTGAGACACTGGAGGAACTCTGAAACAAAACCTTCGACATCGTATTGCGGGGATTGCACTGGCCCAAGCAAGGAGGGGTTCTTCACAGGGAATTCTGGCCCCACCCTGGCACCCAAAAGCTGAGCTTCGTCAGCAGGAATTGCCCACGCCCCGTGCGGCATTTCGCTGGCACTCATGAAATTCGTCACGCTATAAAGTTACTCAACCTTGCAAGGCCACGCGAATTTCGACGCGATTTTCCAAGAAATGGCATCAGTTTCAACTCCCTTATCGGTTGATGTAAGGGTCAATAGATGTGGTGAAGCTAGTAGATATTCGAATACTGCCAGGCAGTCCAGGGGCCATAAGATCGGCCAAAGATACCACGCATGTGGCTGTTGCTGAGACGGCTCCTGCCTGACCCGGAGGCAGGTCTAGGGCAGAGGTGTTGACAGTGAGGTTCACAGTGATGCATCGGACTCCTTCACGGGCGAGGTGGTCTTCAATGGCTTGAATTGCAGCAGCCTCTCCGCGCGAGGAACTAGTTTCCATGGCAGCGAAACGAGTTCCAGTTACCACCGCTGCATGAAGATCAGCCCGTACAACTGCCGTACGCCCAATAGCCAGAAGCAAAGCTAGAAAAAGCAGGAGAGCCGGGATGATCAGAACAGCTTCTATGGAGATAGATCCTTGGGTTTGCTGGGTTCTTCTCATCGTCGACCCTCTTCCCAGGGCATGGTTGAGGATTCGCTCACCTTGGGCGCGAAACCGGGGATGATGGACAGGGCCTCACCACTCACCGTGACGGTAAGCCCGTCACGGGTGACGACAGTATCGATTTTCCAGTCCTGGCCGACATGGCGATGGGTGAGAACAGCAGAGGTGAGCGCCCGAGCATCGCCCTGATCACCGCCCACCACCGTACCCACCCTCGCGCCATCCTGGGCAGCAGCCTGGGCAACGGCACAGGCATGCACCCACAAAGACCCCTGCATGATCACGAAGACCACCGAGATGAACAGCGGCACCATAATCACGGCTTCAATCGAGACCGACCCGGTGGTCGAATCAGGCTTTCTGCGATGAGCCGAAATCATGGTCCCAGCAGGTCACTGGAATGGCTGGTGACGTACGAAGTGATCGCGGCGACCACGATGGCTGCAATGACGATCACCGCCAGAGCCCAGATGACATTCTCCATCGTCACCGAGCCTTTGTCGCCTCGCTGGCGCAGGGAATTCATCAGCGCTCCGCCTTCACACCATAGCCGTCTGCACATATCTGTCATGGGTATTCCTTTCCTAGGCTCGCCCCTCAGGGCATCGCAATCATCATTGACAGCAGAGCCGGGGTGATGAGGATCGCTAAGAACACGATCCCCAGGACACTCACCGGCAAACTCATTTTTTCGTTGACCTCGTTGGCTTTGGTGACGTCGGCGAGAAGGATTCCTTCGCGCAAAGTACGCGCCTTCGCACGCAGGATACGATTCACCCCTGCACCTTCTGCACCCGAGAGGGCGATGATGTCGGCAACGTCAGCGAGGTCACTGACATCCAACTCCACAGCCAACTCGCGCAGCCCATCCCAGCCAGTCACCCCTGCCCAGGTATTGCGGTCCAGGCATTCGCGCAGCGTAGTAAAGACCCACGAGTCCCCCACACTGGCAGCCATATCGAGGGCCTGCTTGGTGCCCGATCCGCAGGCGCGCTCCAGGGCAACCAGATCAACGAAGCATGCCAAAGTACGAGAGAACTCGCTGCGGGACCGGGCGGCTCGGGATCGTACTTCCATGTCAGGCAGCAGAAACCCCAGGACACCTCCGAGCAGGATGACCAACCCCGGGGCGACCCAAGGCAGGTGGATTCCGACCAACAGCAGACAGGTGCTGGCCACACCAGGCAGAAGAAACCCGATGAGCGCATAAGTCATCTTCCTGGCGATGAACCACGCGGGAGTAACCCGAAGCAGGGCGAGGTCTTTGGCGGGGATCGGCCTGATCTTCTCCGGCAGAGCAGCAATTCCCCACCTGCCCACTGCCTCCCAGCCACTGAGCTTCTCTGTGGTCTTCACCGGTGTGAAGGGGGAGAGCATGACCAGTGTCTGCGCCAGATTCGGGTACGCCGGCAGCAGACTGCGGATGACCAGCCACAACCCGGCCCCACTGAGCCCACCGGCGGCAACTGCGTACTGAAGCCCGGTCATGGTCGTGATCCTTGGTCACCGAGGAAGCGCAAAGCTGGTTTTCCTAGAGCAATCTTGCGCATCCACACCAGGACCGCAGCGTAAGCGCCAAGCAACCCGAGGAGTGCAAGCTGACCGGCGCCGGACTTATAGGGCAGGACATAGTCAGTCAGGAAGAGTCCGGCTAGAACAACAGCGGTGATGATGGTGACCCACCGTGCTGTGGCTCGCGGTTTGGCTGCATCGGCCTCCACTTGGCGTCGGGCCCGGATGTCCAGGGCGACTGATTCCGCCAGTCCCTCCAGGATCGTGGCGAGCCCCTCGCCTCGCCGGGCTGTTCCGAGGAGCAGATTCGCTGCGATGATGTCCCCGGTGGGATCATTCAGGTCATCGGCGAAGGCCCGGATTGCTGCTTGCGTGGTCCACCGGGCTCTCAGCCGGGCAACTAAGAGGGAAACTTCTGTCTTGATGGGAACAGGGGTTGAGCGCAGGGTGGCCACGAGTGCCTGCTCCAGCCCTGCACCAGAGGTGAGCAGTCCGGACAGAGAGCGGGTCCACTCTTCCATGGCCTCCAGTTTGGTGATGTCTGCTGCCCCTTCCGTTTTTCCGATGAGGTACGGCAAACCTAGGCCCACCAGGGGAAAGACGAGAACCGCGATGACCCAGCCGGTGGTCAGAGCAATGACAAGTCCCAAAACTGCCAGCACTAGGGCGAGCACACCGGGGCTGCGCCAGTTCATCGGCGGTAACCGGAGTTTGAGTGGTCGGCGCATGGAGGCGCGAAGCCCAACGATGATCATGACCAGACCAGCCATGGTGGCGGCCCCGAGGGAAGCGATGATGGCAGTCATGACAGTCTCCACATTTCTTCCATGGGATCAAAGACATCCAGGTATCCCTCAGGCACTGTTTCCATGCCAGCCAGTCGTGTTCCTTCCATCGTGGAGAACAATCGCGTGGTGGAGTACCCGCGTACTGAATCGCTGGCTTGGACACTGAGAATTTCTTTGACCCAGCGATGCCGTCGGAATCCTCCTGTCATGGTGCGCTCGGTGGTGCACTCCATATGTACGATGAAGTCGATGTCTTCGGCGATGGCACGGGTGGCGTAGGAACTAGTTACATGGGGTCCGGCTTCCATGGCACAGGTGATGAGTTTTCGCATCGCACCCTCAGCAGAATGAGCATGGGTGGTGGACAGTGAACCCGACCCTGATTGCATGGCTTTCAGCATCGCCCAGACCTCACGGCCTCTGACTTCCCCGACGATCTGACGGGAAAGATTGAAGCGGAAGGAATCGTAGAGAGCCTCGTCGAGAAGGAATTCCCCGGCTCGTCGGCCCGAGGCATTAGTCTCTCCGGAACCAGGTCGGGCCTCCCAGGCGTGAACGATGTGGTGACGCTGGGGCATCAGGTGAAGGTGCAGTTCGTACTCGGTTTCGAAAGTGCCGATGACCTCATCGGGTGGGATTTCGCTGCACAGGGCTCGCATCAGGGTGGTCTTTCCTGATCCCTGGGCACCTGAGACGACGATCGATGCTCGTCGGCGTACGGCTTCGGCGAGGAATTTGGATGCTTGGAGGGCTAGAGTACGGCGATCGACGAGGTCACGCAGGGTGATCTCCTGGAGGCGGTGGCGGCGAATGACGACTGAAGGACGCGGAGTCACCCAGGCAGCAGCAGCCAGGCGAGCACCGGAGTCGAGGCGCAGGTGGAGGCGCGGCTCAGCGGGGGAGAAAGGTCGTTCATTGACCTCAGAGCGGGAGGCGATGAAAGAGAGGAACTCGATAAGTTCCTGATCGGAGTCGGCCACGGCAGGGGCTTGTTGAAGCTGGCCGTCACTGGTTTCGATCCAAACATTGTCAGCGCCGGAGATGATGATGTTCTCGATCGAATCGTCATCCACCAGAGGTTGCAGGCGTCCCAATCTGAACAGGGCATCGAAGACTGCTTGTCCCATGCGGGCCTGGTACCCCGGTTCCCAGGGACTCAGCCCGGCTGTGATGGCCTCACTGGCTCGTTCTTCTAGTAGGTCTGCGATGATGAGCTGGCCGAGCTTGTGCTGGTGGTCAGTGTCAACATGCTCCGAGCCGATCCGCGTACTAAGTCTCTTCGAAGCAGCAACCCGCATCTGCGCAACGATTCCCCAATCGACAGGTACGCTCACCCAAGGAATCTCTGACAGCGAGCCCACCGTCGGCAGCCGAGGCGCAGTCGTGATAGGAATAATGGGTTCCGGCACCGGGCTCTCCTGAGCAACTCGATGCGGATCAATATGATCCAAACTAACAACCGCTCCACCAGAAGCAGCAAACAAAGGAAGACGAGCCAGCGGATTCTCCGCCCGAGCCGGAACAGACATCAAACCCCCTCCCCCCGGTCATCCTGCCGCCAGGCAGGACCCCCGGCAGCCGAAGTGTGGACTGGACCACCGCCCATACCAACCCCCCGGTCATCCTGCACCAAAGGTGCAGGACCCCCGGCGGCCATCGTATGGACTGGACCACCGCCCATGCCAACCCCCCGGTCATCCTGCACCAAAGGTGCAGGACCCCCGGCGGCCATCGTAGGGACTTGAGCGAGATCTCTCCCAAGTAGTACCTGACCCCCGGCAGCCGCCGTGGCGTCTTG
>Ga0123356_10005822_pt1 | contig 12515 bp, 14 predicted proteins | sample TergutEmb28metaG_2_FD_92546 | JGI IMG/M metagenome (GOLD analysis project Ga0123356, IMG submission 92546) | Embiratermes neotenicus P3 segment gut microbial communities from Petit-Saut dam, French Guiana - Emb289 P3 | ecosystem: Host-associated > Arthropoda: Insects > Digestive system > Gut ... | reverse complement strand
GGTTGCTAATAGCAGGTTTATCAGTGTTTCAAACTGCCGGTTGTCTTGCATCGCGCAGGCTTGCAGCAATGCGCGGGATTGCTGTTCATCCAGGCAGGCCGCTTTTGGCGTGTCCTTTTTTGGCGTTGTAGCCAAGTGACAGGGATTGCGCGAAAGTATGCCCTTTTTCATCGCCGCCGTGAAAATCGCAGATAAATCAATCTTAATCTTGTGAACCGTTGTCCCGGATAGCCCTTGCTTTGGCGTTGCATCTTCAAAAATTGCAACAAGGGGCAGTTCGAGGGCGGCGGCGATTTTTTCTGCCGTTTTGCGTTTGCAGCTGTGCCCGTTTTTGAGCTTCCATTGAATATTGTTGCTTACGCCGTGCTGTTCAAGCCAAGTTTTTTGCTTGATTGCGCCAAGCGCGGCATAGTCCCGTAAGCGAAAGAATTCTTGCTTGTAGCCACTATTATACAGCTTTTGGAACAATTGGTCAAGTACCTGCGGCGAAATATCTTTGATTTTCATGTGTCCGAGGGCGGGCAAGACATGACGTTCAAGGCTTGCACGATTGCCGCGCAGGGTGGTTTGTTTGATGGTTGACGGCGCGATTTGCTCATAATACCAGTCAAATAACTGCGAGAATTTTTGGTTTTCATTCAGGCAGGTTGTGCCGCGAATTTTCATTTCCCATTCGTGGGCAAACGCGTCCGCAAGCTTTTGTTGCTTTGCCGGGCTAGAACCGGGCGGGGCGCGGAACGTGGTTGTTCGCCGCACCTGCCGCCCATCGTCCATGTAGCCCTGATAGCTTGTGACCAAGAATGAATCGGTTTTGCCGCGTCTGCGGGCTGTTGCCATTTAATCGTCCCCCTTTATGAACTTTTCAAAGAATCGCTCTACTAATTTCAGATAACGCAGCTTGAGCAAGTCGCGCCGTTCTAACAACGGCGCTAATTTTTCGCCCTGTTCCATTTCAAACAGCAACGCCGCCGTATCATCGCCTTTGGGCGTAATGCCGCTGATCGCCGCTATTTCAGCTTCAATGCCCTGCAATTCGCGGTTTAGCTCGTTGAGCTTCCAAACAAGAACAGGAAACCCACCTGCAACCATGCGGTTGAGCGTGGCCTTGTATTCGTCCAACCCGCCGCAGTTTTTGCCTAAATCAAGCTGCTGTTCCAGACAATGCAAAGCGGCATCGTCCAGCCCGGTTTGTTTCCATGTGTCATAATTTGACCCCGGCGTAATGCCCCGCACAATGTAATCAATCGGCACATCGAACACATTCGAAAGCATATTCAGGGTGTACAAGCGCGGAGCCGTGGAGCCGTTTTCGATGTTGCGCAACGCGGATGTGGAAATTTCCAACGCCGCCGCTAATTCCTGCTGGTTCATGTTGTGCAAAGAGCGCAACGCAAGAATCCTTTCACCTATTGAAGCAACCAAAGTTTCATTCGCCCCTTTCAGATATGCCATAGCAATTATGATTGCTATGATGTTGTCATCGCTTGATTTATTGCTATAAACATGGTATCATAGCAATATAACGAGCGTATATATATTATAGCAAGTTATCGTGCGACTGTCAAGGGCTACAGCAAAAATATTTTTAGGCGGTGCAACATGGAACCAACAAAAATCCTAACCATCCGGCAAACAGCAACGGAATTCGGCGTTGCGGAATTCGCGCTGCGGCGTTGGGTGAAGCAAAAGAAATTCCCGGTATTCCGCAGTGGAAACCGGGTGTATATCAACAAAGCGATTTTTGAAACTTACCTGAATGAGGGTGGGCAGTATGAAAGCAATCACAATATATTGCGCTGACACGCGCGGCAACAAATCCAACACAATATATCCCCGGCGCGTGGATGTGAATGACCTTGCCGCGTTCCGTCAAGCTATGGCGTTCGACCATGTGGCGGCAAGCTATCGGGATAACCGCCGGGGTAACGCAAACTTTATCGCTTCAAATTGTTTGATGCTGGACTGTGACAACGACCACAGCGCCGACCCCGCCGCATGGGTAACGCCGCAGGATGTGCAGCAGGCTTTCCCTGGTGTGGCGTTCTATGTTTGTTATTCGCGCAGTCACATGAAGCAAAAAGGCGACCATGTGCCCCGGCCTAAATTCCATGTGTATTTCCCCATTGCGCAAGTCATGGAAGCAGGCGAGTACCGACAGCTGAAAGAACGGGCGCGGGCCTTGTTCCCGGCGTTTGACGCAAATGCCACGGACGCAGGGCGGTTTTTCTTTGGGGTAGAACATCCCCAGGTGGAGTATGTAGAGGGCGCAATCACGTTGACGGACTTTTTCAAGCAACGGCCCGTTATCCGCGAAGGCGAGGGCAGGAACGGTCATATTAACAAACTGGCCTATGATGTGCAATACAACACGCGCGACAGCAAAAAAGCAATCGAGGCGGCAAGGGCAGAAAATAACACGGTATGCTTGCCGCCGCTGGATGAAAGAGAATTTAGAACAACCGTGAAAAGCGCGATTACCGGCGCGGAACGTGACATTGCCGCAAACCCTGATTACGTTCCCCCGGAACAATATAACAGCTTCTATGTTTGGCAATTACCCATAGCAGACCCCAACGCATTATCACAATTAAGCGCTCCCGACCCCAAGGCCCGTGTATTCAGCATTGCCGCCGGACGGTTATTCCTGCAAGCGTTCGGTATTACCCTGCGGATAAACGAAATGAACAAACGCGCCGAAATCAACGGTTTGCCCCCTGCCTATGACGGCGAGGATGCTTTGAACCTGCTGGAAACTCTAATCACGGACGCGGTAAACACTTTGGCATATAAAAAGGCTGGTGGTGCCGTCATTCATAATGTGTTAGCTCTTATTGCAAATGAAAACCGTTATCATCCTGTGCTGGAATTGCTCAATGCCGAACCCTGGGACGGCGCTGACCGCCTGCCGGAAATCTACCGCATCCTGGGCCTGGATGATGATTTTCACAAGACCCTGGTTTACAGGTGGGCATTACAAACCATCGCTGTATTACAAAACAACAGCGCAACGCCAATTGCCACGCAGGGCGCGTTGGTGCTGCAAGGGGCACAGGGCCTGGGCAAAACGCAGTTTTTCCGGCACATTGCCATTCATGACAGCTTTTTCAAAGGCGGGGCCACCATTGATATGAACAACAAAGATTCTCAAATGAGCGCGGTTAAAGTTTGGATGTGCGAGCTTGGCGAAATCGACAGTGTCACGAAAAAAGAGCAGAACCCTTTGAAAGCGTTCATCCTGGAACAGACTGACCGCTTTCGCGAACCATACGCCAAAAACGAGAGCATCCGACCACGGCGCACATCTTTTTGCGGGACTGTCAACCCGGAATTCTATCTGCGGGACGTAACCGGCAACCGGCGTTACTGGACTGTGCCCGTGAAGAAAGTTGACGTAAATCAAATTTTCAATCTGCCGCCGGAATGGTATACGCAGTTTTGGCGACAAATGCAAGCGGAGCTAAGGCGCGACCCGAAAAGTTATCTACTGACAGAACAAGAGCAAGACACTTTAAACGGACGTAATATGAGCTTTGAAACGCAGCTTTTCGGCGAGGATGAATTCATGACCATATTCGACCCGCAGGCTTCTTTTGATTGCTGGCAGTGGAAAACAGCCGCAGACATCGCCGACACCCTCAACAGCAAGTATCATGGATTGCATATTCGCAGCGAGAGCATCGGCGGGAAACTGATACCACGCATCGAAAAACGAACCGGCAAGGCCTTTGGCCGAAAGACCGTCAAGGGACGGCGGCTCATTCATTGCCCGCCGCTCATGGTAACGCATGAATATATTCCACCATTATGATAAACCTGCACCCCAGCAAAAGCCTTATGCATCAACGGTTGCAGCGTCACAAGGTGCAGGGGTGCAGGCTAATATCTATATAATTATGAAAAGTACGTTTTTATACTATATAGGAATATCGCCTGCACCACCGATACCCTGCACCCTATCCCCCCTATCTTCGCCGAAAGAGAGGGTCCCACACACCGATGCAGGAGCTTTCTTTTCCTCTCCACAAAAAAATGATTTTGAGGTGACATGATGGGAATCTTCACAAGAAAAACCCGGCAAACCGGGCAACAGGCTACAATCGAAATCCGCAGCGGGTTCACGGCGTTTTCGGGCACGGCCTACAGCAATGCACAATTCCGCGCCGCCGTGGACGCTATCGCCCGGCACAGCGCGAAACTCAAGGGCCAAATCGCAAATCCCCGGCTGGCGCATTTGCTGGCCGTGGAGCCAAACGCCTACATGACCGCATATGACCTGCTGTACAAAACGGCATCGCAGTATTACAGCACGAACAACGCCTTTGTACTCATCAATCACGGCGCGGGTGGGATTGACGCGTTTTATCCGCTCACGCCGCAAAGCGTGGAGTTCATCGGCGGGCCGGGCGGGCTGTACGCCAAAATGATTTTTGCTGACGGCAAGCAATCTACTTTTTCCTATAATGACCTGATTCATTTACGGCGGCATTTTAGCCAAAATGACCTGCTGGGCAGCGACAACGCGCCGCTATTTCCACTGCTGGAAACGGCTGATACTTTGGGGCAGGGCATCCAAGCGGCGACAAAAAACGGAGTGAACATCCGGGGCATTCTCAAGTTTACATCGTTGGTCAATCCCGAACAGGTGAAGAAAGAAAAAGAGCTGTTCGTCAAAGATTATTTCAATCAGACCAACAACGGCGGCGTGGCAGCGACTGACCAACGCTTTGACTTTGTGCCCACGAACACCGCGCCCTACAACGTACCCACGGAAACAATCGAGGCCGTCAATCGGCAGATACTTGACTACCTGGGCATTGGCGAAAGCATCGTGCGCGGCAATTACAGCGAGGACGAATTCAGCGCATTCTTTGAAAGCACAGTGGAGCCGTTCGCGTTGCTGCTGTCATTGGAATTTACGCGCAAGTGCGGCACGGATATTACTTTCACAGCGGAACGCTTGGAATTTTCCAGCGCGAAAACCCGCATATCACTTTTGCATGAGCTATTGCCCTGCGGCATCGTTAGCATTAACGAAGCCCGCCGCCTGCTGGGCCTGTGCGAAGTCGAGGGCGGCGACCGCCGTTTGCAGTCGCTGAATTATGTGGACACTGCCCGCATTTCAGAATATCAATTGAACGAAAGTGAGGCGAAACAATGAACCATCGAAGCTATGAAATCCGCGCGGGCACGCAGCCGCGCACGCTGGAGGGCCTGGCCGTTGTGTTCGATCAACCCGCCAAAGTGGGGCGCGTGACGGAAATCATCGACCGGCGGGCGTTAGACAATTGCAGTTTGTCGGACGTGTGCTTGCTCACAAACCACGACCCCGGCGGCATTCCCCTGGCGCGTGCGCCCGGCACGCTGTCGCTGGAACTCACCGAAACGGGCCTGCAAATGCGGGCAGAATTGCCCGACACCGAACAGGGCCGCGCCGTGCATGAGGCAGTCAAGCGCGGGGACCTTTCGCAAATGTCTTTTGCGTTTGACGTGGCCGCGCAGGAATTCGACGAAGCGACCCAAACGCGCACAATTACCGAAATCAGCAGAATCTACGAAATCAGTGTGGTCAATTTCGCGGCATACCCACAAACAAAAATTCAGGCGAGAGCCAAAGGAGAAAATGACATGAGCTTTGACCCCATCGCAGCCGCTGTCGCAACAGCGCAGCAAAACGCCGACCCCACCGCAGCCCCCGAATATCGCGCAGCATTTTACAAAACCCTGCTGGGCAAGAATTTGAGTGAAACCGAAACCGCCGCCTATCGCCTGGTGCAGGCCGAAAAACGCGCCGACAGTTTTAACACGCTGAGCAACAGCGCCGCCGTTTTGCCCGAACACACCCTGAATGAAGTCATTTCGCAGGCAAGGCCCCAGGGCGGGCTTTTTAACGAAATCAGGCTGTTCAGCGTGCCCGCGAACTTGGCAATCCCGGTTGCAACGCCAAACGACCCCGCCGCCTGGCACGTGGAGGGCGAAGCTGTCCCGCGCGTAAAAGTTACCACCGCAAGCGTAAAATTTTCAGCGTTCGAGCTCATCAAGATATTATCGCTTTCGGCCGCCGCGCAGCGCATGACCATTGCCGCTTTTGAAAGCTACATCACAAAAGAGCTTGCGGAATGCGTCACGCAGGCAATCAACACGGCGATTATCAGCGGCACCGGCAGCGGGCAGCCGCAGGGCCTGCTTTCGGGTATCACCTGGAACGCCCAAAACAGTATTACAGCAACACAGACAACACTTGCGGATAATTTGCTTGCGGCCATTGCCATGTTGCCCGCAGGCTACGCAGGCGGCGCAAAGTTCGCCATGAGCAACGCGACCCTGTTCGGGCAGGTTTACCCCATCAAAACGACCGTGGGCGATTATGTTTTCATGAGCGACCCGCAGGCGGGCGGCATCCGGCGGCTGTTCGGCTTTCCCATCGTGACGGACGATAATATTCCGGCGGGAACGGTTTTATTCGGCAATTTCGCGTATTACGGCGTGAACGTGCCCGCAGGCCTTGCAATCGAATGCAGCCGTGAAAGCGGCTTCGCCAACGGCCTGATTGACTACCGCGCCCTGTGCATCGCGGACGGCAAGCCCATTGTCCCCGGTGCGTTCGTCAAGCTTGAGGTGCAGACATGAGCCGCAAAATGTATTGGATATTCGACCTTGGCGAGGCATACGACATTCTGCGGCTTGACCGTGACGGCGCGGCGAATGACGAAACCGTGATTGCCCTGGTGGAGGCCCTCCCGGCCTATTTGGAAGCCTCCGCCGGCTACCGGCCCGACCCGCGCCGGGGCTACAGCCACATTGCCAAAACCGCCGGGCGCTTCATCCTGCAACAGTGGTATTACGGGGAGAACGCGGACGCAACCAAGCTCCAGCGCGTGATTGACAGCCTGTTAAAGGCCCTATCTGCCGAAAGGAAAGCATGACATTTTACAACACAAAGGCATGGCGGCGACTATCCAAAGCGTTCATGCAAAGCAAGCATTATATCTGCGAACGCTGCGGCGGGCCTGCGGAAATCTGCCACCACAAGATACACATCACGCCGCGCAATATCCATGATCCGGCTATCACGCTGAACCCTGCCTTGCTTGAGGCGCTTTGTCTGCAATGTCATAATACGGAGCATTTCGGGCGAGGTGGAGCGGTTATAACAGGGCTAATTTTTGATGAACAGGGCGACCTAAAGGAGGGGTTAACATGAAATATATCACGTTGGCACGGCAGGCCCCGGCAGAACGGCGCAAAGCGGCGCTTGACCTAGCCCGGCAGCTGGATTTTCTCACGGCAGAGTTGGCGAAATATCAGGCGCAGGAGGATAAACGCAGCTATCAGGCGACTTTGCGGCTGTTCCTGCCAACGCAAAAGCAGTTCTTGAAATTATTGCCTGCGCCGGACACCGCGCCCGCCGACCCGCTGACGGAATTCATTCAGGAGGGGGCGGCATTGTGAACTACATTTTGCAGTACAACGAAGCATTGCGGCGGGGCGAAATCCCCGCCTGCAAGCGCGTGAAAGCGGTTTATTCAAGACTGGCGGCAGAGATAAAAGAGCCGGGAAAATATGTTTTCGATGAAGCAAAAGCCAACAGACCAATTACATTTATAGAGCGTTTTTGCAAGCACAGCAAGGGCGAATGGGCGGGACAAAATGTCAAGCTGGAGCTGTTTCAAAAGGCTTTTATTCAAGCTTTGTTCGGCTTTGTTGATAAAGACACGGGATTGCGGCGTTATCGTGAAGCGTTCTTTCTTGTAGGTCGCAAGAATGGGAAATCAACTTTGCTTGCAGGCCTTGCGCTGTATATGCTCATTGCTGACAATGAGGGCGGGGCCGAAGTCTACAGCACCGCGACAAAGTACGCGCAGGCCCGGCTTGTGTTTGACGAAGTGCATCACATGGTGCAGCAGTCGCCGGAAGTGTCAAAGCACATTGCGAAACGCAAAAATGACCTGTATTTCAGGCCTGCCATGTCGAAAATGCAGCCATTGAGCCGCAATTCTGACAGTCTGGACGGCTTGAACGCGCATTTTGTTATTATGGATGAGTTGCACGGCGTGAAAGACAGAAATTTATATGAAGTCATGCGGCAATCGCAATCTGCCCGGCGGCAACCTTTGCTTATGATGATTACCACGGCGGGCACCGTGCGCGAATGCATTTTTGACGATATGTACAACTATGCTTGCAATGTTGCTGACGGCGTTGTGGACGATGCAACATTCCTGCCCCTGCTGTATGAATTGGACGAACGCGGCGAATGGACGGACCCCGGCGCGTGGATGAAAGCAAATCCGGCCCTGGGCAGCATCAAAAAGCTGGATGATTTGCATCAAAAAGTAGAACGCGCGAAGCAAGAGCCTAATGAGTTGAGCGGCGTTTTGTGCAAAGAATTCAATATCCGCGAAACCGTCAAAACGGCGTGGCTATCCTTTGACGCTATAAATAACGAAAGCACGTTTGACCTGGAACAGTTCAGGGGCGGGTACTGCATCGGCGGCGTGGACCTTTCCATTACGACAGATTTATCTTGCGCAAGTCTGTTATTTATGCGCCGGGGCTGTGATGAAAAATATATCTATCAAATGTATTGGCTCCCCGCTGATTGCCTGCAAGAGCGCGTGAAAATCGATAAAATTCCATATGACAAATGGATGCAGCGCGGATTTTTGCGCTTGTGCGCGGGGAATAGCATTGATTATTCAGACGTTACGGCCTGGTTTACGGACACCTGCAAGCAGTATGATTTGTTCCCGGCATGGGTGTATTATGACAGCTACAGCGCCCGCTATTTCGTTGAGGAAATGCAGGCGCAGGGCTTTAACATGGTGCGCTGCATCCAGGGAGCCAAGACCCTGAGCCTGCCCATGCAAATGCTGGGTAGTGATTTGAAAGCGCACAAGGTGATTTATAACAATAACCCCGTACTGAAATGGTGCTTGACGAATACTGGCGTACAGACCGACCGTAACGGAAATATTGTGCCCATCAAAAATCAATCGCCGCGCCAACGGATTGACGGCACGGCGGCGTTATTGGATTGTTACGTGGGGCTGTATGAGCATTATAACGAATATAGGGAGGCGATATGATGAAGCTTAAAGACAAGCAAATTGAGATTTTGCGCGTGGCACACATCAAAGACGCGGACGGCTTTGCCACCGAGCACCATGTGCCCATCCATCGGGGCAGGCTGTGGGCGTATTTTCGGCAGTTATCCGGGCATGAGATATGGGCGGCACACGCCCAACACGCCGTGGAGGATGTGCTGTTTCAAGTCAATTGGCGTGGGGATATTGATACCCGGTGTGTGGTTTTGCATGGTGGGCGGATGTATGATATTACGCGGGTTGATACGTTTGAGGGGTACAAGGCTGACTTGGTGCTTTATGCGAGGGGGAGGGGTTAGGGCGACTGTACTTAATGCGCAAGGGGGATGTGTTTTCAGTGGCGCAAGATTATTGAACGCACTGTTTTTTCTTCCAGACTTCAGCATCGGCAAGCGTCTGCTCAATAAAATCATGTTTCCCTGAAAGATATTTTTCTCTTCCGGGGTCATGAGGATTTTCAGCGGCAAGCCTAACTTTAAGCGTTTCATACGCCTGTGCAACTGACAAATTGATGTTGAGATAATCGCGAAAGTTGACATAGTTGTGCCATTGCGGGCTGTTTGTTTGAACAATATGAATATTGCAAATGCGCTTATCGTTCTTAAAATCATGCCAAACGGCGTATCGGTGCCATTCAGTCGCGCCCTTTGGCTTATAAATGAATCCCGCCATTTCAAGCGCGGGAATCAACGGTTCAATTGCTTCAAAATCATCAACAGCTACAGCAATGTCAATAATCGGCTTTGCTTTAATGCCAACAATTGAAGTGCTTCCGACATGCTCAATTCCTTTCGCCGTTTCGCAAAACACAGCAGATAACCGCTTTGTAATTAGGGATGCTAACATCTCCCATGCCGGTTCGTAGTCGACCATCTCAACCCGGCCTCGTTTTATGCCAATCACCATGCCGTTGCCTCCTTTAATTTTGGGGCTTGCCCAGTGTATTTTTCTCCAGCATATTTGAACAGAGCAAAAATGTGCCCGAGATTTCCGTCGCCGGCAAAGCGGCTGATGTCAAAGAAATTCTCCGTGGTATCAATCCAAGCAAGCTCTTTTTCGTCACCGCTGACTTCTACTGCGTGACCAAGCTTGCCGCAATATACTGCAATGTGAAAACCGTTATAGTAATATGTGAAATCCGCCAAGTGGTGCAACGTAATATCCGTTATCCCGGTTTCTTCCGCCAGTTCTCGATACGCAGCGGTGAGGCCAGCCTCGCCCGGCTCAACTTTCCCGCCCACAAGATTGTAAAGACCCATATACGGTTCTTTGTGCCGTTTGCACATCAGCACTTTATCGGCGGTGGGATTGAACACCCAAATTAAGTTTAGGTTATGCATGCTTATGACCATTCCTTTCTTGCTTTGCTGTGAAAGGCACAAAAGGACAATGAAACGATTGTGCTTTCGCATTGGATGTTGTTTGTGATATAATTGTTAATCTGCACACAACCCAAAATGCCGCGCAAGTGCATCAAGCGTTTCCACCTTCGTGTCTTTTTCGTTATCTTCTCGAACAATTGTAAAAAATCCGCTGTTGGCAAACTTATCGTAGACCTCCGGGCCGCTACCTTTGGCCATGCAGGCCAAAAAGTTTTGCATGCTCTTTTCGGGGTCTTTTGCTTGCATGATTTGTTCTTTGAGAAATACTTTTTCCGGGTCATCGCGGTCAAAAAACCGTTCAACGGACAGCGACTGCGGCGATAGCATGATGGCCACTTGGTTATAATCCGCAATCTCACGCAACACATCCACAGGGATATTGGTATCCACGATGGTTTTTTGTGTTTGCGATACACTGATGAGATGCATGATTTCAAACTCAACGAGTTCTCGTGCAGTTCCTGCGAGCCAATCGCCGTATTCTTGCGGCGTTCGGTTGATAAACTCCTGCCAGTCTTTCATGGTTTGGAAATAGCACAGGTTTGGGTGTGTTTGCGGGTTGATGAGATGCTGCGGCACGCAGTCGTAATTCTCACCGCAATGAACTAGGTCGTATTGTTCGGCAAGCATGCGCACCATAGTGGATTTGCCTGCATATGCCGTGCCGTTGATGAATAGCACGTTTTTTAAGTAATGCGTTAACAGCTTGTTGTTTATCTGCATATCACATCCCCAGCACCCGGATAAGTCCATCAATTTCCTCCGGTTCTTCAAACATAGCGTTGCTGCGGGCGAACAGTTCGTCGTGCACAAAGTATTCCCGCAGGCCTTGTTGTTGCACCATGTTGTTGCGTTGTGTCATTTGTGCCACGCGCTGCTGCTCCGGCACACACACATAAACCCACTGCACGGGCAAGCCGGTGGCATTCAATCGCGCACGGTCGGCGGCTGTCCAAAAGCCCCAGTCGAACACCACATCAATGCCTTTTGCAAGCATTTGCCGCGCAAGTTCCAGCAGATAGCTTTCTACCAGTTTGCGATTTTTGCGAATGAGTTCGCACTGTTGCCCGAACAGCGGCAGCATAAAGTTGTCGCACGACAAAAGCACGCCGGGCAGCGTGTTTGCATATGTTGTTTTGCCCGAACAGGGCTTGCCGATGATGGCAGTAATGTGGGGCATCGTTTCGGTCTTTCCAAGTCATTTTATACCATTATACCACGCCCCTGCGCAACCCGCAAGCAAAATTTTCAAGAATTGGCAAGAGCTGCATCAAGTTTCGGCAGGAATTTTCGCGCATCGTTTGCCAAATTCAACGACAAATAAGCGACAAAAAGGGTTTGTGTTCACCACAAGCCCTTAATTATAGCCGTTAAATCAAAACCACATCCATATCCAGCCGAATCCGATAAAGAACAGTATCCAGTTCAAAAAGTTGGATGCATATCTTGTGTTGAATATCCTCCCGCCTGAAGGATTGTCCCCGCCATTGTCGTTACCGCTAGTTTTTTCTATAATGGGCAGGTTTGTCAAATAGGGGAAGCCCTGATTCTTTGAAGCTTCAATTGTCCATGTGTTGTCAAAATCAAAGCCGCTAAAGCTGGAAGCTGTTTGCATTTCTATTTTGCTTAATGCTTTGGCATTGGCTGTTGCTGTCGCGTCATTGCCCACAGCATTTGCGGTCTGATTGAGGAAACAACAATTAGATAACACCGAAACGCTTCCTTCGCCTAAAATACCGCCTATGTTAGAAAAGGTTGTTTGTGCCGTTGCAGTGAGAGTTCCAGCGTTATAAGCTTGCCACGGTAAAGATTTTGTCTGATAGCTTGTAGCCCTCCGGCGCGGTGGTTTCCTTGATTTCGTATTCGCCGTAAGGGATATTGAGGAAAGCGGCCATGCCGTCCGCGCCGGTGGTGTCCTCGGCTATCAGTTCACCGTTTTGGAACAATCCGAACGTCGCCCCGGCAAGGGGTTTCCCCGTGGCCTTGTCGGTCTTTATGATACGGATGTCCCCGCGAATGAGCTTGTTGT
>Ga0123356_10005821_pt1 | contig 12515 bp, 14 predicted proteins | sample TergutEmb28metaG_2_FD_92546 | JGI IMG/M metagenome (GOLD analysis project Ga0123356, IMG submission 92546) | Embiratermes neotenicus P3 segment gut microbial communities from Petit-Saut dam, French Guiana - Emb289 P3 | ecosystem: Host-associated > Arthropoda: Insects > Digestive system > Gut ... | reverse complement strand
TGATTTGGAAGATTTATTTTGATTTGTTACAATATTTTTATCAACAGAAATTATGTTAAGAAAAAATTGCATATATGCTGTGTGCAGTGCTTGTTTTTGCGCAGTCTGGATTGCTGGTGGGGGGTTGGTTGTTGTTGGTTGTTGGGTTGTTGTTATAGTGGATTAACTTAAAAATTAGCAATACATATTTTATGGTATCATCAGTGCAACGTAGCAACCATGTAAAATTTGCACATTAATATTACCTCATCCATCTGTTACAGCTTCACAATGATGAGGAAATTACACTTCTAAAGTTAAACGGCTATAGTTCGGGGCGGGTTTTTAGGTGTTGGGGGTGCAGATGGTTTGGTTGGTGTTTGGGTTTATTGTTGCGATTTTTGTTTTTTTGTTTCGGGGGCGGCCTTGTTGGTCTCGGTAGGATGTTAATTGGCAGAGGTAGGCGTATTTTTCGATGTGTTGTTTTGTTATGCTGACCATGGTGTTCACCCGTTTGTAGGTTAAAATATTTTTTAACCTACGGATGAGTTGTTATTGAGGCTGTTTTCTCATTTAAACCTTTTTTAAAGCCTTTTAATGTGTAGGCTAAAAAAAATTCCCGGAATTCAGGCTATAAATGTTGTTCTTTAGCTTGTTTAACAAGGTTATGTTACGTTTTTAATGCTCAAAATAGAATTATATCATTTTTGGGCGGTAAGAAAATATTCTGGAATTACGGGTTGTTTGTTCTTCTTTGGAGGTGTTAGATGAGATGCACCCTATTTGTTGTATTGAGCATGTGGGTTGGGGTAGGGTGATTACTCCGTGGCAGGTGGATGTGTGCAGGGCGTTTGGGTTTAAGATTCCTAAGGGGCGTAGTTCTTCTGTTTTACCTCAAAAACCCAACCGTAAACAAGGCCGACCACGAAAAAACGCTAACTATGGTTTATAGTAGAAAAATTGAAAAACTCACAAGGTATGTGTGAAAATATTTGTTGAATAACTTCGGCATAAAAATTTAAACTCTAATGAAAAATGCAACGCCCCGAGTTTCGAAAAATTAGACGTTTTTTAAAAAAAAAGAGCAGGTCTGGGAAGTTTGTTAGAGTAGTTGGTTGTAGAAGCAACTGTATTCGCCGGTGTGACATGCGGGGCCAGTTTGTTCGACTATGTATAGTAGCGAGTCATAGTCACAGTCTGTGTTTACCGAGATTATCTTTTGTGTGTTTCCGCTGGTTTCACCTTTTATCCAGATTTCGTTTCGGCTACGGCTCCAGTAGGTTGCTTTTTTGGTTCTAAGGGTTAGTTCCACTGCTTCTTTGTTGGCATAGGCCTGCATTAGAACAAATTTGGTTTTAGCGTCTTGGGTTATAACTGGGATAAGTCCATTGCCTTTTTTGAAGTCTAGTTTTGCGAGTAATTCGTCAGGGGTTATTGTCGTATGGTCACCCCCATTTTGTGCAGGTAATCTTTAACTATTGGAAGGGGATAGTTGTTGTAGTGGAAAATTGAGGCGGCTAGTGCTGCGTCAGCTTTGCCTTCGGTGAATACGTCATAGAGGTGTTTGGGTTCTCCGGCTCCGCCGCTTGCGATGATAGGGACGTTGACGTGTTCGCTGATGTTGCGGGTTAGCTCGATATCGTAGCCGTCTTTGGTTCCGTCTTTGTCCATGGAGGTTATTAAAAATTCGCCCACACCTAGTTTTTCGGCTGTGTTAGCCCAGGCTATGGCGTCTATACCGGTGAGTTTTCTGCCTCCGTAGGTGACGACTTCAAACCAAACTGGACCCTGGGGGGTTTTTATCGTGGTTTTGCCGTTGGTTGGGGTGGGGTTGCGCTTGACATCTATAGCGCAGACGACACATTGTCGTCCAAAGGCATCGGCTAGTTCGGTAATGAGGTGGGGGTTTTCGATTGCTGCTGTGTTAACTGAGATTTTATCGGCGCCACTGCAAAGAATCAGTCGTGCATCTGCTACACATCTGATGCCGCCTCCGACTGTGAAGGGAATGTTGATTGCTTTTGCGACTTCTTGGACGTATTTGCGCATAATGGCACGTTTTTCGCTTGAGGCGGTAATATCTAGAAATACGAGTTCATCAGCGCCTTGGTCGCTGTAGCGTTTAGCCATCTCGGTTGGATCACCAGCGGATTTGGGGTTTTGAAAGTTTATGCATTTAACGACTTGACTGTGATCAACATCGAGGCAGGGTATGATTCGTTTTACTAGTGGCATATTAGGTCCCTATTTGTACTAGTGCTTCTCTTAGGGTGAAACGGTTTTCATATAGGGCTTTGCCGATAACGGCTCCGTGGCATTTGATTTCTTTGAGTGCCACCAAGTCGCTGATGGTGCCTATACCGCCTGCAGCGATGATTTTGGTGTTTGAAGATTTAACAGCATCAGAGAGGGTTTGGAGGTCGGGGCCGTTTAGCATGCCGTCTTGTGCGATGGAGGTTATAAGGAAAGTGTGAACGCCTATCTGGGTGTATTTGTTGAGGGCTTCGTCTACGGTCATGGGGGTTTCGGTTTGCCAGCCATCGACCATGATGTGACCGTTGCAGTTGTCTAGGGCTACTATGACGGTGTCGTCACCGAAGGTTTTTTGGATTTTTGTAATAGCAGAAGGATCGCTAAATGCTAAAGATCCCAGTATGACTTGGCTGACGCCTACTTGGAGGAGGGTTTCAGCGACTTCGTAGCTGCGTATGCCTCCGCCGACTTGGAGGGGCAGGGTGATGTTTTTTGCAATATCGCCAATAACAGCTCGGTTGTCACCAATGCTAAAGGCGGCGTCGAGATCGATTATGTGAAGTTTGCCTGCCCCCTCGCTTTGCCAGCGTTGGGCGGCTTGAAGGGGGATGCCGAATTGGGCTTCGTAGATTTTGGCGGTTTCGGCGGCGCCTTGGGTTAAGCGGACGATTTTTCCGCTCATGAGATCTATTGCGGGAATTAACTGCATATTTATCACCTTATCGTACAATTATTTTTGCAAAGTTTTTAAGTATTTGAAAACCTGCGTCGCCTGATTTTTCGGGGTGGAATTGAGTGCCATAGATGTTTTTTTGGGCGATAGCAGAGGTGAAGGTTTGACCATAGAGGGTTTGTGTGGCCACTATGGTTGGATCTTGGGGGTCGGGGTATAGGGAGTGGACAAAGTATACATATGTGCCCTCGGGGATATTTTCAAAGAGTTCACTTGGTTTTTTGATGTTGAGGGTGTTCCAGCCCATGTGGGGCACTTTTACTGTTTTGGAGAATTGTTTGACTGGGCCTTTGAAGAGGGCTAAACCATCTCCGGGGCCTTCTTGGCTTGTTTCAAAAAATAGCTGTAAGCCTAAACATATGCCAAGTATTGGTGTGCCCTCGGTTGCTTTGGTGTGTAGGGTTTCTTTGACGGGGGTTAGTTTTTCAAGTGAAGCGGTATAGTTTCCGACTCCGGGCAGTGCGATGGCATCTGCTTGGGCTAGGTCCTCTTTGGTGGTGGCGATGGTGGTGGTTAGACCAGTTTTTTCTAGGGCGATCTTTAGGCTAAAAAGATTGCCTGCGCCGTAATCAAATATGGTTGTGTTGGCCACTTAGATGACTCCTTTGCTACTGGGTACACCTTTGCGTCGGGGGTCAGGGGTAGTTGCTTGGCGAAGGGCAAGGGCAAGAGCTTTGGTTGCGGCTTCGGCTTTGTGGTGGTCGTTGTTACCATATAGGACAAAGATGTGGATGTTTGCTTGTAGGGTTTGAATGAGGGATTCAAAGAAGTGTACAATGTCTTCGGTGGGCATGGCTTCTATTTTTTTGCCTCTAAGTTTGAGGTCGAGTTTAGTGTAGGGTCGTTTGACTAAATCTACAGCTGCAAAGGCCAGTGAGCAGTCCATAGGTGTGGTTGCGCTTCCAAAGCGGGCGATACCTTCGCGGGTGCTCAGGGCTTTGTTTAGGGCTTCTCCTAAGGCCAAGGCAAGGTCCTCTACGCAGTGGTGTACCAGGTCACCCTTGGCTGAGACCGATAGATCAATTAGGCTATGAGTGGCCAGTGAGGTTAGCATGTGATCAAGAAACGGTACCCCAGTAGCTATGATAGCTATGCCCTCCCCGTCTAAGTTGACACTAACTCTAACTTCGGTTTCTTTGGTTTTACGGTAAACCTCTTGAGTCCTCATCATTTTTTTCTCCTTGAATTTGTTTTAGTGCCTCGATTAGTTTAGCATTCATCTCAGGCAGACCCACAGTCACGCGGAAGCAGTTTTTGTATTGTAGGAGCATACCCCATTTCTTGAGTATGATGCCCCGTTTAAGCAGTTTGGTGTAGACTTGATCTGCGGGGGTTTGGGTGTTTATGAGTATGAAGTCTGCCTGTGAGGGAAATGCCTCTACACCCTCTATTTGGTTGAGTTGATTTATGAGGTTTGTGCGCTCAGTTATAAGTGCTAAGACGGCACTTTGGGTTATGGTGATGTTTTCGAGCATTTTTATACCCATACGGATAGAAAATCCGCTCACGGGATAGGGCAGAGGGGATTTATCGCGCAGGATCATTGCTAATTCAGGGTTGGCCACGGCATATCCCAATCGCAACATGGCTAGACCAAAGGCTTTGGAGAACGTACGCAGAATAATCATGTTGGGGAACTCGTGTATGCGTGAAATAAAGCTATAGTTAGCAAATTCGCCATAGGCTTCATCTATAATCACTATACCGGGGAAAGCGTGAGTTAGTTCTTCGATGTCTTTGGGGTTTAGTTGGTTTGCGGTGGGGTTGTTTGGGGAGCACAAATAGAGCAACCGTGTTTTATCTGAGAATGTTTCAAGCATGGCAACGGTATTGAGTTGAAAGTTGGCGTTTAGGGGCACTTCTATGTATTGGCCGCCTTGCCGCTTAACACAGAGCCGGGGGATAGCAAATGAGGGGGTAAATGATACCGCCATATCTTTGGGCTCAATAAAGAGCCGTATCACGCGGTCCAGCAACTCATCGCCTGCGTTGCCCACCACTAAAAAGTCCTCTGGAACATCTAGATAGCAACTTAGTTTTTGACGTAGTTTGATTTCTTCATCCTCAGGGTATAGGCGTAGATCGATTTCGTCACATAGCTGCTTCATGAGGGAGATCTGTTTAGCACGGTCGATGTAGAGGTTTTCGTTAAAGTTTAGTTTAACGATTTTTGACTGCTCAACTCCGAGTTGACTGGCTAATCCCTCAGATGTGACCCCGGCGTTGTAGCAGTCAATAGCCTGCAGGTGGGTCAATTTCTCAGTAAACCATGCGCGATAGGAGCTCATTGTTGAAATCTCGCCTCGATTGCTTTGGAGTGATTGGGAAGATCCTCCGTGTCAGTTAGGACCTTGATGTGTGTGCGGACTTTTTCTAAGCCTTCCTTGGAGCATTCTGCGATGCTAACTCGGCGCATAAAGTCAAGGGCAGAGAGGCCAGAGAAGGCGTGAGCAAAGCCGTTTGTGGGTAGTACGTGGTTTGTTCCACTGGCATAGTCGCTTAGTGGTACAGGGCTGTAGGGTCCCAGCAGGATTAAGCCTGCAATGAGACGTTCGGAGAGTACTTGGGCGTTGTTTGTCATAACTTCTAGGTGTTCGGCGGCGAATTGGTTGGTTAATTTGATGGCTTCATCCATGTTGGTGCAGACGATAATAAACCCATATTTGGAGAGGGATTCTGTGATTTTTTCGGCTCGAGGGGCTGTGGCTATTAGTTTGGTAATCCAGGTTTGTACGTCTTGGGCTATTTTTGGGGAGGTTGTTATTAGGGCTGAGATGCTGTCTGTGCCGTGTTCGGCTTGGGAGATCATGTCGTAGGCAATTAGGCGGGCGTCTGCGTATTGGTCGGCTAGAATGAGGATTTCGCTGGGTCCGGCGGGCATGTCTATGGCTGTGTCTTGGGAGACTATGACTTTGGCGGCTGTGACATATTTGTTGCCGGGACCGACGATTTTTTGTACTGGGGTTATGGTTTGGGTGCCATAGGCTAGAGCCGCGATGGCTTGGGCGCCTCCGATTCGATAGATCTCAGTTATACCGCAGATGTCAGCGGCGACAAGTATCAAGGGGTTAACTTTGCCCTCTGCATTTGGGGGAGAACATATCACAACTCTTTGGACACCTGCGATTTTAGCGACCAGAGCAGTCATTATTACGGTGCTTGGGTATGTTGCTTGGCCTCCAGGGACATAACAGCCGACGCTCTCTATGGGTTGTAGTACCGTTTTTATCATGATGCCCTCGTTGAAGATTTGAACATCGGTTTGGGTGAGTAGTTGTTTTTGAAAGATGCTGACGCGTTGTTTCATAAAGTCGATGGCAGTTATTTGTTGTTTTGTGACTTGTTGGTAGGCTTCTTTTATTTCTTGAGGGCTGATTCTAAGGGTGGCTGGTGTGAGATTGGTGTGGTCAAATTTTTGGGCGAAGTCTATTAGGGCTGGGTCTCCTTTGGTGCGAATGCTATCTATGATGGCTTGTACGGTTATGTGGAGTTCTGCTTGGTTTTGGTTGGTTTGTTGTCTGCAGAACCAATCTTGGGGTAGCTGGTTTGAGTTCCACAGTTTTAGGGTTGGTTGGTCTTCTTGCATTGGCAATCAGCGCTCCGAGCGATCTCATCAAGGGCTAGCACCTGGCGGGGTTCAAACACCACTAAACCCTGGGCTATGCGGCGGATTTTGGGAAGTATCTCTAGGAAGCAGTCTTTTTCGATGACTGTATTAACACCTACCCATTCCTCGTCTGCTAGGGGGCATATGGTTGGGTTTTTAAGGGCAGGTAACTCGGTTAGCAGGGTTTGGAGGTTTTCTTTTTTAACGTTAGCAAATATGTGTATACGTTTTGAGCCATCGATGACGCCTCTAAATAGGGCCACAATATCGTAGATTTTTTCGCGCTTCTCAGGGTCGTGGAGTGCTTTTTTATTGGCGATAAGTATTGCTGCGGATGTGAGAACAGTGTCGATTATACGCAGTCCGTTGGCTTCTATGGTAGTGCCGGTTTCAGTCACATCCATGATGCAGTCACTGTTCTCGGGGGGTTTAGCCTCGGTGGCGCCAAAGGAGAGAAAGATTTTAGCTTTGGGGTTATCACCCTTTCGCCACCATGGAGTAACCAACACTGGATCGGCTTCGCCAAAACGGGCCTTGTATTCAGGTGTGTTTTTGAGGTACTCAGAGGCGATGTTGAGGTACTCGGTGCTGACGCGGAAGTTTTTACCCTGACTCCAAATTGATTCCATAAACTGACCAAGCGTGGTGCCTGCTGGAACACTTTTTGGCACTGCGATGACTAGACGGATTTTGCCGTACTCAAGGTTTTGGAGGACCTCTACATCAGCGCGGTTTTCTTTCACCCAATCCTCACCTGTGATGCCTATATCCTGTAGACCTTCACTGACAAACACAGGGATTTCTTGGGGGCGTAATACTTTCATTTCAATTTGGGGGTCGTTTATGCTTGGGCGGTAGGTACGATCAGTTCCACCGAGTTTAAATCCGGATTTGGAGAAGAATTCTGCGGTTGCTTTTTCTAGGGAGCCTTTGGGGATGGCAAATTTTAATTTATCCATAAATTTTCACCTAAACATTTAGAGTTACATCTAGGGGTTTTTTGTTTTGTGAGAATATTCTGTTTTGGGACTGTGCCTAATTTACAATAATAAATCGATATTAAGCTTCCAATGAAGGCAATCGCCTTGTATGAACGCAATCCCTCATCATACGTCACTAAATGACACCACAACAGCTGTCTCCCTAATAAATTATTGCATCAATACCAGGTTAAACCCTCACCCAAGTACCGTAGAGCAATTTTTAGAGAGGTGACCTCGTTTAAACAGTAAATAGATAACCCGCATATAAACAAAACGCGAAACCAACAGCAAAAAAATCAGCAACCAACCACAACCAAACTTAACAGATTTGTTTGGCAATAGCTGTAAACTAAGCATTACAGTTGTAAATATGTTTTGTTTCGATAATGTCACCGCACAGTAATCCGATAATCACACGCCAACCCATCAATCTGGGACCGCATCCGGCAATGTCAACACACCCGCTTACATACGCACGAGTGGCATTGCTGTGTTATACTAAGGATTATCATAATCAGCCCTTGACTAAGGTGCAGAAAACGACTAATCTGACGACATCAAAAGATGGGGGTTGGGTGGATCAGTTTTTTGGCTATAGGCAGGTCTATGAGGGCTATTTGTGGGGTTGTGGGGTTAGTGTGTGGGTTCAGATTGCGCATCATTTGGCGTATAATTTTAAGCAACATGAGCATCTATCGGAAGCTAGGCACGTTCTCATAATATAGACAAAAATATGGTCAACCCCAAGCAAAATCAAGCAGTAATCGAACAAATCAACCCAATCTGTTTGCTAACATAGAAACTGTCAAACACACCTAATAGAGCCACAAACAAATCGTCCAAACAGATTTTCGGAGATCCCCATAAGCATAAGCAGACAACAACCAACACTCAATAGACTATGGTTTAAGGTAAACACCTAACAGATACGTACAGAAACCTCACGTACACCAGATAACTCAGCATACCCCACAAATCACTATACGAATAAACGAACTGGTTAACAAATCAAAATAGAGTGGACCGGGGGGGATTTGAACCCCCGACCTCTTGATTGCAAATCAAGCGTTCATACCAGCTGAACTACCGGCCCGTATCTGCCAAATTATACGGTTCTTTGATATTTAGGTTTTGCCAACCCACCACAAAGACTGATAAAACAATACCGAAATAGAATAAAAACCTTCAAAGTAAACAGCTGTATACATAGCGGCGAATTTGTTCTATGTAAGTATTAAGGCAGACACCCACACTTGCCATGCATCAATCAGTACCGTTAGATGACTTTGTTTAGTTTATATTTGTATGCGTGGTGCATTGATTAATTTTTTGTTCTGCAACAAAGTAAAGAAAGACAAATAACTAAAAACTTGCTTAGCATTGTCAGATGAGATGATGCCTCTGTTTCAGCCTTGGCTAGAGATAACGACTGTGAGTAACTGTAGTATTGACTGCAGTTATTGCCCGCAACGTATCTTTCAAAAACACTATCACGGTTGCAAAACTTTAGTTCTCGACGACTTCAAATTAGCGCTGTATAGTGTGCCAAAATATGTACCGATCCATTTTTCGGGTTTTGCCGAACCTTTCCTAAACGCACAATGCATAGATATGATAGAGTACACTCACTCACAAGGCCACAAAATCAGTTTGTTCTCAACACTTGTCGGTCTAAAAAGCAAAGATGTTAAACGCCTCAGACACTGTAACCCCGAAGTAACGCTACATCTGCCAGATAATTTAGGGAACGCCAAAATTCCACTCACCCAAACATACAAAGACACCCTATCAGAGGCTATGAAACAACTCCGCATCACAACCCTCTATGTGATGAATGAGCGTTTCATATCAAACGAACGAGCAGGATCCTGTACAGATACACAAAAAAGACACATACGCGGCTGGTTTTTCTGCGAGAAACTCTCTGCACCCCAGTTTGTGATGTTGCCCAACGGTGATGTGACTTTGTGCTGTATGGATTTTGGTTTGAAACATCCGCTGGGCAACTTGACGTCTCAATCATGGTTTGACATCATCAGATCACCTAAGTATCAAAGCGTATGTGCCAATCGGTTCAAAATAGATGGAGATGTTCTATGCAGAAAATGCGCATGGGCTTCAATAAACTTTAGAGCCAAGTACTACATTAAACGAGTAGTGCAAAGATACTATGCTAAACAATGCATAGCACAGTATGCAAAGAGTAACTTTGAGGGCGTTTCTAAGTAACTGCCCAGCAGGCAATAGTGTGTATTATTGTGCAAATATTTTTCTGGGACCCAAAGCAGGTTAAAATCTAAAAATCTGGTGCTTAGCTCGTTATTCTCTGTTAACGGTATTTCTAAAAAAATTCACACAATGGTAGTGTACATCACCAAACAGACACTACCTACAGCCAAGCCTGCTGAGCAACAACGTTTCTAACCCTTCGGTCTAATCAGGATTTTCTTTAGTACCCAATTCACCATTATTAATTGACATTTTTTTGGCAATATAGTTATCAATGGTTTCGGCGATTTTACGAGAGGCGACAACGGCCTCAACCACTGTTCTTGCCCCCGTCACAACGTCTCCGCCCGCAAAAACACCCTCGCGGCTTGTATGACCCAAACCATCAACAACTACCAAACCGTTTATGCCCACATTAATTCCGGTGGTGGATGAGACAACAACTGTACGCGGTCCTTGGCTTGCCGCGATAATAACTGAGTTGGCTGAGTAGAGTTTTTCTGTGCCGGGAATTACTCTTGACTGTTTGCACCCAGTTTCATCGATATATACCTCAGAATCAGCAAATATCACACCCTCGTCTATAATCTCTACGGCTAATTTATTTAATTCAAGCCTTGCGCCATCAATTTCAGCATATTGAAGTTCATGTTCAGATGCAGTTATGGCAGACTTGTCTTTATGATAAACAATTAATACCTCTTCGCATCCATGTCGAAAGGCAGTGCGCGCAACATCCATTGCAACGTTGCCTGCGCCGATGATGATGAGTGATTTGCCCAATCGATAAACAGAGGGGTTTTTTAGGTACTCAATAGCAAAATGAACATGACCCAAACTTTCACCTTTGATGTTTAGCTTGCGGGGTTGCCATACTCCTGTGCCCATAAAAATTGCGAGAAATCCGTCGCGAAATAGATCGTCTACGGTTAGGTTTGATCCAATGGTAGTGTTGGGACGGATTTTTACGCCACTTTCAATCAGGGTTTCCATCAGCTGGTCTACGATTCGTTTTGGCAGGCGAAACTCGGGTATGCCATAGCGTAAAATTCCGCCAACTTGATCATGTCTTTCAAAAATTGTTACATCATAATCTTTTTTTGCAAGCAAAAATGCGATGGTCATGCCCGCTGGACCTGAACCAAGAATGGCCACTTTCCCGCGGTTTCGAAGCGAACGTTTGGGTTTGTAATTGTATAGGTAATAGTCCGATATATATTGCTCAATTGCACTTATAAAGACGGGAACTCCCTTTTTGCCCATTACGCAGTGTCCCTCACATTGGTTTTCCTGGGGACACACATGACTACACACCAAAGAGAGGGGATTGTTCTCAAAGAGCAAATTGCCTGCTTCTAATAATTTACTTTCAAGAAGCAACGCAATAGCTTTGTTTATAGGAGTGTGAATCGGACATCCCTTGCGGCATAAAGGAGTCTTGCATTGTAAACATCTCTTTGCATCTTCAATTATGTATTTCCTCATACAAACCGCGTCTCCTTACTCCATTGAATAAGATGCACCATATCCGGAACCTTTTTAGCCCATTCCAAAATCTCAATAAGCCAGGTTAGAGAGTTAAACCTTCCGTTTTTAATCCATACTATCTCATCGAATCTATTTTGGCGTGTCAAGGCATCCAAAATAAGTGTTTTAACAGCCAAACAAAAGTTGCTGGGCATTATGTGTTCTTGTTTGGTTGGAATTGGTTGATTTCTTTGGTGCCTTTGGTTAGGGTGACTCTGGATATGCCGGATAGGGTGCTGACTTGTGTTATGCCGTCGTGTCCTATAACTTTGGCTTCTATGGCTACAAATAGTCTGCGTTGTTTTTCATTTAAGTAAGGCATCATGCGGTTATTCGCAATTTCCAAAGCAGACTAGACGAATCCACGATTTTGACACCCCCCTATGAAGAGGGATACTATAGAATCATCACACCAATATGCAAATGTTATTTTCTAACAATCCCTTAGTTGAGCGATTGTTTTAAAAACCCAGCATCAACTATACTATTGGAGAAATATTATGGATATCGTAGGACTTTTGATACAGATGGTTGTTTCTGTAATTGTTATTGCCCCCATACTGTGGCTTGTTGGCAGAACATTAGCAGGAAAACACAGAGCCAAATTCACCGATGCTATATGGATAGTTGTACTTGGAACAGTCATCGGCACAATCCTTGGAGCCGTAATCACCGGCTTAGTCGGCGGTTTGCTCTCAGCAATCATTATGCTCTTTGTGTGGCTGGGGCTCATTAAGCACTTCTTTGACTGCGGCTGGATCAAAGCATTTGCTATTGCCGTCATCACAGTGATCGTCTTTGTCGTCATAGCAGTTCTACTGTCACTCATAGGCATCGGTATTGGCATCAGCATAGGCGCACTGGGCATCTAGTTCAGAACCCTCTTTTTCTTTTTTTAACCTCAATTTACAAACGTCAACATTTTGCCCATATCTAAAAGACAGGTTCTATTAGACATATTTTTGGTATGTGTTTAGCATTATGGAAAAACCGCATGCGATATTCAACAATACAGCAAATTATCCAACGTTTTGACGTGTACTAAATACTGCGAGTTATACAACTCTAAACATAACCCGCTATCCCTTAAATTACACGAATTTTTCTATCCTTAATAAGAACAAGCTGATTTTTGACATCTTTCAAATTTAACCGCAAATGAGCCTCACTAAGAGCATTAATAACACTCTGAGCAGTCCCCTCT
>Ga0123356_10005820_pt1 | contig 12515 bp, 8 predicted proteins | sample TergutEmb28metaG_2_FD_92546 | JGI IMG/M metagenome (GOLD analysis project Ga0123356, IMG submission 92546) | Embiratermes neotenicus P3 segment gut microbial communities from Petit-Saut dam, French Guiana - Emb289 P3 | ecosystem: Host-associated > Arthropoda: Insects > Digestive system > Gut ... | reverse complement strand
TACTGTACCAAAAACCCCATGACGGTGGAATCGCGCAATATCCAGACCAAGGGCGCGAAACTTATACAAAAGCCGGTTCTGCGCAAGACGCTGGATCAGTTTGTTATGGATAATTTTAAAATTTAAAGGAACCCGCAAGCCCATGAAATCAGTAATGTTGCAAAAACCCGCCAGCAGCGGGCCGTCACCAGTTATCGCTCTTGTACTTACATTAGCGCTGCTGGCATTAGCGTCAACAGTCGTTATTTCCTGTTCCGGCGATAAAAAATCCAAAGGAGCTTTGGAGACCGCCATAATTCTTAACGGCGAGAAGGTTACGCAGAAGCAGATTTCCGAGGCGGCCGACCTTATTCGCGGCCAGCAGATGAGGATGGCTCCGGAGAGTTTTTTTGGCAGCGACGTTGAAGTGAGACGCAGCGCGGCGCGGGGGATCGTGGGCAATATGCTGATGATTGAGGAGATCAAGTCGAAACAGTGGCAGGCCGACACAAATATGGTAAATGCCATGGTTTCCCGCTTCATAGCGCAGTTCCCGACCCGCGAAGATTTTGAGGCGCTGCTCGCCGGTATGGGGGAGACGGAGGAGTCTATGCGTAAGGGAATGGCCGAGGAACTTCTGATAGACTCACTGATGCGCGTTATAAGCGCCGCCGCGCCGCCGACAGACACGAGCGAAGCCCGGGCGCACTACGAGGCAAACAAAAGCCGCTATACCGCCCCCGGCAGAATTCGAGCGAGCCAGATTATCTTCTCCCTCCAGCCAAACTCAAGCGACTCAGTGGTGCGGGAGATAATGCTGCGGGCCGGTGAGGCGCATGCAAAGGCCAGCGCTGGCGAAGACTTCGAAAAACTCGTCAAAGAGTACTCGTCTATGCCCAACAACGTAGACATGGGCTGGTTCTCCCGGGGCGAACTCCTTCCCGACCTCGAACGCTCCCTCTTCGCCCTCAAAATTGGCGAGATCAGCGGCCCGGTCCCCAGCGGAATGGGCGTCCACCTGCTCAAAAAAACCGGCGAGGAAGAGTCGCGCCCAATGCCTTTTGAGGAGGTTAGCAGGAACATAATGAGGTCGTTAGAGATAGAGAAACAGGCGAAAACGGTTAACGAATACGTAGAAGGGTTGATTGGCCTGGCGAACATAGAGTTTGTTGATGCGGCGCTGGATTTCAGGACAAGTGCAAAGAAGCAGGAAGATAAGGATACCGTAGCTGCAGAAGCCGTTAAGGAGCCCGAAACCACCCCGGATGGGTGAGAACCGGCGGTTAAGACGAACGCATCAGATCTCTCATAACCAGAGCGATAAGCTCGGCGGCCTTGTCGCTTATCCCCACTGTGCGCCGCGGGGGCAGGCTGGTGGGCTGCGGGGTGTTGCTCTTGCGAACGCCGGACAGCACCTGCGCCGCCTGAGGCGACAGGGTCGGCTTCTTGATAACGCCGGGTTTGGGATCTGCCGGCACAATCCCTGCCTGCAACTTGCGAAGCCGCTCCTCTCGAGCGGTCAGACCGTTATCGTCGTTCATATTCATTATCCCCCGTGATAAGCGTATTATCGACTAAGTCAACACTACAATATATACTATTATAATATATACGTCATTGCAACATTGTTTATTATCGGCACAGCGTTAATCGTATCGCCTGCATACCATCTGGTACTTCACGCATATCCGTCAAACTCTGAACTCTCTGTCCACAATTTCAGATATAAATTTATCAATCGACACCGGGTAGTACCGCAAATCAGGACTGAAAATCAACCCCGTCCGCGTATCCTCCCGGCTCATAAGCATGTCCTCCAATCGCTCCAGATACTCCTGCGGCGGCTCGTCAAAGTGCTGCAGATTGAAGTACTTGCTCTCGATCTTGACGTTGCGGTTCATCCCGTTGGCGAAAGAAAAAATCCGCCCCTCGATATCTTGATCAAATGTGTCAGGGTCGAACACTTCACCAAATGTTTCTGCCAGTACGTCCGCAGAGATGATAAACTTGGGTGAAACGCAAATGCGCCCGGTTACCTCTGTAGTCCGAAACCCCTCTTCCCGCGCCGGCGCGACCATGATGTAAGGCAGGTCGTGGTAACCGGACACAATGCCGCAGATAGGTCGACGGCGGATGTCTGTGCGGTCGAAGACGGCACGCGCGGAGTCGTTGGAGCGGTAGTCGTTGTTGAGCAGCATATTGGCTATAATATACAATTTAAAAAGGAAAAAATCAAAAGAAAATGCCAAAATCGTAAAAAACACTTTTCCGACAGATAATTAAAAAACTACGGATATTATATCATATAGCTCTGATAGTCCTATTTAATGAACTGTACAGGCCACGGGCGCCTGTAGAGGAGGTACTTGGTAACAGCGTATTTCAGCTTGCCGGCCATAGACTCATACAGGTAGCGCCCCCCGGCGTACTGGTAGGTAGGATCGAAGTAGCAGTTAATATGGCAGCCCTCGCAGAAGGCGTAGCGTCCCTCTTTTGATATGGCTTCCCGGCGTTCGGGCGATCGTAAAATTTCATACAGATTACCGCCGATATCAATATTTATACTGCGGTGGTGGTAGCAGGGCATTGCCAGTTTGTTGTCTGGCGTGATGACCACGGTTGAGCTGGCGGCTCGGCAGAGCGGGGTGCGGACGCGGTTGCCGCCTCTGTCCCGCAGGAGCAGGTGCGCGCGGTTGAGGTAGACGCCCGGCTTTTTGGAGTATCCTATGGCGCGGCGGTGGACTTCGGTGCTCACCCTGTCTGGCCCCCACAGCGCGAAGACCGGGTCGAGGATCAGTATCAGCCGCTTCTTTCGGGCCAGCTTGACGATGCCGCTGACGGCGTAGATGTTCTCCTCGGTGTAGGTGAACAGAAGGTCCGGATACAGGCGGTGCTTTATCGCGGTATCGATACTCCTGATTACGTGGTCGTAGGATTTACACCCCCGTATTTTATCATGCAGATCCGGATCATCCGCATCAATACTGAAATGCAATAGATCACCCAACCCCGCCAGTTCAGCGGCTCGTTCCTCAAACAGCAGGCAGTTTGTGGTGACGGACGTCATAAATCCCAATTTTTTCGCTGTTGAGAGGAATTTCGGGAGTGACGGGTGCATTAGCGGCTCTCCGCCGGTAAAGTCTGCGAATTTGCATCCGGCTTTGCGGGCCTGCTTCAAGTTACTGATGACGTCATCATCAATCGCGTCAACCTTGGGCCGTTCCTGCCAAATAGAACAAAAGCCGCATTTGGCGTTGCAGCGGTTAGTTATGTAGTAGTGTAGGAGCAGCGGCTTTTTCATAATGGTAATATAAATTATGCCCAATAAATTAATTTATTATACGTAATTGCAATATAGTATATTATATGTACTATAACACCAACGGCCCGGGGTTGCCCGGAAAAGGCGTTTTTGCTATGCCGGATAAACTCTTATTCCGTCTAACAGGTACCGATGGTTCCTCTGCCGCTAGAGCGGGTGTGTTTTCTACTGCGCACAGCACGGTGGAGACGCCCATCTTTATGCCCGTGGGCACGCAGGCCACTGTAAAGTCCATGTCGCCATTGGAGCTGCGCCAGTGCGGATGCCCGATCATTCTTGCCAATACCTACCATTTGCATCTGCGGCCGGGCGGGGGGTTGATACGGGAGGCGGGCGGGTTGCACAAGTTTGAGAGCTGGAACGGGTCTGTCCTTACAGACAGCGGCGGCTTTCAGGTTTTCAGTTTGCGGGACATATCCAAAATTACCGACGGCGGGGTGGAGTTCCAGTCGCACATAGACGGTTCAAAACATTTTTTCTCGCCTGAGCGCGTGATGGAGATTCAGCACGATCTTGGGGCAGACATCATCATGGCGTTTGACGAGTGCCCGCCGGCGAACGCGGACCCGGCGAAGGTGGCTGCTGCGGTCGACCGAACGCTTGTGTGGGCTGGGCGGTGCCTTGAACACCATCACAAACTACATTTCTACCACGGGTATCCGCAGCATCTATTCGGGATCGTACAGGGCGGCGTTATTGAGGAGTTGCGGAAGCGCTGCGCGCGCGAACTCGTAATAATGAACTTCCCAGGGTACGCCATCGGCGGGCTGGCGGTTGGAGAGTCTATGGAGAAGATGTACGAGGCGGCGAGGTTCACGGCCTCACTGCTTCCCGAAGACAAACCGCGCTACCTTATGGGCGTGGGGACGCCGGTTGACATATTGGAGTGTATTTCGGCGGGTATAGACATGTTTGACTGTGTTCTGCCTACGCGCAACGCCCGCAACGGGTCGGCGTTCACGAGTGTGGGCAAGCTCAACATCAGGAATGCGGCCTACACGAAGGACTTCTCGCGACCGTTAGATAATAAGTGCAGTTGCTACGCGTGCAGCAACTTCAGTCGGGCGTATATTCGCCACCTTTACATGGCTGGAGAGATACTCGCCATAAGGCTGATGACACTGCACAACATACATTTTTATATGGAATTGGTGAGAAACGCCCGAGACCATATCTTAAACGGAACATTTACACCGTGGAAAAGAGAAATTCTGGCAAATATGAAGGATGACGGCAATTCAGATTCGGTATAGACAGTATAAGAATTAACAAACGGCAAGGGGGGCCGATATATGAAATTCAAGACGATATCCATGCGTATATTTATGATGGCTATTCCAACCGTAGCCGTCATATCTATTTCGTTTGTCGCGGTGAACTACCACACCGCCAACACCAAAATCAGCCGTGTCTACGACGAAAAGATTTATGAGAGCCTGCACGCCGCAGAACTCGAAATCCTTTTGCTGCTCTGCAAAAAAAACGCCGGGAGCACTGCAAACCTCGCGAATTATACCGAGAGCCTCGACAGGGCGATGCTCAACGGCATAGTGGAAAACATCAAGATTGGCGAAACGGGGTATGCGTTTATCCTTGGGCCTGACGGCAACTATTTGGAGTTGAACGGCGAGGGGAAACCGGGGGGCGGCACGCTACATGACGATACCGACGCGGTGCTCGTGCTGCTTTCGCAGGAGTTGCAGAACAGTAAGTCCGGCAAGGCAACGCTCATATACGGCGGCAAGAAGCAGCGTGTCTACTATTTGGAGATTGCCGGCATTAACTGGACAGTGGTGGCGGTAGTTGACGAGTCGGAAATCAGGACGGCCGCGTTCAGCACGTTCACTTCCGGCATTCTTATCCCGTTAATCGGGCTGATTCTCATATTGGCGGCTATTTACATGTTCACACGGTATTTGAAGCGGATTGTCAACAAGGTAAACAAATTCGCAGACAAGGCCGCGTCGGGCGATTTCTCGGAGAGGCTGGAGGTTACGGAAACCGACGAGTTCGGCATTATGGAGCAGCGCCTGAACAACATGGTTTCGAACATGGCAGAGATGAGCAGGCGTTCGGCAGAACTCCTTGAGGCCGCGCAGAGCGCAAACCGCTCCAAGAGCGAATTCCTGTCGCGCATGAGCCACGAAATCCGCTCTCCGATGAACGCCATCATCGGTATGACGCAGATCGCCAAAACCTCAAACAGCCCAGACAAAATCAGCGACTGCCTCTCCAAGATAGACATTGCGTCGAAGCATCTGCTGGCGCTTATCAACGACGTGCTCGACATGGCGAAAATAGACGCGAACAAACTTGAACTGTCGTCCGACGAATTTTCCATTGACGACACGCTGCAGAAGATTTACGATATGATGGGTGTCAAGGCGGAAGAAAAGAAACAGCATCTGACGCTGGCTATCGACAAAGCTCTGCCCGAACTCGTTATAGGCGACGAACTGCGGTTCTCGCAGGTCGTTACGAACATTCTCAGCAACGCCATCAAGTTTACGGGCGAAGGCGGGAAGATTGAACTTAGCGTTAACGAAATAGCAAAAGAGGGGGAGTTTCATAAGATAAGGGTGAGCGTGAAGGACACCGGTATCGGGCTGACGCAGGAACAGACAAGCCACCTCTTCAAGCCGTTTGAGCAGGCCGACGGCGGCACATCGCGCAAGTTTGGCGGAACCGGGTTAGGGCTTGCGATAAGCAAGCGGATCGTCGAACTGATGGGCGGCGACATCCGTGTAGAAAGCGTACCGGGCAAGGGCAGCACATTCCTCTTTACCGCGAAAATGCGCGAATGCGTTAAAGCCGAAAACCGCGTGAAAAAACAGGAGGCAAGAAGCAGAGAGGAGAGGGTGGGAGGGATACAGCCCATCCTTCAGGTAAGGGACATGAGAATTCTGGTGGTTGACGATTCTGATGAGTCCAACGAGTACACGTCGCACATTTTGGACACATTAGGCTTCCGCTGCGAAATAGCGCGCAACGGCATCGAGGCCGTAGAAGCCGCCTCACAGGCGGTAGCGGAAGGGCGCCCGTACAACATAATATTTATGGACTACATAATGCCGAAACTCAACGGAATCGACGCCGCAAAGAAAATAAGGGAAATGACAGGGGAGAACATCTCCATAGTGATGGTGTCTATGTACGACTGGAAGGAGTTCGAACAAAAAGCCCGCGATGCCGGCATCGCCAAGTGCGTGTCGAAGCCTATCTCTCCGTCCACCGCCTTAGACGCCATCTGCGAAATAATGCCAAACGCGATTATCAAAAACAACGATGCCGATGTTAAGCCGCCAACTGTGGGATTCAGCGGCAACACGATACTGCTGGTGGAAGACATAGAAATCAACAGAGAAATAATAGCCGCATTTCTGGAAGATACCAAGGTCAATATCGACTTTGCGGTTAACGGGCGGGAAGCGGTTGAGAAGTTTGAGGCCAACCCGGAAAAGTACGACGTGATACTGATGGATATCCAAATGCCGGAGATGGACGGCTTCGAGGCCACGCGGCAGATCAGGGCGATGAATCACAGGTGCGCGAAAACCATCTCTATCCTGGCTATGACTGCGAACGCGCTGAGTGAGGACGTGCAGAAGTGTAAAGAGACAGGGATGAACGACCACATCGCAAAGCCTGTTGATGCGGAGACGCTGCTGTTGAAGTTGAATGACCATTTCTTTATGAAGAGTTACAGAGGGAAGGATATTTATTGATAAATGGCAGTGGTTGATAATTTGGAGTAATGATATTTATTAATAGTGCAAATAGAAATTACGTGGCACAATACAGACATCCCGAAGGGATGTCACGCCTGGTAGAAAACGTGTTCCCAAAAAAATTTTTGCATCCCGAAGGGATGCATCCTCTGTGCGTATTTATAACAGATTTATTATTTTACCAATCGCTATCTAACCATTCGTTGTTATCCCCAACCGTAAACAGTTTTTCATCCTTCCCTTTGTTGATATCATACCAGAAGATACGCCTTGAGCCATCAATAAATTCTTTCGTATATACGACCATCGGCTCGCCGTTGTAGCGGATGAAGCGCGGGGTATTTTCGCTCCATGACTTGGGGGACCCGCTCGGCGGCGGTATTAGCCTTACGGCGGCGGATCCTTTAATGTCAATTCGGCTGATTTCTGTTAAATTCGCGCCGTATGAGAAATAGAGTGTTTCCGAATCATCGCCCCAGCTGAAATCTCGCACGTTTGTGTTGGATGTCAATTGCCTGTGCGGCGTGCCGTTCAGTTCGAATACCCACAGGTCCATTTGGCCGCCAAAGCCGGTGCGGTCGGATAGGTAGGCTGCGTACCTGCCGTTTGGGCTGAGGCGCGGATGCCGGTGGTCGGCATTGTCGCCTGTTAACCGCACAGGCGCTGTTGCCGCGCTCGAGTCGGCCGCGTAGGCGTGCCACCTGCCGTTTTGGCTGCGGGATATGAACATCAGCGTCGCGCCGTCTGCGGATACGGAGAGGTCGCGGCGGACCCTGCCGTCAGACGGGATGACGGGGATGGCGTCGTACTTATGCAGTTTCGTCTTGTAAATTGCGCCCGCCTCAGAGCCGCTGTCGGCTTCCAAATAATATAGGAAATCATCCGCCGGCGAGAATACGGTTTCCAAGACATTTTTGCCCGAAGACACGGTGATTTCGTTCAGCGTACTCAGGTTCACCATTCTCAGCGACCCGTTCAGGCGAGTGGCATCTCCGTAGATAAGCGCTGCGCGGTTGGCTGCCGGCGAGAATGTGGCGCGGCGGGCGCCGGCGAGGCCTCTGCCGATTTGGTACTCCTTTTGGTTCTCAACCGCCTTGATGAACGCAAAAACCTCCCCGTTGCGCTCCGAGAGATGCGGCACCACGCCGCCGACGCGCGAGGAATAGCGATCGGCCTCAAGAATGACGGAAGCGCTGACAAGCTTCGTTATACTCTCAACAGCCGAGTCTGGGACGACGCTTTGGTATATAGGATAGAGTTTATTTTTCCCGATGATCCGCGTCCCCCTGTTTGCGGCAGATATAACGCCGCCATCATCATCACCAGAGTCTGCCCCGCTCGTTTTATGTCCGTCTAACCGTATCGTAAAGCATCCTGCGAACCGGTTTTCCGCCCCGGCGGAGAGTATGTACGTTCCACCAACCATAAGCGGTTCGTCAAACCTCTCCTTCAAACTGCCCGCTATTATGACATCAATCTCCGGCAGCGCCTCCGCAATCCTTTTGATCTCATTCAGGTTACCGTGGACAACGGCTATGCGCAGATCCGCCCCCGACCCGCGCTCTCCCACGAGAAGCGCCCTCAGAGCGTTTATGTCCAGCCCAAAATCAAAAGTGGCGCTGTCGCTCAAAACCGACCCGCACATCAGGTTCAGCAGATAAACGCTGTACCCGTCGTTGGCCATCAGCAAGCTGCTCCAAATCCCGCTCTTCTTAGGGTCGTTGTCGTGCAGGTTCGTAATAACAATAGGCAAAGCGCGCTTCTGCGCCTCCATGAATTTCCACGGCCCCATGGCAAGTTCGCCCTCGCCCGGCGCGATGGCGTCGAAGTTCACCGCGTCGTAGTAGGCTGCCACCATCTCAACCTTAAGTTCATGGTTTGAGGCGCTCATCATGTTCCCGACATCAATGGCAAAGTGCCGCGGCCAAGCCCTGCGAAGCGACGAAACAACCGCGGCGTGCCGGCTTATCCCGCCAAGCGCGTCCGGTGTGGGCGGGTAGGGGATAACCACCCCGCGCGAGTTCCCGCCGTAAATAATAGCAACCTCGCGCCCCTTCTCGCGCCGAACCTCCGCATCCGACTTGACGCGCATAGCCAGCGCGTTCCACTGCGTAGAATCAAGCGCCAGCGCGCGACGGGAGTAGAGCGACGCCTTCCTGTAGCGCTTTTTGCCGAAATAATCCCGCGCGCGCGCCAAATTGCCGTCAACCCCCCGCTTCTTGAGGCTCTCAATTTGCCACTTGGCATTCAATGCCCACATCCCGCTGTTTTCAGCAGTTCCGAATCTATAACCATAATCTACCCCAATACCAGCGACAAGAAAGCCAAAGCCCATACTCAACCCGGAAATGTCAGGATCCCTGTCAACAGCGTTCTCATACCCCATCCGCGCAAAAAACATCCGGCTGACATCAAACTCAGCGCTCGCCCCAAGCGCAACCGCGCCATGCCCCGTCTTCTGAACCCCAATCCCCAAATCTCCCCCCAAAAAGCCGGCCGTACTGCGCATAGGGTGGTAGTTTACGATGACGCCGTACTGATCATCCAACCGCTGCGTTACCGCCGAGCTGCGTAGCCGCATTGGGATCCCGGCGTTCAGATAGTAAGCGCGCGCGGAGATGGCGTTTATTGGGTCAATACGAAGATCCAGCCCTAAAGTCCCGAAACTATTAGCGCCTCCACGGTTTATACCGCTCTCCAAGAGGGCGAAATGCCCGCCGAAACCGAAGCCGTACTCGTCATAATATTTAGCCAGCGACAGCCCAAAAGCGTTGGAAGCGGCATCATCACCGTTATTGTCTGTGGATTTGAAGAATAACCCAAGCGCCCCGGAATAAAAAACAGGCAGCGCAGCCGCCCCATACCAGCCGCTGGCCGCCCCGTCGGTACGCTCCGTATAGCCAAAAATGAACTGACCGCCCTCCGCAAGGGCGCTGTTGGCGGTGTAGCGGTAAACGTCGGAAGCGTCCATAGACCCAGATGTAGAAACGGTGCCGCGGCCGAGGTGGGCGGCGGATATGGGCATGGAAAACATCTCAGAACCGGCGGCGCGGATATGGGACAGCGGTATCAGGGCGGCAAGTAACAGCAGTGCCGCGGATATTTGTATGATGTTTTTTCTGCGCTCGTTCGACATAATCATAAATTTCTATATATAATATACATAATATCCTGTGATAATATATCGTCAATCGGTAAAAATGTCATTAGCGGAAATGATTGCGTGCAACAATTTCCACCGGTAACGGAGCGAATTTGCGGGCGATTTCTTCGAGGCTTTTTGTTGAGGCGGTTGATAATGCGCCAATCGTACCCGGTCTGTCCAAACTGTTTAGTTGGACGCGCGTTGGGTTGATTTTCGTGATGACATCCTTAAAAATAGCAATCTCTCCGTCACCATCATTTATCCCCGGAGAGATAAAAACCTCCAACCACAATTGTCCTTTATATTCCGATGATAACGCCGTCAGCCCATCAACAACATCAACGCATCTTATCGCCCCCACCGGCACGTTAACCTTACGAAACACCTCTTCCGTAACCGCGTCTAACGACGGTAAGATCAAGTCGCATAGCAAGATATCCTGTCTGAGGTGATAGTCATTCAAGAGCGTGCTGTTTGTCAATAGCGCCAGTTTTTGTGATGGATATCGATCCTTAAGATGTTTGATGATCCGCCCCAATCCGCTATGCAGAGTAGGTTCGCCGCTTCCACCAAAAGTCACATAATCTGGGGCAATATTTTTATCATTCCCAAGATACCTATCAATCTCCGCAATAATCTCATCACTCGGGATATACTCTTTCCGCTCTGTGGTAAAGACGGTTGTTGCCCCGCATTCGCAGTAGACGCAATCAAGCGAGCAGGTCTTGTGCGGCACCATGTCCACCCCAAGCGAATTGCCAAGCCTGCGGGAGCGGACGGGGCCGTAGATGTGCTTGTATTCTGTCGGACGTGTCATGGCCGTCCTATTCCACCGTAACGCTCTTGGCCAGATTCCTCGGCATATCCACATCATTCCCCCGCAGGACCGCGATGTGGTACGCCAGCAGTTGCAGCGGTACGGACGCTATTACCGGCATCAGCGCGGGGTTTGTTGCCGGGATTCTAATGATGTGGTCCGCGAATTCGTCCAATGGTGAGCAGTCGTCGGTTGCGATGACTATCAGCTTGCCGCCGCGTGCGTGGATCTCCATTGCGTTGGAAACAATCTTGTCGTACAGCGCATCTTTGGGCGCTATTATTACTACCGGCATGTTTTCGTCAATTAGCGCGATAGGCCCGTGTTTCATCTCGGCGGCTGGGTAGCCTTCGGCGTGTATGTAACTGATTTCCTTTAACTTGAGCGCACCTTCCATCGCTACGGGATAGTGGTAATGTCGTCCCAAATAGAGGAAATTCGTACTGTTATAGTAGCACTTGGCGATTTCCAGGATTTCGTCGCTGAGTTTTAGTGTTTCTGCGACCAGATCCGGCAGTTTTTTGATGGCGGTCGCGATATCGCGGCCCTGTTCGTTTGAGAGTCTGCGCTGGCGTCCCAGTAATAGTGCGATCAATGCCAAAACGATTACTTGTGAGTTGAATGCTTTTGTGCTTGCTACGCCGATTTCCGCTCCGGCGTGGAGGTAGACGCCGCCGTCGGCCGCTCTTGCTATTGTCGAGCCTACCACGTTGCATATCGACAGGACGGTCGCGCCTTTCTGCTTGGCTTCCTTCAGCGCGGCCAGTGTGTCTGCGGTTTCTCCCGACTGTGATACGGTGAATATCAGCGTATTGGCGCCGATGATGGGGTTGCGGTAGCGGAATTCCGAGGCGTACTCTACCTCAACGGGGATTCCGGCCCATTCTTCTATTAGATATTCGCCTACCATTGCCGCGTAGTAGCTTGTTCCGCAGGCGGTTATTATTATGCGGTCGATCGAGCGCAGTTCCTGCATCGAGTTGTCTAATCCGGCAAGTTTGGCGCTTCCTTTGCTTAGGAGCAGGCGTCCGCGCGTGCTGTTTCGCAGGGCTTCCGGCTGTTCGAAGATTTCTTTTAGCATGAAGTGCGGGAAGTCGCCCTTCTGCGCGATTTCAAGGTCCGCCTCAATCTCCTGCAGTTCGCGGTTGACGGCCCGGCCCCCGATGCTCTTGATGGTGAACCCGCCGCGCCTGATCTCTACTACGTCGTTATCCTCCAAATAGACGATTTTCTGCGTGTGCCCGACGATGGCGGAGACGTCGCTGGCCAGGAAGCTCTCGTTGTCCCCGACGCCGAGGATCAGCGGGCTTCCGCGCCGCGCGCCTATCAGCACGTCCGGTTCGTCGCGGCATATCACCGCAAGCCCAAACGCGCCCTCTAACGACTTTAGCGCCTCGCGGACGGCCTCGGCCAGGTTGCCCTTGTAGAACCGCGAAACCCAGTGGGCGATGACCTCGGTGTCGGTTTCGGAGACGAACTTGACGCCCTCTGCCTCCAAAATCTTTTTTACGGAGACGTAATTTT
>Ga0123356_10005819_pt1 | contig 12515 bp, 11 predicted proteins | sample TergutEmb28metaG_2_FD_92546 | JGI IMG/M metagenome (GOLD analysis project Ga0123356, IMG submission 92546) | Embiratermes neotenicus P3 segment gut microbial communities from Petit-Saut dam, French Guiana - Emb289 P3 | ecosystem: Host-associated > Arthropoda: Insects > Digestive system > Gut ... | reverse complement strand
GTTCAACAAGGGGTAACTAAAACCGGAAAAGACTACGGGCGTGTTACGCTTGAAGATGAAAACGGAACTTTTGAGATGATGCTGTTTTCTGAGGATTTTACCAAGTACAGGCACCTTTTTGATGTGGGTAAACAACTTTTTATTACGGCACGTGCAGAAGAACGTTTTAGAAAAGACCCCAACACTCCCAAAATGCTTGATATAAAACCTGTCAACATGTTTTATTTAGATGAAGCATTTGATAAGTTGTGCAAACAGGTGCGTATTGTGTTAAATATTAGGGATATTAATGGAAAAATTGCCTATCTGCTCAAAGAATCCATAGAAAAATCTAAAGGCAAGATTCCTTTAGAAGTTCGCATCATGGAAACCAACAATGTCTTTAATTCCGATTTTTCAAATTATCATTACAAAGTAAATCCTGAGAATTTTATCAAAAATTTGGCGCTTCCTGTAGAATATAAGGTAGAACTGCTTTAGAGCGCTTCTAATAGCTTATGAATTAATATACCACCACATAAACATCTTCATCCGGTTGTTGAAGATTAAGCTGCTCACGCGCATACTTTTCCAATTTTCCTGCCGTATCATTTTCCAATTGATCAAAAGTATAAGTATTGTTAATCTGATTTTTTGTATTGGCAATATTTTCATCTAACTGCTTCATTTTTAAATTCAATTCACGATGCTTATAGATATTGTTTTCTGAAAAAAATAATAAATACACGAAAAAAACAACAACGGTTATTGCGCTAAATATAAGTAAAAACTTACGGTTCATAGAATTGGTTTTTTAAAAAATTATGGGCAAAAATATGAAAAATCAAATAGAAAACAAATAAAAACTGTTTCTTTGCCCCTTAATTGAAAAGTAGTATTATTGTATGGAAAAAAAGGTTAATAGATTTGACGATAAAGACTTTTCGCAAGGCGAAAATTTAGAACAATATTTAGATTTAGATATCAGAGCTCCTATTAATGAGGAAGCTAAAAAGGTTTCGGAAAATACGTTTCATACCCGTGGGCTACTCGAACCACCCGAAATTGATGAGCATCATTGCAAAAAATATCATTTAAACTGCTGTAAATTAGCTACACACGATTGGATTGATGAGTTGAGTATTGCCCCATCGTTTAAAGAGTTCCCAATTTGTGAAGTGCGGTTTAAAAACAGCCATAAAGATTTTTTTATTCTACCGGAAGAAGGAGAATTTAAAGTGGGCGACATTGTAGCTGTGGAAGCCCCCACCGGACACGATATTGGAATTATCTCAATATTAGGATTAACAGTAAAAAAACAGTTGGCAAAAAAACGTATCAAACAGGAAGATGTAGCCAAAAAATTGTATCGCCATGCTCGGGTAGCAGATATTGACAAATGGATCTCTACCGTTGACATGGAAAATACAACGATGCTATCCTCCCGTTATATTGCCTGGGACCTGAATTTGAATATGAAAGTAAATGACGTTGAATATCAGGGAGATGGTACAAAAGCTATTTTTTACTACTCGGCAGAAGACAGGGTTGATTTTCGGGAATTGATTAAGATATTAGCAGAGCAGTTTAGAATTCGTATAGAGATGCGGCAGATTGGGGTACGGCAAGAAGCAGCCCGTTTGGGCGGGCTGGGTACGTGCGGAAGAGAACTCTGCTGTGCTTCGTGGCTCACCGGCTTTCAATCTGTATCCACAATTACCGCTCGAACACAGCAACTTACTCTTAACCCTCAAAAACTGGCAGGCATGTGCGGAAAACTGAAATGTTGCCTCAACTTTGAACAGGAAACCTATCTCGAAGAACTGAAAGCGTTCCCGCAACCCAATATACATCTGTTTACAAAAAAAGGAAAATGTTTCTATAATAAAATTGATATCATGAAAAAAGTAGTATGGTATCATTATGCCGATGACAATTCCACCATCTTTGCTATTCCGTTAGATAATGTAAATCAGATTATTGAAATGAACAAGAATGGGAAACGCCCGGAAACTATTGAAGAATTTGCCGTTGTTAACCAAAAGAAAGTTGACGAAGGCGGAAACTACAGTTTAGATGAATTGAAAAACATTGAAGATAAATAAGGATAATAACATTTTATTGATCTTGAAAATATTTATACACCATTTCCTTATCTCGGTGTAATTGTTTGATAAGTTCTTCAATGCTGCTAAATTGAACCTCATCACGGATTTTATGCAAAATTTTAAAGCAAACCTGCTTATTATATATGTCTTCACAAAACTCTAAAATATGAATTTCAATAGTCATTTTCTGCAAATTAAGAGTAGGGCGCGTGCCTACATACAGCATACCTTTATATAGCTGGCTATCAACAGTAACCATCACAGCATATACACCTTGACTGATGGATAACTTACTGTCATTCAATTTAATATTAATTGTAGGAAAACCGAAATCCTTACCCTTGCCAAGCCCGTGAACTACACTACCGAAAAAAAAATTATGCATAAAAAGAGCATTTAATTCCAAAGCAAAAATATAATTTATTTGCTATGAACAGGTTTAAAAAGAGAATAAAAAAAAACGCTGAAAAACGTGATTATACTATATACAAATTTTTTTATTAATCATGTGTTGAAGCATTTTTTTCTTAACTTTTTTTTGTGGATATTTGGCACGTTGAAGAAAAGACAAAATTAATTTGTTAATTGTTTCACAATAAAAAAATTAGAATTAATCAATGGCGACTGAGGCGACAAAAATCACAAAAGACTACCAGCAAGTATGGGCTAACTGCTTGAATATCATACGTGATAATCTTGACGAGAAAAACTTCCAAACATGGTTCCTTCCAATCATACCTGTTGGAATTGACAAAACAACACTCATTCTACAACTTCCTTCTCACATGTTTTACGAATGGCTGGAAGAGCACTACATTAATTTACTCAAGAGAGTAATCAAAAAAGAGCTGGGAAGCACAGGAAAATTACAATACCGTGTAGTGATGGAAAAGAAAACTACCCCAGCCGATTCTCAAACCATAAACTTGCCTTCCAATCCGAGGCAGGCAATTTCCAATCCGCCTATCAATGTGCCTATTGAAATATATAAAACCGGAAATAAAGAACTTCCGGCGCCTTTTGTTGTTCCCGGAATTAAAAAGCATAAGATCCCCTCTAATTTAGTTGAATCGTACAATTTTGACAACTATGTGGAAGGCGATTGCAACAGGTTCGCCCGAACTGCCGGGTGGACAATAGCACAAGACCCGGGCGGCACTTCATTCAACCCATTCTTTATTTATTCTGAAGTTGGGCTTGGAAAAACGCACTTGGCACATGCCATCGGGCTGCAAACCAAAGCTAACTTTCCCAATAAAACAGTTTCCTATATTAATGCAGATACTTTTTATCAACAATATATTGAAGCCACAAAAACCGGAAACAGAAACGACTTTATTTTATACTACCAATCTATTGATGTGCTAATTATTGATGATATTGAGCATCTCGGAACCGGAAATAAAGTCGCAACTCAAGAAGCATTCTTCCATATCTTTAATCATTTGCATCTAAAAAAGAAACAGATTATCATTACTTCAGATAAATCTCCCGTTGATATTACCGGTTTTGAGGCACGATTGCTCTCGCGATTTAAGTGGGGATTAACCGTTGAACTATCTGTTCCCGATTTTGACACGCGCATCAAGATTTTAGAAAAAAAATTAGCAAACAACGGCATTACTTTTCCTGAAGAGGTGATCTCCTATTTGGCATCGCGTATCAACTCAAATACCCGCGAATTGGAAGGCGCCATGATCGCTATTTTGGCACAAGCCTCTCTTAATCACCGCCCTGTAACTATTGATTTGGCAAAAGAAATGGTTGATAAATATGTAAAAAGTACTGCCAAAGAAATTTCAATTGAATATATCCAAAAAGTTGTGGGAGAATATTTTAATGTTTCCACAGATAAAATCAACACCAACAAAAGAGACCGAGAGGTGGTGCAGCCGCGTCAAATTTGCATGTTTTTTGCAAAAAAATACGCAGGACTGACTTACGCCACAATTGGCTCCCATTGCGGAGGAAAAGACCACTCCACCGTCCTCCACGCCTGCCGCACGATCTCTAATCTATATGAAACGGATAAGAAAATGAAGATTTATATTGATGAGATTGATAAGAAGATGAAGATATGATTTGTAACGCCTTGCTTCGCTATTAAAAAAATCCTTATTCGTAATTCTCCTTCTTATCATGCACGAAATTTAAACAAAATCAATTTCGATTTTCATAATTCATATATTTTCCATAAAAATTATTTTGTATAATATTTTTACCTACATTTGCAGCCTCAAATTTTATGTTCAATTTTATTTAATATTATTATGAAAAAAATCTTTACCTTATTATTAGTTGCATGTTTCTCAGTAACACTTTTTGCACAAACCATTGTGTCAACCGAACCTTCTAATAGAAACGTTATCTTAGAAGAATTTACCGGAAAAACTTGCCAATTTTGTCCCGATGGGCATAAACGCGCCCAACAATTGATGAATCAATATCCTGACAGGTTTTTTGCAATTAATGTGCACCAAGGCGGCTACGCAAGTGGAACGCCAAATTACACCACTCCTTATGGAAATGCATTGGCTCAACAAGCAGGGATGGGAGCAGCAAATACCGGTTATCCGGCAGGAACAATCAACCGGCAAGCTTTTGCCGGAGTCGCTCTTATGGGGTCATCTCAATTCCTTTATGATAGAGGACAATGGGCAAATGCTACAAGCAAAGCCCTTATTGAACCTTCTTGTCTTAATGTTGCTGCCGAAGGAACATTAGACTGGAATACACGACAATTAACCCTGTTAGTGGAAGTATATTATACGGGAAATGCTGTTCAAACAACAAATAAATTGACTGTAGCTATGTTGCAAAATGAAATATTAGGACCTCAAACCGGAGGATCCCAATACTATCCTGAAATGATGGTAGGAAGCCTTTACAGACACATGCACATGCTCCGAGATTTTATTACCGGACAATGGGGAATGGATGTAACCCCTACTACCACAGGGAGCTTTTGGTCTCATACATTTGAATATTCCATTCCTCCGCATTTCAACAACATAGATGTCGTTTTGGAAGATTTAGAATTTTTAGTATATGTTGCTGAAAATGAAAAAACAATTATTTCTGCTGCTCATGCCAATGTTACTCACATTAATTTACCGGAAATTGGGGGAAGGCTTGATGAATTAAATGAAATACAGGTACTTGACTGTTCTGACGATGCTCGCGCTTTCATGAAAATTAAAAATGTAGGACAAACTGTTATTACATCGGCAGAGTTCTCTTATACTATTGCCGGTGGCGACCCTCAAACTTATATTTGGGATAACAGAGAGATTACTTCTATGGCTTCCGACACGGTTCATTTACCGGCTTTCCAAATTCAACCATATCAGAATCAAGTTGTTAAAGTAGATTTAGTTAAAGTAAATAACGAAACTTTACCCACCTCATCAAAAACTATTACAATCAAGAAAGATGTAGTTTCAGGTGTTGATACTATGAAACTTATTATTACTACAGACCAGTATGCTTCTGAAACCACATTTAAAGTATTTAATCCTGACGGTACGGTTCTTTTACAGGGCGGTCCTTGGGGAAATTTAGGTGGTGCCGGAACAACTCCGAGAGAATTTGATTTTATTCCAACAATGGATGGATGCCATAGAGTTGAAGTGTATGACTCTTATGGAGACGGAATTAACGCAGGTTATGGCGCCGGTAATGTGAAAATTTTAGATCATACAGGTTCTCAAATCTATTATAATAATGGACAGTTCGGATCTAAACTTACCGCCATGGTTACTATTGGCAATCCGCCACCGCCTCCTACATATATAATAACTGCTACAGCTGGAGAAAATGGAACAATATCTCCTGCCGGTGAAACTGAATATGAAGAAGGTGAAAACGCTGAGTATATTTTCACCCCTGATTCTGATTATGAAGTTGATGAAGTTTTTATTGATGGCGAACTGATAGACTTGGAAGAAGCTACAAGTTATACTTTCCTTGCTGTGAACGAAGACCATACCATACATGTTACTTTTAAATTAGTTGAAGGCATTAAGGATATAAACGGAGTTGCCATTTCTGTTGCTCCAAATCCAATATATGATAAATTATTGGTAACCGGTATGTATGATAAATTGGAAATAGTTTCTATTTCAGGACAAATACTTATTACCACTTACAATCAACCTGTTATTGATGTTAATGGCTTAGCAAAAGGATTTTATCTCGTTAAAATTCAAACGAACGGACAAGTACGTACGTTTAAAGTTGTGAAATAATATTTTCAATTACCAAATAAACCTTTATCTTATGAAAAAAATCTTCATCTTATTATTCGTTGCCTGTTTTTCGGCAATCTTGTTTGCGCAACCCACAGTTCCGCGCTATACCTTAATTGAAGGGTTCTCTTCTTCCACTTGCGGACCATGTTACCAGGGAAATATTAATCTAAAAAATGTTTTAAGCCAAAATGATGCGTCCGGCGGGAAATATACGCTTATTAAATATCAAATGAGTTGGCCCGGAGTAGGAGACCCATACTATACTGCCGAAGGTGGAGTGAAAAGAACTTTTTACAACGTAAATGCAGTGCCGAATATACGAATGGATGGTGTAGATAAAGCCACGGGAATAAGCAACTCAGCGCTCCTCGCCGCACAAGCCATGCCATGCTACTTGGAAGTCTTTGGTAATTATTATGTTGAAGGGCATACCGTTACGGCAACTATTCATATAAGACCTACTACAGATATTACCATAGGCAATAGTTTAAGATTATATGTAGCTATTGTTGAAAAAACTACCAGAAACAATTATAAGACTAATGGTGAAACTATGTTCTATCAAGTCATGAAAAAGTTTATGCCCAATGCGTCCGGAATTGTTTTAGGAGATTTAACAGCTTGTGAACTTGTTACTCATGAGTTATCATGGGAATTTAAAGGCAACTATCGCTTACCTGCCAATGCAAGCTCGCCTATTAACCATGATATAGAACACTCCGTTGAAGATTTTGAAAATCTGGAAGTGATTGCATGGGTGCAAAATTCTTCCAACAAACAATTGTACAACTCCTGCACAGCTATTAAAGGAGATTTCTATGCTGTTCATTTTAATGTGAATAATGTAGGAGCAGGAACACTAACCGCAACAGTTGGAGGGGAGGCTATAGAATCGGGCGCTATTCTTGCACAGGGTACAGTAGTAGATTTTGTGGCAGAGCCTTCAGAAGACTACAATGTTAAATGGATGCTTAACAGATGTGAGATAGTGGCAGGAAATACCAATAGCTTCTCAATAACTATGGAAACTTCTCAAACAGTGACAGCTAATTTTTTACTGGCTTATAATGTTAATTATATGGTTGCCGGTGGAAATGGTACTGTATCAGCCGCCACAAACGGCAATCCCATTAACCCTGGCGATAATATTGATGAAGGCAGCGTAATTGATGTTACTGCAACGCCGGCTCAAGGATTCAAAGTTAAAGAATGGACACTCAACGGTACGGTTGTACCCGACAATACTTCCAACAGCTACTCCTTCGTGCTTGAAACTGATGCCATTATTACCGTTGAATTTATGGAAATATTCGGCATGGTTAATTATAATGTAGTGAATGGAAATGGTACAATAGCCGCAATGGTAGATGGAACATCTGTTGACTCCGGCGTAGAACTGTCAGGAGGTACAGTTGTTGAATTTACCGCTACGCCAGACGAAAATTACGCAGTGAAAGAATGGAAACATAATAATGTAGTGGTTGCCGATAACACAACCAACAACTATTCGATCGTTGTTAGCGATGATGAAACCGTTACTGTTGAATTTAAGGAACTTGATGGAATAAAGGTAAACCCTCTTTTTAATGTGGAACTTTTCCCGAACCCTGTTACCAATGAGTTGACTATTAATAACGCCGAACAGATACAAAAAGTAGTCATTACAAACACATTAGGACAAATTGTTAAAGAAGAGATGCTAACCGGAAAAAATACTGAAGTTATTTCTACACAAAACCTGCAGACAGGCGTATTTTTTGTTACGCTGAAAAACGATGAAGGTTTTGAAGTTACAAAGAAAATCGTTAAAAATTAAGTTATTAAACAATGAAAAAAATTCTAACCCTACTATTTGTTGGCATCGCGCTATTTGGTTATGCTCAGAAATTTCAACTAACTGACCCTAAAGGTAACCCTTACGCCGATGGGCAAACTATTTCTGTAACCATTACAGAAGGTGATCTTAACCCATTTGATGGCGAGTATGTTACAGATATTCACGTTGAAAACCTTGTTGATACGGAATGGCTGATGCAAACCTCGCGTACAAACACTTTAGCTGATGGAATAGAGGCATACGTATGCTTCGGTTCCTGTTTCCCCAACGATGTGTTTGATATAGACTATGAATTTTTTGAAGGGCTTGGCGCTTCTTACGCATTACACTTAGCCCCAATAGATACTCTCGGTGTACTCCATTATGGCTTGTGCCAATTCAAACTCGATTTTATAGCAGAAGACCAAAGTATGACGCTCTTTGTAAACATTGACGTGCAATCTTTGGGAGTAAAAGAGCAAAACCCTGTCAATGTGTCGCTTGCTGCATATCCTAATCCGGCGCCGGCAAATTCACTAATTCATGTTTCTTATACTCTTGCCAATAAGAATGATGACAATCGATTGGTAATCAGAAATATTTTAGGTACAAGGGTAATGAATATTTCTTTGAATCCATACACAGATCGGGTTTCAATTGATATTTCACCCTTAGTATCGGGCATCTATTTCTACTCTATTGAAAACAGAAATTCAATTTCTATTGCTAAAAAACTGATCGTAAAATAGTTATAGCTATTACTATTGGATGCGAATAATATTATCACGCTAAACTTAATGATAGGGTTATTGATTATAACCCTATCATTTGTATTGAATAAAAGGAAGGCGTTGCTCATGTTGCGTGCATTATTCTCAACCCGCTATCTTCAACAGTTGCTTCGCGAAGGGAAATTGTTGAACGAAAGCATCTATCTCTACGCTATTCTTCTCTACACCTTTGCATTTTCCTGCTTAATTCTTATTATTTCTCAATTTTATCCTCTCACGCTGTTTGAAACCTATTCCTTGCCCCCCTTGTTGCTATATGGGATAATATTTGGTGTGCTTGCGGTAGCGTTATTATTATCCCGATTTGCCATACAATACTTTACATCAATTTTCAATTATCAGGATGAAAGATATTTATATACTACCATAAAAACTTTGTTCCGTTTCTACAATGCCTTGATCCTTATGTCCATTATTCCTGTTATATGGTACGCTCGTGTCCCCGAATTAATTTTTCTCGTATATCTTCCCCTTTTTTCCATAGGTTTTTTTGCTTTCTTCATGCTTTTTTTAAGAAATATAAACGGAATAAGTCGAATTCATTTTTTTGTATATTTTTGCAGCTTTGAAATTCTACCCTACCTAATCATATTCAAACTACTCATTATTAATATATAACATCAAACCAAACCTATTGTTATTCTGCCAATGAAAATTAAAAACATTCTCATTTCTCAGATTGCCCCAACTGATTTCGACAAATCTCCTTACGCTGATTTAAAAAAGAAATATTGTGTTTCTATGGATTTTTTTAAGTTTTTTAAGATCCACAGTATCTCAGGTATTGATTTTAGAAAAACGAAAATCAATATTTTAGACCACACAGCCATTGTGTTTTCCAGCACAACTACCATTGACCAATTTTTTATGTTGTGTAAAGAATTGCGTATCGAGATGCCTTACGAGATGAAGTATTATTGTATGACCGATATGACGGCGCATTACCTGCAAAAATATATTCACTATCGTAAGCGCAAAATCTTTTTCGGAAAAAACAATAATCCTGCCAGTGTTTTTGACCTGTTGTTGAAAAACAGGGCACACAATTACTTGATTCCTTGCGGTGCAGATTCTATGGGTACCCACTTTGCCCAATTTTTCGATAAACACAACATTAAATATACGCAAGCAGTTTGTTTTTCTACTGAATCTGCAGACATAAAAAACAACGTTGATTTGTCGAAATACGACATGGTTATTTTCTTTAGTCCTGCAGGCATCGCTGCTTTCAAAGAGAATTACCCCGATTTTGTTCAAGGGGAACTTGCATTTGGTGCTGTGGGTTTGGCAGCCTGCAATGCGGTAAGAGAGGCAGGCTGGGAATTGCAAGTTGAGGCACCTACTAAAGAACACCCCACCATTACTTCAGCCCTTGAAGTCTTCTTAAAAGATTATGCCACTCGCCGCAGATAATAATTTGACAAACACTTTCAGAAAACACAATAAACTCAAATCTTCAATAGAAATTGAAGTGCTATATCGTGCCAATCAGTTTATTGTATCTTATCCGCTCAAATGTTATTATTCATTCTCAGAAATAAAAGAGCATACTTCCAATGTACGTGTGGCATTTACCGTTCCCAAGAAACTGGTTAAACTTGCCACAGACAGAAACACCCTGAAGCGCAGAATGCGGGAAGCCTGCAGGCTGCATTACAAAAAGATTTTTGAAGCATTTATGGATCAAAACGAAAAACAGCTGAAACTTTTTTTTATTTATGTAGGGAAAGAACGGATGGAATATGCAGCTATTGCGAAAAATATGGAGGTCATTTTGTACAAGTTGAGCACACAATCAAAGTGATTCCGACTGGGATCGAACCAGTAACCTATTGCTTAGAAGGCAATTGCTCTATCCATTGAGCTACGGAACCTCAGGTTAGTCGGGATGACAAGATTCGAACTTGCGGCCTCTTCGTCCCGAACGAAGCGCGCTACCGGGCTGCGCTACATCCCGCCCTGAAAAGGAGGCGCGAAAATACACTTTTTTGATTATCTTAAAAGAGGTTCTTTCAAAAAATGATAATGTTTAATATTTCAAACAAATCTTATATTTTTGCACAAAATTTTAAATGTAATGAATTGAAACACTCCCTCACAAACTCCTTCCTGAAGCACATTGCGCAAACCTCCGATACTCCGATTGCCATTGAGGTAGAACATGCGCATGATATTTTCTTTTACGACACCACAGGAAAAAAATACATGGATCTCATCTCCGGTATTGCGGTGTGCAATATGGGGCATTCGCATCCGAAAATTATTAACGCTGTAAAAAAACAGTTAGATAAATACATGCACCTGATGGTTTACGGCGAATTGGTGCAACAACCTCAAGTAGAACTTGCCGAAAGACTTTGCGCCTGTTTGCCTGCTTCGTTAAATTCGGTGTTCTTCGTCAACTCCGGCTCCGAAGCGGTAGAAGGAGCATTAAAATTAGCCAAGCGTTATACAGGGCGAACCCAATTGGTGCATTTCGAAAATGCGTATCACGGAAGTTCGCATGGCGCCATGAGTATGATGGGGAATGAAGCATACAAAGCCGCTTTTCGTCCACTTTTGCCCGATACAAAAGCCATTCGCTTCGGAGTGGAAGAAGATTTGCAGGCAATTACAGAGGAAACAGCTGCCATTATCGCAGAACTAATTCAGGGAGAAGCCGGCGTGCGTATCGCTTCTTCCGAATACTGGCAAAAACTAAAACAGCATTGTAAACAAACGGGAACGCTATTGATTGTGGATGAAATTCAAACAGGGCTTGGGCGTACCGGAAAACTCTTTGCCTTTGAACATTACAATATCACTCCCGATATTCTGCTTCTTGGAAAAGCTTTTGGCGGCGGCATGCCACTGGGAGCGTTTATTGCTGATAAAAAAGTGATGAATGTGCTAACGTACAATCCTGCGTTAGGGCACATTACCACCTTTGGCGGGCATCCCGTATGCTGCGCCGCCGCCTTAGCGCACCTTAAACTCATAACGGAAAATGAAATGTGGAACAATGCCGAAATTATCGGTGAAAAATTGGAAACTATTCTTTGGAAAATCCCTCATGTGAAAGAGATTCGCAGAAAAGGGATGATGATTGCCGTTGATTTTCACGATACAGCAACAAACTTTAAAACCTTGCAAGCACTTTTAGAAAAAGGGATCTTTTCCGATTGGTTTTTGTGGTGCGATACTGCACTACGCATTGCTCCGCCGCTCATTTTGAATGAGAAACATTTGAAGGAGATTGAGGATGTAACTCGTTGTATTATCTGCTAATAAACATCTTTCTTACAGTTGTTTTATCTTCTTGCGAAGTTAGTTTTACCGTGTAAATACTCTTGGCAACTTGCAGTGTAATTTCAGTTTCCGTATCGGTTATCGCACTTTGGTAAATGATACGACCCAACATATCAAACACTTCTATTGATTTGAGTGTTATGCTGCTTTCGTTTTTGATGTAAATAGTATTTAAGTAACTAAAAACCTTTATGTTTTCAAATTCTTCTTCAATGCCATCAAGGTTGGTGGTGAATGGCGATGCTGAACTTGCATCGGAAGCAAAATGAGTAGCTGTTTCTGC
>Ga0123356_10005818_pt1 | contig 12517 bp, 8 predicted proteins | sample TergutEmb28metaG_2_FD_92546 | JGI IMG/M metagenome (GOLD analysis project Ga0123356, IMG submission 92546) | Embiratermes neotenicus P3 segment gut microbial communities from Petit-Saut dam, French Guiana - Emb289 P3 | ecosystem: Host-associated > Arthropoda: Insects > Digestive system > Gut ... | reverse complement strand
TTATGGGGCGTTGCGGCTCTTTCCGTCGGCATAACTCTTGCTTTGCTCTTGTGTTTGGTTGTGCGATTTGCTAAAATGAAAAAGTCAGATTGATAGATCGCATATAGCTCTCGTCTTCGTCATTGCGAGCGCACGAAGCAATCCAGTCCTTTAATTGCGTGTATATGGCTGACTTTGTGAGCGAGGCAGGGGTACTATTATGGACTATATCGGCATTGCATTACGATTTCTTGGTAGCTTCGGGTTATTCATTTTTGGAATAACCCTGTTATCATCTGCGCTTCAAAAGACGGCGGGGAGCAAGATGAAGAGCATCCTCGGAAGTGTATCGAAGAATCGTTTCAGTGGTGTTTTGTTCGGCGCAGGAGTGACTGCCATCATACAAAGTTCAACAGCTACGACTGTTATGGCTGTCGGTTTTGTCAATGCAGGGATCATAGCATTGCCGCAGATCGTGGGCATAATAATGGGCGCAAATGTCGGTTCGACAGTGACGAGCTGGCTTGTGTCCAGCGTTGAATGGTCACATCTGCTGAAGCCTGATGCCATAGGTGCGGTCAGTGCGGCATCGGGCGCTCTTATGCTGCTGTTTTCTAAAAAGACAAGAATCAAATATATTGGTGAAGTGCTTGTGGGATTTGGCGTGCTGTTCCTGGGTCTCTCGCAAATGCCGGAAGCGCTTAAACCTTTATCCGAGCTTGATGCGGTGCGTCAGTTATTTGTAACCATGGGTTCAAATCCGCTATTGGGTATCCTCGCAGGTATCCTTGTAACAGCGGTCATCCAAAGCAGTGCCGCTTCAATAGGTATACTCCAATCTATGGCATTTGCAGGGATGGTGCCGTGGAATGCTGCTGTGTATATCGTGTTGGGTCAAAACATCGGAACATGCCTGACCGCTGTGCTATCAGGTATCGGGGCATCGAAAAATGCTAAAGCAGCTTCTTATGTGCATTTAGTATATAATATTGTCGGCGCTGCTATATTCTGCACTATCGGTGTTTTATTCTTCTCATTTATCGATCCGACACTAGGTGCATCGGCGATAACTGCAACAAACATCAGTATGGTCCACACGGGATATAATGTTGCGGCACTCATTTTGCTGTTTCCGTTTGGACATATGATATTAAAAGCAGCGGAAAAAATGGCAGGCATCGGTAAGCCCGAAATCGGTGATGAATCAGAACTGACGGCACTTGACGAGAGCATTTTGGAAACGCCGGAGTACGCGTTGGAAAACAGTATACTGGCAATCAATAAACTGATGGATCTGATGCGGACGAACCTAGTGCTGGGCGTTGAAACTTTTATGGAGAGGGATTATAGAAAAATACCTGATTTTTGGGAAAAAGCAAATGAAATCGACAAAGTCAATGACAAGATAAGCGATTTTATGACAAAGCTGTATAATGAAAAACTTACAACCGAAGAGAACAACCTGCTCACATCACTTATACATATAACGATTAGTCTTAAAAGGATCAGCAACCGCACAAAGGGATTTGCGCAACTGGCAACGGATATGCAAAATAAGGGACTAAAAGACCCGTATCCCGGTATCGATGATGTAAAGCAGCTATACGAAAAAACCATACTATGTTACGACAGTATGGTCGAAGCGATCAAAACTCAAGACAGTGATATTATTATCAAAACAATGCAAGAAGCGGATAGTATCGAGTTTCTGAGGGAAAAGTACAAGTTCGAGCATAGAGCAAGAGCTTCCGGCTCAGGTTACAGTGTAGAAATAGGGATCGCATTTTCGGAAGCTGCACGCCATCTGGCTCGTATTGCACATAATATAAAGAGTGTCGTTGAAACGATCCCGCATGCTGAAGCGTTTGAAGACGAAATACAAGAGAGGATAGAGCGCAGATAGTCCTCAGCCCTCTGGTTCTATATGTATTGTAGAGAACCACCAGATAAAATCTTCGCTGTTTGTACCGTCGGAGTTTTGAGAATGCCCTGTCATGTCGTTGAACAGATAGAATGACATGTCAGTTGCCGGGATCCCTATAACGAATGATTTATTTTCAAAATTAAAGACCGGGCTGACATCAATGCCGCTGCTAAAATCTTCCATGACCCATTGCCGGCTGTCCGGGTCTCGTATCAACAGCGTTTCATAGTCGGCATCCGGTCCGGTCATCCATAAAATCGTGATCCAAATCGTTGTGGTTGTGTATTCGATAGCGTCTGCAAGTTGCACATGTAAGGGAAAATCGTCTACAAATATAGGATAATTTGCTTCAATTCCACCGGCTGATACGATGATATCTACGACTCCCGCTGCTCTTCCGGTTATGCGTGCATCACGTCCTCCGCTGCCGGTCTGTACAACATCCAGGATTTCCGGATCTCCGCTTGCCCAGGTCACTTCAGCATCGGCACCTTCGGGTCCGAGACGAGCTTGTAAAACTATGGTTTCGTTTATTCGTACATGGAACTCCGATTGTTCGCGACCGTCATCAGTCAGTTTGATCGATGAGACTGCTGATGAGCCTGTACCCATTCCACCTGTTGAGCTTGAAGATCCCGCTGAGGCATCGCCTTGAGGTGTGCCTGTATCGCCTGTACTGATGCCGCCTGTTGAACCGGGTCTGGGGATTGGAGCTCCTGTCGGATGGATGATGAGAAAATAAAAAGCTGCAACAAGAACTGCAAGAAATACGAAAATAGTTATTAAAATAAGCTTTAACCGGCTGCCGGTGTACCCGGTCTTCTCCTCGACCGATTCTTCCGCAAACTCAAATGAAAATTCATCCGCAAACTTATCCGCAAACTTATCCGCTTTTGCCGGAGGTTCACTTTTACCTCGTATTTCATCCCGTATTTCACTTTGCGCCTCACCCCGCGTCTCACCCCGCATTTTAGTTTTTGGTCGGGGTACACTTGTCGGATATGAGTTAAAAGGCTCCGGGAGGGGGTCGGGCGTACGTGTGGTTTTTTCCGGATATGAGTTAAAAGGCTCCGGGAGGGAACCGGCGATCCGAGCGGCACTGTTGAACTGTGTCAGACCGGACTCTTGCAGAGCTCTATTGAAGTTTGCCAGTGCAGCGTCATCTTCAGTAAGCACAGGTGTTTTGCACTTACTGCAAAAAATATCATTACTATTGAGTTGTGCACCGCAATGAAAGCATGTCATGAATTATTCCTCATCCTCAAGCCGATTGATAAGCGCGCTGATCGCGGCGTATGAATTAAAGTTTTCAGGGACTAACTCATCGGCAGGTATCGTAACACCCATTCTGTCGTCGATCTCTGCAATGAGAGTGATGATATCGAAAGAATCAATGACTTTATCGTCAATAAGTGTCTCATGTGTCGAAAAATCAACATCATCATGCATTTCCTGCAATATCTCAAGTAAAACGCTCATAATTGCTCCATAAGTATCATAAAATAGTCGATTTTTGTCATAATAGCATAAAAAGGCAAAAAAAGCCAGCGCACCCCCGTCCCTGCGGATGCACACCCCCGTCCCCATGTTAATCCTGCAAGCCCTTCAGCACAGTCTGATAAATATAATCAGCAGCTCGTATAATATTTAACAGGATCGTTTCACCGGAATCGTGATATTCATCTGCAAACTCAACATCTTCTATTCCGCCGATGTTGATGAGGACGTTGAGCCACGCGCCTTGAGCGGCAGCTTTTAAACTCAGAGCAGCGACGCCGAAGTCGCTGGCAGCGTTGGTGTTTGTTTTGCCCATGGCTTGGGTGGCGATATCCAGTGCTTTCTCGCACAGTACCATCATCTTGTAAGGAGGTTTTGTGCAAGCCTTTAATCCCTCTTGCATGGCTGCTTTGCGGGCAGCTTTTTCTTCGTCGGTATCCTTTGGCATCTCGAAGACAGCACTTACTTGGTTATATGCATGTGTGTCCTCGTCGATCACTTTGAGGAACTCAATGCGGATTTTTTCTGCTTCCTCGATAAGACCGGAGATAAAACCCTCGTGTTCTTCATACTTCTTTCTGCCGGCAGTCAAGTGACCTACCATTTTAAGCAGCGAAGCACCCAGCGCACCTTCAAGCGCGGCGGTCGAACCTCCGCCCGGTGCCGGTGCTTCGGACGCGAGCAATGCAGAAAAGTCTTTGATAGTGTGGTCAATAAGTTGCATTATGGTACCCCCCTTGTTAATCAAGCAGGTGATTTTCCAGAACTTGAGTCCGGTAATCGAAATCTTCGATCTTCAAATAGTATTCTGCGCAGTCGATGAGTGCTTTTGCCGGGGTCAGGCCAACTATCTCGCTGCCTATGACAGGTACACCCCAACGTTCTGCTTCCATTTTTATCATCTCAAAGACACGGTATATCGGAGTACCCTCGTAGTTGACCATGTTCATGGAGACTTGAGCGATATTACGATCTTCGAGCATGACTCCTATTCCTTTGACAAACTTAAAACCGCCGCTTGAACCGCGGACAGTTTTGGCGATACTGTTTGCGATATTGATATCTGAGGTGCCGAGATTTACGTTGTAAGCAATCAGTGGAAAGCGAACACCGACCGCTGTTGCACCGGCAGTCGGATGGATTTTTCTCTCGCCATAATCCGGAGCCCACTCTTCTTGCAAAAGTTTTTTGGGCATGCCTTCAAACTGCCCTTTTCGTACAGAAGCGAGATTACGCCTGTCTTCACTTGTACATGCATCTTCATATAAAAATATCGGGATATCCAGTTCATCATTGATGCGCTTAGCTACTTTTTTGCATAACTCGATGCATTCCCCGGTGGTACAATCCTTAACAGGGATAAACGGTATAACATCGGTCGCACCCATGCGCGGGTGCTCTCCGGTGTGTTTTGTCATATCGATATTTTCGCTTGCAATCTTACAGAGCCGGAAAGCAGCTTCGGCGACACCTTCAGGACTTCCGACAAGCGTAAAAACACTGCGGTTGTGGCTTGTATCGGATGAATGGTCGACAAGCGTCACATCCGGTACACCTCTTGCCGTACTGACCAGCAAATCGATCACTCTTTGGTCACGCCCTTCGCTAAAATTAGGAACACACTGCACAAGCTTACTCACACCCGGTCCTCCTGTGTTAATATATTTGTTGAGAAAGATAATCTATGATATTATATCCAAGATATGTTTAAAAAATTCATCTCCTATTATAAACCATATAAGCTTCTTTTAACAGCGGATCTTTTGGCTGCAATGGCATATGCGGCTCTTGGGCTTGCGTTGCCTTTGTGTGTTAGGTATATCACTAACGATATCCTGCAATCCGGTGTTTCTGACGTGTTGCCGGGTATTTTGCGTGTCGGCGGACTGATGATAGGAATAATCCTTGTCATGACCGCATGTGAGTTTTTTTACGACTACAAAGGTCATGACATGGGTGCGAAAATAGAGCGTGACCTTCGCAGTGAGCTTTTTGAGCACTATCAGAAAATGCCGTTCAGTTTTTATGACAACAGGAACACGGGCGAGTTGATGTCCCGCCTGTCTAATGACCTGCACAGTATTTCGGAGGTCTATCACCATGTGCCCGAGCAATCACTGATCTACGGTATTCAGGTGATCGGGTCTATTGTGATACTCTTTATCGTTGACTGGCGGCTTGCACTAGTTGTATCTGCGATAATGCCGGTCATGGTAGTTTATGCTGTTTTCTTCTACATCAGGCTTCAAAAGGCATATAAGGAAAACCGTGAACGCATTGCGGATATCAATGATGTGGTGCAGGAGAGCTTATCGGGTATACGCATGACTAAAGCGTTCACCGGTGAAGATACGGAAGTCAAGAAGTTTAACTTCAGCAACAACAGATATTACAAGAGCAGATCGAGTATCTATAAAAGCGAAGCGAAGCTCTACTCGGTGATAGGCAGCTTTTTTACGCCGCTGTTTATCGTAGCGATAGCAGTGGCAGGCGGTATATGGATATCCGGGGATTCCTTAAGTATCGCGAATCTGCTGATGTTTATCATGTATGCCGCATATCTGACGGGACCGATACCCAGACTTGCAGGGATCGTGCCGTTTTATCAAGAGGGCTTTACCGGATATAGCCGCTTTGTAGAAATCATGGAGATAAAACCGGAAATCACTGATGCACCCGATTCTATCGAACTGACACAGTCGAAAGGACATATAACATTCGAAAATGTAACCTTTAAGTACAGTGAAGAGTATGAGTATGTACTGCGAGATATCAATCTCGATGTCAGTCCGGGCGAGACCGTTGCTATTGTCGGACGATCAGGTATCGGCAAAACCACATTATGTTCGCTCATACCACGATTCTATGATGTCAGCGAAGGTAAGATTTGCATTGACGGCACAGACATTAGAAGCGTCACACAAAAGTCGCTACGTAAGCAAATCGGCATTGTCCGGCAAGATACCTTCCTGTTCTCCGGCACAGTTATGGAAAACATCCTCTACGGAAAACCTGAAGCAACAAAAGAAGAAGCCATCGCAGCAGCAAAACACGCAAATGCACATACATTCATCATGGAACTGCCAAACGGCTATGACACAAATATCGGACAACGCGGTGTAAAACTCTCGGGCGGTCAGCAACAACGGCTCAGTATAACAAGGGTTTTCCTTAAAAATCCGCCTATCGTGATCTTCGACGAAGCCACAAGTGCTCTCGACTATGAAAGCGAAAAAGCAGTCATGGACAGTTTAAAAGCACTGACAGTACAGCGCACAGCCTTCATCATCGCCCACCGTCACAGCACAATAAAAAACGCCGACAGAATAATCGTCCTCGGCGACGAAGGCATAACAGAACAAGGCACCTATGAGGAGCTATACTGAAGATGTATTGCCATATCTTTTCTAAGCTCGTCATACGCTTCCGGTGGTCTAATTCCTGTGGTCTAACGAAGTTTGAAGTAAGCGTGGAACGGACCGTTGTTTGCCGAGATTATAGGTATCAAACGGTAATTTTCTACAGAGAACTCCAGACTTCCTGTTTTTTCAACTCCGCTTAAGGACGCGTCCAGGATCAGCTCTATAAAATCTTGTTTATCGTTTTCTATGACCATAACCAGCGGACCATAATATAAACATGCGACATTCGGGTCATCAGGCGCTTTTTCCAGCCTTAGATGGAAAGGCAGGTCGATCTCAAGCTTATCTCCGTCGTTAAAGGTGTTGGAGATCAGGGCGTAACCATCTTGTGTTTTGTACTCTACTTCTTTTTCGTTAATGCGTATGGTTGCCCGGGTTTCATCTTGCAGCCAGAATGGAAGACGTAATCTAAACTCGATGAACCCGCTGCCGTCTATCTCAAATGCAGCACGTTGTTCTTCTAAAAAGTCACCGCTTTGCCTTATAATAAGATTCTTTTCTTTCCAGACAAGTTCGGAAGCGATATACAAGTTGACATACAGACTATCATCATTTTTGAAATATATGCTTTCCTGGTACTTAACATGATTTTCAAGCCCCGTACCGTGACAGCATGTATTTTCTTTTGTATCGAAAACTTTGATTCCACCGGGACGCAGAGGCATAAAGTAGGTCGTGCCCCCCGTGGGTCCGGAAGGATCGCCACATGCTGCTATATGGTTATATAAAGTCCGTTCATAATAATCCATATACATTGAACACGGCTGATATTGAAACAGTTGGCGGGTGAGTTTGAGCATATTATAGCTCACACATGATTCGGCTGTTTTATCGGTAAGGTATGAAGCGATACGGTCGGGTTCTTTGAACATTTCACCTTCACCGGAGCCGCCTATGTTGAATGAATGGTTATGTACAACAAAATGCCAGAAGTTTCTTGCTATGTTATAGCAGCGCTCCTCGCCGGTGTGCTTGAAGATCTCAAACAGGCCGATAACTTGCGGAACATGCTGATTGGCGTGTATATCCGCGAGGGTGTCTATATTTTGTTCCATTGGAACAAATAGTTTTTCATTCTCAAAAAGATATGCGGTCTCAAGATATTCGGGCTTGGAGTTAAGCCCGTCAAGTCGTGCCAGCCCGTCAAGTCGTGCCATAACTTCATTCATGCCTCCATATTCCCCGGCAATATACATTGACCACATTTTAGTAAGCTGCTCCGGCTTGCAACGGCTCAAGCGCCGATGTACCCACATGCCTAGCTTTTCAACGATGCTCAGAGCAATATCGCTGCCGCCAAATTCGTAACAATCTAAAAGGCCTGCCATGATTTTATGAAGTGTGTAGTATGGAGCCCAGATTTTTGGATATACTTCATACTCTTCCAGTTTGTCGAACTGCTCCTCGGAATAACCGCTGAGAAAGCCCGGGGCATATTTTCCGCTTGCCTGAAACGCATTTTGACACTCCTCCAGCGACCGGACCATGTAGTCCATTTTATGCTTGAAGCTTATTACATTATCGCGGCTGCCCTTGCTGCACAAAGCAAGAGCGGAAAGATAATGACCCGTAGTATGACCTCTTAATAAGCATTCCGGGGAATCCCACCCTGTCATGGGCTCAGCATTTTTGACAGGCAGACCGGAAGCTGTTCGAAAACAATACAGCATTTGGTCATCATCACAGGACAGTAAAAAATCTTCAAAACGGCGGCGGTTGTCATCAAAACAACTGCGCAACAAGTGAACGTCCTCCAAATCAAAACTCCGGACTTTTTGGACATGTGTTGCTTCATCGGTGACGGTGGCTTTGTCAACTACTGTCACTTGTGCAACGGGAATAAATTCCGGTGCTGACTCAAGCGGCTCTCCACTGATCATATAAAGACCTGAGTCGAGAGAGGTGAAATCGGGTGCCTCTTTCCATATAACAGGCACAGCGCTAAAAATACCTCCTTCTTTTGTGACGATCACCACGCCCGGCAGTTTGTACTCTTTGCCTTTTTCAACTTCGCTCACTACAGGTAACACACCTGTAACTGCTATTTGACTTGGTTTTTCAAGCACTGTTACATCTATGTCACGACAGAGTTTGATACCGCCCTTTATTGCCGAAACAGTCAGTGTGACAATGCGATTTCCTGATCCGGTTTCCGGACGCATTACTTTACCTTCGGAGCTGACGACATGGTTATGGTTTGATGTCCAGGTAAATGAGGACCCATTTTCGCCCTCTGTAGGAAGTGTCAAGTCCGCTTCTACCGTATGAAGGTTTCCAAGATAGATACCGTCCAAATCCTTTTGTATCAAATCTTTATCTGTCATAAAAATCTCGTTCCTTTCGAAATGCTCATTAGCTTGACAATGTATTTTAATACCCTTATCCTAATGAAGTATATAATAACACCGCTTGATAGACAATATCCAAAAAGCCAAAGGGGACAGAATGATAAACACTAAGACACGTATATTTGCCACAATGCTTGCGATCATTATGCTAGTTACGACAGTGACCGGGTGTAATAATAGAAACGGTTCTACTGATGATGCAGATAAGCCGGAGTTTGTATATGTGCCGGAAGTGATGCCATTTCCTATGCCGGAGGACGTAAATTGGATCAACCAGATCTCAGTTTCCGGAGACACGATTTACTTAACTACTTTAGGAGCTTGGGATGAGAATGACCTATACACAACTTTTGAGATATACGCGGTGGGTGTGGATGGCTCTTATATGAGAAAGTTGCATAACTACAGCGCCCACGTCGAAGTTCCCGCCGGTACGGAAAACGGTATGGTCAATATCTACTCCATATACGCTGATAATGCCGATAATGTTTGGGTCGTCGAACGCGGTGAGTTTTATATGTTTGATTTACCTGAGGATTTTGAAGGAGAAGATTGGGAAAGATGGGATCATCGTGTAATAATCAGTGATTTCTTACGTGTGCGTAAACTCGATAACACCGGTGCTGAAATCTTATCATTTGATGCAGATCAGGTACATGATGGCAGAGAATGGTTTCATATCTCTGCATTTATCGTTGACGATGACGAAAATGTTTATATAGCGGTCGAGTCACGGATCCATGTATTTGATAATGAAGGCTGGAGCTTATTTACACTTAATACCTCATGGGTCAATAGTTTTATAAAAACACAAGACGGTACTGTCGCGTTTTCAGACTGGGGAGAGAGGGGCAGAGGTCTACTGGAAATTGATGTGGCAGGGAAGAGAACAAGGGAAAACACAGATATGCCGTCCAATGCATTTAACGTGTTTCAAGGTAACGATGAGTTTTCTTTCATATTTTCCGATAACAACGGTTTGTACGGCATCGATGCAGAAACAGGCGATTCGATATTGCTGCTCGATTGGATCGAAAACGATATCTCAATCGATGGAATGGCAAATACCGCATTTCTTCCTGACGGACGGATACTGATAATCAGCCAGAGATGGAATAATCAGGCACCACCGGTATACGTAATCATTTTGCTGACAAAAACTGAGCGTTCGGAGGTTATAAGCTCAGAGGCTCATAATAGAGAGGTTCTCACATTTGCTACATTTTATATGGAAAGCAGTGTTCGCGCTGCTATCATGCAATTCAACAGAGAAAGTACAACACATCGTATAGAGTTCACCGATTACTCTGATTTTAATTCGGAAGATGATTGGGAGGCAGGTATCCTCCGCTTGACAGCAGAAATAATCTCCGGAAATATCCCCGATATACTGAGTGTATCAAACCTGCCGTTCAAACAGTATGCAGCAAAAGGCTTACTGGTTGATCTATATCCTTTGATCGATTCAGATCCGGAGCTCAGCCGTAGTGATTTTATGGAAAACATTCTCCGGGAAACTGAGATAAATGGAGGACTTTACCGGATATTTCCCTGGTTTTCTGTAATTTCATTAGTTGGCAATCCTCAGGTTGTCGGGAGTTATCCAGGATGGAATACAGAGGAGTTTCGTGCGGTACTGGAAGCAAACCCGGATGCAGATCACCCAATGGGACAAGGGTTTACCAAGCTATCTTATTTGCAAGCTTTATTTATGCTCAATATGGATGAGTATGTTGACTGGAGCACGGGTACAGTTTCCTTTGACAGTGATGGGTTTGTTGATCTTCTTACGTTTTCGGATTCATTCCCCGACAGTTTTGATTGGGATAGTGAGCGTATAATGGAGAATGAGCTTATTATAGCGGGACGGCAGATAATGTCATCCATGCCTCTTTCGGACTTTATGTGGTTTCAAATGTACCGGACTTTATTTGGTGGAGAGATCGTTTTTAAAGGGTGGCCAAACGAAAACAGAAACGGCAACAGAATAATCATAAACACTGATTTTGCGATATCTGTCAATTGCAAAGATGTAGATGCCGCATGGCAGTTCGTGCGAACATTCTTTACCGAGGACTTTCAGAGAGAACATTCATTTCATGGTTTAATGATCAACAAAACTGTATTTGAAGAGGCACTGGAAGAAGCGATGGCTGAAAATGAGCACGGTGTGCGCCGCAGTGTCAACTGGAACGGCCTTGAAATGGAGTTAGAACCGCTCACCGAGGCTGAAGTGGGTCAGATAGCGGCTCTTGTCGACTCTGCTTCCGGTTCATTCAGCCAGGATATGGCATTATGGAACATAGTAAGCGAAGGAGCCTCCGACTTCTTCAACGGCCGCTCCACAGCACAAGACGCAGCCCGGATAATCCAAAGCCGCGCCTCTATCTATGTTTCTGAGCAAAGCTGATCGAATTAGCACCTACTGAGAAACATGATACTCACCCGATACTCACCTGAAAAAGTACAACGAAAGTGAACACTTGCTTGGCAAAGGACGACATGGATATATATAAAAGATACTTTCCTAAATTCAAAAAGCCATTTCTTTTTGCCGTGACTTGCGTGGCGTTTGAGGCTTTTTGCGATTTGCTCGGTCCGACGCTAATGGCTCGTGTGGTGAATAATGGAATACTCAACAATGACATGAGCGCTGTGTTGCACTGGAGCTTGCTCATGCTCGTTGTTGTTTTTTTTGGAGCTTGCTTTGCTGTGACCCGAAATGTCCTTGCCGCCAGAACATCTTCACATTTCGGAGCCGACCTGCGTCGCGATGTATTTGAAAAAATCACGAACTTATCTGAAGAGAGCGCTGATAAGTTTCAAAGCGGCTCTCTTATAACACGCATGACAAGTGACACATCACAGGTGGTCATGTTTTCCAACGGTATCATGCGCGTTTTCTTAAAAGCTCCGATCTTATGCATCGGCAGCATTGTCTTTGCGACTATCCTAAACCCGCGCTTGAGCTTGATCATTTACGGTTTGGTGGCAGTAATAGCTTTGCTGACAACAATAAGCATAAAGCTGAGTTATATTCGCTTTGCCCGAATGCAAAAAGCGCTTGATAAAGTCAACTCTGTTATACAGGAATATTTACTGGGCGTCAGGCTGGTCAAAGCATTTAGCATGTACAAGGAAGAGGAAGAACGTTTTGAGCAAGCAAATGAAGCACTAAAACAGCGAACGGTATCCACAGATATGGTCATAGCAGTCATATCACCCATCATGGGGCTGGTTGTAGGTCTGGGTTCTACTCTGGCGATTTACTTCGGGAGCGTACTTTTTGGCTTTGACCTTATTGAGCCGGGCGATATTGCTGCTTTCATTGCATATATGAGTAATAT
>Ga0123356_10005816_pt1 | contig 12517 bp, 7 predicted proteins | sample TergutEmb28metaG_2_FD_92546 | JGI IMG/M metagenome (GOLD analysis project Ga0123356, IMG submission 92546) | Embiratermes neotenicus P3 segment gut microbial communities from Petit-Saut dam, French Guiana - Emb289 P3 | ecosystem: Host-associated > Arthropoda: Insects > Digestive system > Gut ... | reverse complement strand
CGAAAACCACCATTTCTCTGCCTCTTCGTCAAAATAAGTTCTTATCTTTCTCTCTTCAAATAACTTAATTGCCGTATCCTGTTCCATAGCACCCTCCAAATATAGATCAAAAGTTGATATTTTCAACCAATTAACATTACCGCATAATTATCTATATGAAATTGAAATACTGAAACCGTGATGCGTGAAATTAAGAAAAAATGGAATTACAGAAACTGAAATAATAACGGAGAATGAATCAAAACCTGTTTGCTTCAATAGAAATATAGCAAATGACTGCTGTTAAAATCAAGACTGCTGTAAAAACAAGATATGCTGTTTATGCAAAAAAGCAGCGCCGGCCCCAAAGACATACAATCGGTTTGTTGGATTTTTACGGGGTAACGGAATTTACGCAACTCCCCGCGTAACTACTTTATGACACTACCAATTTATTTTGCTTTGCCTTCTAGCTTCTTGACACCGTATTCACTGGTTAAAATCTTCATTTGTGAAATCGCTGCCTTATTCAATGCAACAATTCGTTTTTCTTGTGAAACCCCATCATTTATAAGGTGCGCATTTAAAGATTCCAGATTGGCAAGGCACACCAATTGTGCAATATCTGCATAATCGCGTATATTACCATCCAATTCCGGATTTTGCTTGCGCCAATCAGCGGCAGTCATTCCGAATAGTGCGACATTTAATATATCCGCTTCATTAGCATAAACAAAATTAGCTTGCTCTTTCGTGAGAATCTTTGGAATGATGTTCAAATTTATTGCGTTCGTATGAATGCGATAATTAAGTTTGGTCAAATTTCGACGAATATCCCAACCTAATTGTTTGTACTCCTGATCTTTAAGCCGTTGGAACTCTTTGATAAGATACAACTTGAACTTCGGAGAAATCCAAGACGCAAATTCAAATGCCAAATCTTTGTGCGCGTAAGTTCCGCCATAACGTCCAGCTCTGGCTTGAATACCTATAGCATTGGTTTTGTTAATCCACTGCTTAACAGAAAGAAGAAAACGATTTGTTCCTGCTTCATTTCTAATTCCCTCGAATTCGGGGTAATTAAAATTTGGATTATATATTTCTTCCCAAATACCAAACAGTTCAATAGTATTCTTATTTCTCAGCCATTTTTCAATAAGAACATAGCCGTTTTCTATGCCGCGAACCATATCTGTCATAGATATAAAATCGTGGTCGTTGCTTATCACAACACCAATTTCCGTTCCCAATACATTCAATTTAGACATTTACGTCCCTTTCACTCTTCTTTACTTTAGAGAAGTTTAGGATTTTCAATTGGTTAATATTACCAACCAACTCGCTATATGAAAATTATAACGCTGAAATTATAAAATGTGAAAAATAAATAATACCGGAATCATAAGAATAAAATCAAGAATGGAAAACAACCCAAAAAACGCTTGCTTTAGTAATATAATAAATGAACATGAGAAAGAGCAAGACCGCATGGAAACAGACAAAATACATCATCAAAACCCACCTTTTTTTCGTGACAATTAGATGTAATTCACTGCCGCTTTTGAAATAGATGTAAAAAATATAATATCAGTAATAAGTGATTTTTACTGACAAAATCATCTGTTTTTTGTCAAATATTATACTCTTCTATTCTAAGGTATTTTACGTTATTCTAAGCTATAGTTTGGGTGGAAATGCGGGATTGGGATTAGGGCAAGAAAAATGAGTCTTGAAGGAGACTGTAGGGTTTTGATTTTGGTTAGAATTGATTGGTGAGCTATGCGGCTGACTGAGTGGATATGCGCAGCATTTGTTGTTGATACAAAATTTTACTCAATAAGCCGATTAATCTCCTCAATAAGCTCCTTGTTGTTAGGTTCAAGTGTTTTTGCCCTGTTTGCGTGCGTATTCATAAGAGTTGTCTTATTTTGAGCTTTATAAACTTTCGCAAGGCCAAGGTGTGCGCGAGCCATTTTAGGTTCAACCTCAATAGCTCTTTTGAAGAATGCTTCCGCTCTGTCTATCTCTCTCATCCCAAGATGCGCTTCTGCTCTACCGTAGAATGCAGCTGCATAATTAGAGCCTTTGGGCGGTTCAAGGAAAAGAACCGACTTGTAAGTCTCAACAGCTTCTGCAAATCTTCTCTGTAATCTTTGAATGTCTGCCACTGCCATGCTCCCTTCGTAGTTGAGAGGGTCACTTCTGCGGATATCATTGGCTATTTTTGCAGCTTCATCAAGTTTATTTGCCTCAACCAAATTGTTGAAATACATCAAGCGATGCCTGTTATCTTTTGTCATATTAACCAAATCTTTGATTTCAGCTTCGGCCTTTGCCTTTTGCCCTTCTTTTTTGTACATGAGATAAAGACGCTCACGAATTTTAGGATCATCAGGTTTAAGTGTTTTTGCTTTCGTAAGAAATTCTGCGGCTTTGGCCTGTCTGTTTGTTCCCTCATAAGCGTCAGCAAGCATCAGAATCACTTCAACGTCGTTAGGAGTTGTAGCTAAGAAAATTTCGAGATTCGTAATAGCGTCTTGAAACTGCTTTCTGCTGTGAAAAATCTCTCCCATACGGCGGTTCGCTGAAAAATCTTGCGGATTAAGCTGAACATATCTTCTGTATGCAGCAAGCTCTTCGTTAGTTCTATTGAGATTACTATTAACTTTCGCAAGCGCAAGCCAAACGTCTGCGTCATTATCTACCAGTTTTACAGCGGCGTTAAGATTGGCGGCAGCTTGGGTCATAGTCTCTTTTTTCTGCGATTGAATCAAACCAAGACGCACAAAGTTTCTTGCGTCTTTGGGGAATGTTTTTAAATTCTCTTTATAATATTTTATTGCCTGCGCTTCATCTGTCTTCTCAATAAGAAATGCACGCTTAAAAGAGGCTTCTTGATCAACCACTCCCTGAATTGCTACATAATCGCTATATGCTTTTGCGGCTAATACGGGTTTATTATCAGCTTCATAGATTTCTCCAAGCGACCTTAAGGCACTAAAATCTACTTGTGAAACAGGAGCCGTAATCCGCGGTTTAATTAATTTTTGAATTGGGGGCGATAACGGCGTTGTATCTACCAAAGTAGACGCAGGCGGGAGCGCCGATGCCAGTTCCACGCCATCTTGTTGCGGATTATAATAATCGGCATCAATAAACTCGTTTTTTGTTGGATACGCAAGCCGTATAATAATTATAAGCATTAATATAATAATAACTGTCGTAACTGTAATACCTGTAATAACTGCCGTCTGTTTTACAAGTTGTTTAATTTTCTTTTTAAGTTTAATTTTTATGTCGAATTTGAACATTTTATTACTGGGTGAAACATATATATTCTTTTCAAGATTATCGTTTTCTTTAAGATTTCTTCCAATATCTGTTTTAGTCAAAAACTTACTTTTTGCATCGTTTTTAAATTTTTTTATGTCAGGCCCTTCATTAGGGTTAAACTCTTTGTTACTGTATTCGTAAATTATAACTTTGCACTCATTTTGAAGCCTTTTACTTACTAAATCCCACCATTTTTTATCGGAATATCCAATGGATAATCCAAACAGGCATATCAAATCTGCATCTTTTATCCAATCTTGACATTTTTTGTCGTGGCCTAATCCATAAGTGTCATTACAATCTGTTTTAACATATCTATCAACAACGTCTGTTTCTGCGCGAAGCGGTTCATTTACCATTTGAAAAATATCATTAACTCCAAGAACCAACCTCTCATAAGTAAAACCATGAATATGCTCTAAATCAATACTTGAAATATCATCGCCTAAAATCTTTCCAATTGACTTAGTATAATTGAATGTAATAATTTTAATATCTAATTCTTTATGCGCATGACTTGATACATATCTCTCGATTTCCTCTTTTTCAGATGGCAGTAAATTATCCATGAATTCTTTAGGTTCACGTAAATATTTTAAAAAGCTCTCTTTTTGTGATTCGTCAATATCACATTTATTTTCTTCTGATTCAATGTGCTTTGGCAAATGCTCAATTAAATGACTGTGAATCGCAATGGCTTCATTTTCTGTATTAATCTTGCCTAAATATCGGCCAAGAAAAAATTCTAAATCTGACCAATTGTCAATACGCTGTTCATCGGTACATTTATTAGCTTTATTCAACTTCAATATTTTTTTGAATTGTTTTACGGCTTGAAAATCATTACGCTTTGATAGCTTCAAGTAATATTCGTAGAAATCAGTATAGCTTGTCTTCATTCCCAAATTAAGGTCGAAGCCGTTGCCTATTAGATAAACTATTTTCATATTGACACTTTACGATCTTTTGGATGCGTTTTAGCTATTATCAATTTTCCACCCACAAACCAGTATATACAATCCCGTTATTTCCATCTATGGCTATATCATCATTGTCAATTAACAAATTCGCATCTGATTCGTCAATAATGACACATGGCATTCCTAAACTACGACAAGTTACTTGTAAATGATCTGTTGGGTTTGCATCACACCCCCATGTGACAGCACCATAACAATGTCGTAATATTTCTATATGGTCTGGTGAATAATCCTCAATACATAGAATTTTTTTAGAATCATTGTTACCAGATAAAAGTGATTTACTATCAACTCCTTTAATTATCTTCCCTTTACAAGCACCAGGACAGAAGCAGAAAATGCCATTTATTTTGTCCGCCGTCTTTATATTGTCAAAATAAAGGATATTGCAATTTTCTTCATCAAGGTATTTTAAAAAAGTTCCTTTGCCGTATGCTTCAATCATCTCATACAAAGTATCTACTTTAATAGCATCTTTTTCTAAAGAGTATTTTTCAATTAATTGGTCAAAATGCTGTGCTAATTCTGTATCAATTTCATTTCCACATATATAAAAAGCAACCAACTTGTAGTACGAATCTAAATCTATTAATTGTTTTCCAAGCATGTGTCTTGCTATATAACAATTTATTAAATTTTTAAAATCCTTTTTTATGCTATCGTTTTTTCCGTTGATAAATTTGTCTTGAATTTTTTTAGGTATCGTTTTGATAGAGTCTAAAGTATTTTTATCGAATAATTTAATAATTTTTCCCTTGTGTGTCTGATAAACATCAAGTAAGATTCCGCCTATTACATTTCCTACGGCTGTAACTATCAATAATGTCATTAAACTTTCATATCTATAACTCTTTGGTTCTAATCGAGAATTTTGATAAAGATTAAATGTTTTCTCAAAATCTCCTTTTTCTAAATATGTTTTTCTAAGTAAATTTATTATTCCTGAGTCATTTACAAAATCAGAATTAAAATAATGTTTAGATTTTTCCAATGACTTTGCACTTAAAATTTTTGATGTTGCTTGCAATATTAAAAAATCTATAGAACGGTGAAAATCGTATGCGTTCATAATAACCCCCTTACTGTAATATTGAAATAAGGATTTTGCTGATTTTTGCTATGTATGTTTTGGCAACTACCTTATGCCAATCATTATAGATACCCGCTCCCTATTCCCATCTGACGTAATAACTACACCCCTCACCAAATAAGTACCCTCAGACACCGCACGCCCCTTAGAATCTTTTAAATCCCAAAAACCTACCGGACGGCGTTCCTGTGTGCCTATTGCTTCATCTCTTATGTCAATTTTTTTTACAAGATTACCCGATGCGTCATAAATAGAAAGTTTTGCGTTTTTTATACCTTTACCTTGCCAAAAGAAATTTACGATGTCTGATTGTTTATTAACAGGATTCGGCCCTGCTGTGAACTCGCTTGTTAAGGCATTAGTCAATGTGTTTTGCGCCGTTTCTTTATTCGGTTCAGTATTCGGTGGAATAACACGGTTGGGCGATAGAACCGAAACGTCACTCTCGTCTCTCTCTCTTACCGTTACGCCAGCAATCTCAATGAAGCCGATGTTAGTACCTCTCTCGTATGAAATGCCGAATCTACCATCATCAATTGCCCAAACGGCTCGCGCGTTCGAAGTCAAACGAGTGTTTGTACCTTCTACGAAAGACCGGATTGAAGTATTTCTAAAGTCAATTCCAATCCTAACGCCGTCGTTAAAATCAGTGCGTCTGTTGTCACCGATCCAATTTACAAAACCTAAGACACCGCCCATTCCAACCACAACCCCGTCATTCATAGTGAATATGCCGCCGGCTATATGCACACCACCAGCTGGATATGTACCATGACTACTGATTATTACACCACCGTTCATGGTGAATGTGCCAAAATTGAATACACCTGTATATGTACCATCGCCATGAGTGTCATTATTGCCGCTAATTTCGCCGCCACTCATTGTAAATGTATAACCGATATGAACATACACGCCAGCACCACCGCCTCGTTCAATTTCATAACCAGAAGTGTTATTGCTAATAATGCCGCCGGTCATGTTAAATGTAGCATTTACATACACGCCACCACCGCCCCCAAAAAGCGCACCATGTCCAGCAGTATTGCCACTGATTTTACCGCCATTCATGGTTGAGATACCCATAAGAAAAGTAGCATACACGCCGCCACCACTTCCAGCAGTATTACCGCTTATTTCGCCACCGTTCATGGTGAAAGAGCCATACACGCCGCCACCCTCACCGGCGCTATTGCCGCTTATTTCGCCGCCATTCATGGTTAAAGAACCATACACGCCACCACCCGAACGACCACTATTGCCGCTTATTTCACCACCATTCATGATGAAAGTGCCACACACGCCGCCGCCCGTACGTTCGCCGACGGCATAATTACCGTTTATTTTACCGTTATTCATAGTGAATTCACCACCATTCCACACACCAGAACCACTATTATGGCTTATTTCACCACCAGTCATAGTGAATACGCCGCCGGCGCTTACTAACACACCACCGGCCTGAATAGAGGCATTATTGCGTACAACCGCGCCGTTATCCATAACGAGTTTACCATCACGATTGACAATTAATAGAGGGCCGTTGAGAGAACTGTTACTCGCAGGAAAACCACCGTCACGTGCACCGTCAATAATAATGTTTTCCAAAATGAGTGTATTATTGGCAGATACGGTAAATAAATCACCGCGTATGCCGCGTGTGAGAACAGCGGGCGCAGATGGATTTGCACTGCGAATAGTAACTGTCCTGCCTTCTGTCGTGAATGTCCGAATATTCAAAAGTGAGTTGAGTGTAAGGTCTTCATCGACTTCAATAACAAAATCATCAAATCTTATAGCATAAGATCCCACAAAAGTATTAAAATCCCCAACGGTGCTTACAGTAACGATTTCTCCTGTCTGCGGTATTACTGTTATGTCGGGCATCTCAATAAAGCCCACATTAGCGCCATTCTCGTATGAGATACCAGATTTACCATCTTCAATTGCCCAAGTTGCTGTTGCCACTTCATCCGGTAACGTGGTCAAATGAAAATTCGTACCTTCTGTGTAAACTGTATTAGATCGATTGAATGAGATTATAATGCCATTATTAGGAGCACTGATGTTGAGGTTGGTTACAGCGATAGTACCTGTTCCAAATACAACCCCGCCATTCATGTTGAATGTGCCATTACCAAGCCTGTTAACATTCACGGCAATTTCAGTATTACCGTTTATTTCGCCGCCATTCATGGTGAATATGCCATTACCTACACCCACGCTGCCATTAATTTTGCCGTCATAAATTGTGAATATGCCATTACCTACACTCACGCTGCCGTTTATTTCGCCGCCATTCATGATGAACTCGCTACCATTTAAACGCACGCCGCTATTATTGTTGCCACTTATTTCGCCGCCGTTCATGATGAATGTGCCACTGTTAGACACGTGCACCCCACCACCAGCTGTTAAGAAGCCCATGTGAGCAGCGTTACCATTATTGCCGCTTATTTTGCCGTCATTCATGGTGAATGTACCACCAAATATATGCACGCCACCGCCAGCAAATTGGCTGTTTTGGTTATAAAAATAATTATTCCTGATTTCACCGCTATTCATGACAAGCGTACCGTTTTGAACTACTACCACTAATGGGCCGCTATCGAGATCATTAGTGCTTTTTCTCGCACCATCAACAATAATGTTTTCCAAAATGAGCGTAGCACCGGCAGACACAGTGAATAAATCACCCATTACACCGCGTGTTAAAATAACAGGCGCGGCAGGATTCGCGCTGCGAATGGTAAGCGTGCATCCCTCTGTTGCGGGAGCAAGAATGTTTACAAGCACGTTGAGCGTAAGATTTTGACCAACTACAACTTCAACATTCTCAATCGCTGTCGCGTAAGCCGCTATCTGCGAGTTGAATTGACTGACTGTTGTAACTACTTGCGCCTGCGCCCCAATCGCCAGTACCGCCACCAACAACAAAATCATACTTTTTCTCATATCACACGTCCTTTTTTAAATTTATGATTATGCGTATATTACCTTTACAGCTAAACAGTTTTTGAAACAACACCAAACTCTTGAATAACCCTAATTTTATCCTTTTCGTCAACAATCAATTCCATAGTTTCATTCAGATAATCATCATAAAGCTCTTGCAATTCAGAATGTTCGATAATCGCTTCTTTTAAAGCGCGTAACGCAGAAATTCTATCGTTAATAGATGCTTCTGCGTTGCCGTTAGCTTCGTAAGCACGTGATCTGTTTCTATAAATCATAGCCATGCGGTACATATCCTGTTCCTCACCATTTTTTTGCAGACATTCTATAATACCAACGCTTTTATTGCAGTCTGACAGGGCATTGCCGTTTTCGTCCAAAGACAAATGATTTACCCCTCTATTCATATAGGCTGTAGCCAAATTGATCTCATCTGACAACTCCTGCCCTTTACTTTGCATAAACTCCCAAATTTCGATGCACTTATTGTAATGCTTATTTGCTTCGCAAAACTCTTCCTTTTGGTTATAGCTTTGCCCCATACCCATATAGACCAACGCTAAATCGTCATCATCAAATGGTTCACCTGCCCTTTTGACGTTTTCTGCTATTTTTATGGCCTTATGATAATCCGATAACGCTTCATCCATGCGTTCATAAGTATGATTAAGCGTACCGCCTCGCGTCATATACATCGTGAACAACATACTTTTGTCAATTGTCAGACCGGAATTTTGTAACCACTCCAAAATTTCGATGCAGATGTTTAAATCTGATACAGTGCTATTATAATCACCAATGGTATGATACGCCATAGCTCTTCCGGCATAAGCATTTGCTAATTCATTTACGTTAATCTGTTTCCCCTCTTTACGCAGACGCTCCATTATTTCAATAGCGCAGCCATAATCTCTGATGGAATCTTCAAACATAGTAACGCCAAAATAGATTGAGCCTCTCATTGTATAACTTGCCGCCAATTCATTCTCATTGAGCAATTTACCCAAACTGCGCTCTCTTTCAAGTATTTGGATACTATTATTGATGTTTTCCAAAATCATACTTATTTCTTCCATTATTTTTATCCCCCGTTAAGTTGTTTTTTCCGGTAATTTAACATCGCGTTTGTTGCGGCTTTTGTATATATTTTTCCACCGTCTTTTGACAAACGGTTACTATTTTCCTTTGACATCATCTTTACGCTTATAACGCTTTTATTTCCATAAGCTAACGCTAAATTGTTCTCACTAATTATTTTGCCTTCGCTTTTCATTCGCTCCCATATTTCAATGCTCTTATTGTAGTCTGTTAGAGATTCATTATGCTTAGCCTTTGATCCAAATGTAACTCCTCTATTCATATAGGCCAGAGCTAAATCGTTCTCATTGTCAAGGCTTTTTCTATTGTATAACAGCTCTAATATTTCTATAGCCCTGTTTTTATCAGATAACGCCTCATCATGTTTTTTTAAATTTTCATACGTAATGCCTCTATTCATATAGGCAGTCGCCAATTCACTTTTAAAATGAAGTTCGCCTTTGGCAGACAAACGCTCTCCTATATCTATACTTTTGTTTAAATCCTCTATCGCTTTAATGTATGATGCGTTTAAATTATGAGCATATCCTCTGTTCATGTAGGCCATGAATAAATTATTAGTCAAGCATTTAATATTTAATGCAGGCCGTTTCTCAGCACAAAGCCGTTCCGTTATATCAATGTGACTATTGACACAAGATATGGATAAATCCAAATAAGACAACTTACCGTAAAAAATGCCTGTTAAATAAAATGTTATCGCTGCATTTTCGATTTTTTCATCATCTTCATTAAAAATCACAGCGGATTTCTTTGCAACGGCAGTTACGTGCGGAGCTTCATGTTTAAAAGAATCTATTGATTCTTTGTTATTATCTTTCCAGTCAGTAATATTGTTAGTCAAGCTCAAGCAATGAGAGAGCCATCGGTAATCGGTTCCAAAACTTTTTTGTACAACTTCCTGTAACAAGCGGTGCATATATAGGACGCGCTTTTCTTTAGATAATAATTCTTCTTTTTCGCAAGAAAGCAGTGAATACCTCGTTAAATCACGAATAATTTCGTTCCTCTCCAAGTCGCTCTCAATATCTTTTTTAAAATCGGGCGGTAAAACATCCTTTCCGCGAACGAACATATTGACAGGAATTTTATCCGGTGCAAGATATGCGCACATATTGAACATTTGTACTGCGCCGATATTTGTTATCTTATCCATAGAAATTTTCCAAGTAGTGTTTATAATTAAAGAGTAGTCAACTAAGTAAAAGTCCTTTCCGTCAGAAGTTTTTTTTTGAAAGATATCTATTCCGTATTTTTCAAGCAAATCAATATAGTCCTGATAACTCACGCCCGGCGTTTCGACTATATAAGCCGCCGCCTGTTCTAACGCAAGCGGAAGATATTGCAACAGTTTAGACAGGTTTTTTGCTAAATCGTCGGAATAACCATCGCCGTTTTTATCTGTACGCTTGTTTAAAAAAGAGACCGCTTCTGTTTCGTTAAAAACTGTAATGTCAACAGACTTGGCTTTTGGGAAAAAACGGCTCCTTGTTGTAATAAGAACGTGGCCGTTTCTGCTTTGGGGTAAGAAAGGTTCTAACCATTTATTAAAATCGTCTGAATCGGCGTTGTCGTAGATAAAGAGCCACTTTTTATTGTTGCTAAACCAATATTTCATCTCTTCAATTACATCGTCAGTGGTTGCATCTTCTGATATTATCTGTTTCTTTAAAGCAAATTTTTTAATATCTGATAGAGTCGTATCAAAACCGCTTGAATTTACCCACCAAATAGTGTCATATTCTTCCAAATGTTTATATGCGTACTCAAGCGCAATAGAAGATTTACCTACGCCGCCTAATCCACTAATGGACAGAACAAGCGAAGCCGCATCACCACTTTTAAAATTACTGTGAATTAAATTTAATGTATCTGTACGTCCTGTAAAATAAAGATTTTTTGCGTGAGGGAGATTGTGAAAAATGCCCCCAAAATTCCCTGAGTTACTTGGATTAACAGAGTTTTCGCCTCTTCCCTTTGATGGCTGTAACTTCTTGAGCAATACATCTGCTCTTTTTTCTTTTTCGACATTATATAAATCTATGTAAGTAATTGATGCTAATAAGCCTGTTGGCTTTACATTAGATATTAAGATAGGAATAATTGCTCGTTTATTATTAATAGCATAATTTGTGAAAGCTGATGTCCATTCCGCTTTACAATATACCGATTTAGAATACGCTTCCGACCAAACAGCTATAAGCTGCTTGGAGTCCTTAAGCGCATTATCCATATCTTCGATAAAATTTCCCCCAGCTTCAAAATCCCATGCTTGAATTATCGTTTTATAACCATTTTGCTCTAAAGTTCCGGCTATCCATAATGCCCATTGCTCATCTTCTTTTGTGTAACTTATGAAGAAATCTTTTTTATCGTTCATTACCAAGTCCTTTCTATATTGAGATAAATTCAGAAATTTTTGATAATCTTTGCTTATCTAATGCCAACCATCACCGACACCCGCTCTTTCTTCCCATCAACATCTATAACCACACCTCTCACCAAATACGTACCCTCAGAGACTAAACGACCTTTTCTGTCAGTCAAATCCCAAAAGCCAACAATGCGGCGCTCCTGCGTGTCAAGCGCGTTATCTGTAATTTTTATTTTTTTAATGACTCTGCCTGATGCGTCAAAGATAGTAAGCGTTGCGCTTTGTATCCGCTCCCCCTGCCAAAAGAGATTTACCCCGCCTGATTGTTTACTGACGGGATTGGGGCCAACTGTGAACTTACTTGACAGCGCGGTAGTTTGAGCTTTTACAGAGCTTTCCGATTCGGGATTAAGCTGTGGAATCACGCGGCTCTGAGATAACACCGATACGAACTCCGCAGTTGACTTGATACAGTTGAAATCTTTCCATCCATCCGCTTCATTATAAAGATGTACGCTGCTTTGCGGGACGTAGAGACAGGCAGTCTCTTGAGTTTCACTGGAAAAAGCGTAAATTGCGTTTGTTGGCGGAACAGGGTTTAAACTGATTACGGAAGTAAGGCCGGCATTGACAAACGCCAAGAACCCTATAGAATCAACGCTCTCAGGGATGGTGATGGAAGTTAAATTGATACAACCCATAAATACT
>Ga0123356_10005815_pt1 | contig 12519 bp, 10 predicted proteins | sample TergutEmb28metaG_2_FD_92546 | JGI IMG/M metagenome (GOLD analysis project Ga0123356, IMG submission 92546) | Embiratermes neotenicus P3 segment gut microbial communities from Petit-Saut dam, French Guiana - Emb289 P3 | ecosystem: Host-associated > Arthropoda: Insects > Digestive system > Gut ... | reverse complement strand
GTCCGGAGGGGTCGGCCATCAGGCCGCGCGCGCCTGCCAGCTGACGTATCTGCTGCACATTACCGCGGGCGCCGGAATGGGCCATCATAAAGATGGGGTTAAAAGGATCCAAACTGCTCATCAGGGCGCGCGTTACATCATCGGTGGCTTGCTGCCAAATGCGCACCGTTTCATTATAACGGTCATTTTCACTGACAATACCCTGCTGAAAGAATTTATCTATGGCCAGCACCTGATCTTCCGCGTCCCTCATGATGCGCTTCTTTTCACCGGGCACCTTGATATCCTCGATACCCACAGTGATGCCGGCGCGGGTGGAATATTTGAAGCCCAGCGATTTGATACCGTCCAATTGCATGGCGGCGCGGGAAATGCCTAAGCGGCGGTAACAGCGATCCACAATAACGCCCAGCACCTTTTTGTCCACCGCGGCATTGAAATAGCCCATCTCCTGGCTCATCGGTATCTCATAATTGAAAATCAGGCGGCCCACAGTAGTCTTAAAGCGTTTATAACGCCCGTCGTCATGGCGCTCGAATTCGCTCTCCTCGTTTTTACTATGCCATACCGTATCCCATTCCCGGGGTTTGGTAACATAGATATAGGCGTGCAAATCTATATTTTCATTCAGGTAGGCATTATAAGCTTCGTTGTAATCGACAAAGGCCTTGCCTTCGCCCAGGGCCCCTTCTTTGCCCACGGTAAGATAATAGGAACCCAGCACCATATCCTGCGTCGGCGTGGCCACGGGGCGCCCGTCTTTAGGGTTCAATATATTATTGGAAGAAAGCATCAAAATGCGCGCCTCGGCCTGCGCTTCCACGGAAAGCGGCACATGCACGGCCATCTGGTCGCCGTCGAAATCGGCATTATAGGCGGTGCAGACCAGCGGATGTATCTGTAAAGCGCGGCCTTCCACCAGTACCGGCTCGAAAGCCTGTATGCCCAAGCGGTGCAGCGTGGGCGCGCGGTTCAGCAATACGGGATGCTCCTTGATCACCTGTTCCAATACATCCCAAACCTCGGGGCGCACGCGTTCCACCATACGTTTGGCGTTTTTGATATTATGGGCATGGCCGTCACGTACCAAACGCTTCATCACGAAGGGTTTGAATAATTCCAAGGCCATCTCCTTGGGCAGGCCGCATTGATGCATTTTCAATTCCGGCCCCACCACGATCACGGAACGGCCGGAATAATCCACGCGTTTGCCCAGCAGATTCTGGCGGAAGCGGCCCTGCTTGCCTTTCAGCATATCGGACAGCGATTTTAAGGGCCGGTTGCCGGGGCCGGTGACCGGCCGCCCGCGGCGGCCATTGTCGATCAGCGCATCCACAGCTTCCTGTAACATACGCTTTTCATTGCGCACGATGATATCCGGCGCGCCCAGATCCAGCAAGCGTTTCAAACGGTTATTGCGGTTGATAACGCGGCGGTACAAGTCATTCAAATCGGAGGTAGCGAAACGCCCGCCATCCAGCTGCACCATGGGGCGCAGCTCCGGCGGTATCACGGGGATAACGTCCAGTATCATCCATTCCGGCCGGTTGCCGGAGAGCATGAAGGCTTCCACCACCTCCAGGCGGCGGATGGCCCGCACCTTGCGCTGGCCGCTCACTTCCTTCAGTTCGGTGCGCAATTGCTCGGCCAGAACCGGTAAATCCAGCTCCATCAGCATCCGCTTGACCGCTTCCGCGCCCATACCGGCCACAAAGGTATTGCCGTATTTCTCGCGCGCCTCGCGGTATTCGCCTTCGCTCAATAACTGATGTAAAACTAAATCGGTATCGCCGGTATCCAGCACGGTATAGGAAACGAAATACAGTATCTTTTCCAGATTACGCGGCGATATATCCAATAACAGCCCCATACGGCTGGGTATACCCTTAAAATACCAGATATGCGAGATCGGCGTGGCCAGCTTGATATGGCCCAGGCGTTCGCGGCGCACCTTGGCCCGCGTGACCTCCACACCGCAGCGGTCGCAAATGATGCCCTTATAGCGCACCCGTTTATACTTGCCGCAATGGCATTCCCAGTCGCGCGTGGGGCCGAAGATGCGTTCGCAGAACAGCCCGTCGCGTTCCGGCTTTAAAGTGCGGTAATTGATGGTTTCCGGTTTTTTTACCTCTCCATAAGACCATTCCTCTATCTGCTCCGATGAAGCCAAGCCTATGCGCATGCGGTCAAAATTGCTCACATCCAACAAATAGCCTCTCTCCTTCCGTTTTCTGGTCATCCGCGGGACGTCCAAAGGCCGTCCCCTACAATTGTTTCCGTAGGGGATGTCGTCCCCTACGTCCCGTGGTTTTGATGTCTGTTGTATGGGCAGCCCTGTGTGGCAGCCCGGGGTAAGGGATTAAAAATCATCGTCCAAATCATTGTCCAGTAAATCATCATCCAGATCCAGTTTCGGTATCTGCAAACGTGAGAGATCGATATCTAAATCGTCGTCGTCGTCATCCAGTATTTCGTCGTCATCCAGTAAATCATCATCATACTGATTTTCCACCGGCGGCGGCGCGGGTTTCAGCTCGCCGATTTCCAAGCCCAGTTCTTTTGCTGTTTCCACCACATCTTCATCATCTTCGCGTATCTCAATGACCTGATTTTCTTCAGAAAGCACCTTTACATCCATGCACAGGCTCTGTAATTCTTTGATCAGCACCTTGAACGATTCCGGCACCCCCGGTTCCGGCACATTCTCGCCTTTCACGATAGCCTCATAGGTCTTCACGCGCCCCACCACATCGTCGGATTTGACCGTGAGTATTTCTTGTAATGTATAAGCCGCGCCATAGGCTTCCAGGGCCCATACCTCCATTTCGCCGAAGCGCTGCCCGCCGAACTGGGCCTTGCCGCCCAAAGGCTGCTGCGTCACCAGCGAATAGGGGCCGGTGGAACGCGCGTGGATCTTATCGTCCACCAGATGGGCCAGCTTCAGCATATACACATAACCGGAGGTGATCTTATTGTCGAAAGGCTCGCCGGTGCGCCCGTCATACAGCACCGTCTTGCCGTCATCGGGCAGATCAGCCTCGCGCAGGATATCAATGATATCCGTTTCCGTGGCCCCGTCGAATACCGGGGTGGCTATATACATGCCCAGGGAATTGGCGGCCCAGCCCAAGTGGCATTCCAGCACCTGCCCGATATTCATGCGCGAGGGCACGCCCAGCGGGTTCAGCACTATTTCTATCGGCGTGCCGTCGGGCAGAAAGGGCATATCCTCCTGCGGCATGATGCGCGAGACAACGCCTTTATTACCGTGACGGCCGGCCATTTTATCGCCCACGGATATTTTGCGCTTCTGCGCCACATAAATACGTACCAGCTTATTGACGCCGGGCGAAAGCTCGTCGCCATTTTCGCGGTAAAAGGTGCGCACATCGACCACCTTGCCGCTTTCGCCATGCGGCACACGCAAAGAGGTATCGCGCACTTCGCGCGCTTTTTCGCCGAAAATGGCGCGCAGCAGGCGTTCTTCAGCGGTAAGTTCCGTCTCGCCTTTAGGCGTGACCTTGCCCACCAAAATATCGCCGGGCTGCACCTCCGCGCCGATGCGGATAACGCCTTCATCATCTAAATCTTTCAATATATCCTCGCCCACATTGGGTATATCGCGCGTGATTTCTTCCGCGCCCAGCTTGGTATCGCGGGCGTCGCATTCGTATTCCTCAATGTGGATGGAGGTGAAATAATCCTCTTTTACCAATTTTTCCGATAATAGTATCGCGTCTTCATAATTATATCCTTCCCAAGTCATGAAAGCGATCAATACATTTCTGCCCAAGGCCAGTTCACCCAGATCGGTGGAAGGCCCGTCGGCTATGGGCTGGCCTTTTTTGACCCGCTGCCCCTTAACCACGATGGGTTTCTGATTTATGCAGGTACCCTGGTTGGAGCGCTTGAATTTCAGCAGGCGATGCCTTTCCAGGCGGCCGCTGTCTGATCTGACGAGGATCTCGTCGGCGCAAACGCGATCCACCACGCCGTCGCATTCGGCTATTTCGCCCACAAAGGAATCGATGGCCGCCTTATACTCCATGCCTGTACCTATATAAGGGGCTTCCGTCACCAATAGCGGCACCGCCTGACGCTGCATGTTGGCGCCCATCAAAGCGCGGTTGGCGTCGTCATGTTCCAAAAAGGGAATCAAAGCCGTAGCCACGGAGACCAGCTGCTTGGGGCTAACATCCATATATTGAGCCTGCGCGGCCGGGCGCACGGCGATCAAATCGCCGTCGCGCACATTCAAACGTTCATTTATAAAGCAGTGATCATCATCCAAAGGCTCATTGGCCTGCGCCACCACATATTTATCTTCTTCATCGGCGGAAAGGTAATCTATTTGTTCCAGCACCCGGCAATTATCCACGCGGCGGTAGGGCGTTTCGATAAAACCGAATTCATTGATACGTGCATAGGTGGAAAGGGAACCGATCAGGCCGATATTGGGACCTTCCGGCGTTTCGATCGGACACATGCGCCCATAGTGGCTATGATGCACGTCGCGCACCTCGAAGCCGGCGCGCTCGCGGGAGAGACCGCCGGGGCCCAAGGCGGAAAGACGGCGTTTATGCGTCAATTCGGCCAGCGGATTGGTTTGATCCATGAATTGCGACAGCTGCGAGGAGCCGAAAAATTCCTTGATCGCCGCCACCACCGGGCGGATATTGACCAATAATTGCGGCGTGATCGATTCCACGTCCTGAATGGTCATACGTTCACGCACCACGCGCTCCATGCGGCTTAAGCCGATGCGGAATTGATTCTGCAATAGTTCGCCCACGCTGCGCAGGCGGCGGTTGCCCAAATGGTCGATATCGTCCGGGCCCACCTCCCTATCGAGCAGGCGCAGGAAATAGCGCACCGTTTCAATGATATCGGGCTTGGTAAGATGACGCAGGTAGGGATTATAGGAGGGCTGCTCTTCCGCCTCGATATAATCCTGCGCCTCGTCGCTCCATACCAGGCCGGCGTCGTTTACACGCTTCAATATATCATGTTTCAGCTTCTTTTCCAACTTATAGCGGCCCACTTTGCCCAAATCATAACGCTTGGCGTCGAAAAAAAATCCATGCAACAGCAGACGGGCCGAATCCACTGTGGGCGGCTCGCCGGGGCGCAGGCGCTTATATATTTCTACCAATGCCTCTTCCGTACTGGCGGAGGCGTCTTTTTCCAAAGTCAGCTTGATGGACGGATGATCGGCAAACAAAGCCAGTATATCCTCATTATGAGGATAGCCTAAAGCGCGTATCAGTACCGTGGCCGGTATCTTACGCATGCGATCCACGCGCACATAAACGCATCCCTGCACATCCGTCTCCAACTCCAGCCAAGCGCCGCGGTTGGGGATGACGGTGGCGCCGAAAAGCCTGTCGCCGTTGGGGTCATGATTTTCGTGGAAGTATACACCGGGCGAGCGTACCAACTGGCTGACGATAACGCGCGTGGCGCCGTTGACAATAAAGGTACCGCTATCCGTCATCAGCGGGAAATCGCCCATGAACACGTCCTGTTCTTTTACCTCGCCGCTTTCCTTATTGATCAGGCGCACCTTCACACGCATGGGCGCGGCATAGGTAACATCGCGTTCGCGGCATTCATCCACTTTATACTTTGGTTCACCAAAAGAGTAATCTGTAAATTCCAATACTAAATTTCCGGTAAAGTCCTGTATGGGGGATACATCCTGAAAAATTTCCTTCAAGCCCTCGTCCAAAAAGCTTTGATAAGACTTTTTCTGCACTTCGATCAGGTTAGGCATTTCCAGTACTTCAGCAATTCTTGAATAACTACGTCTTTCCCTCGCCACATCACTTACGGGATATTTCATTCAATAAATCACTCCTCATAATTTACGGGCGCTTATACAGCGGCATTAATTGGAAAAACGATATACGGCCATAATAACAGCACCTTTAATAATAACACAAAGGAACATGCCCGTCAATAAAAAATTGACGGGTTGAGAAAATTCTATTAATTTTGAAAATTATACAAATTTAACATGGATGGGAGCCGTCCCCTAACGGCTCCCATCCATGTTAAATTATTTGATTTCCACGGCGGCGCCGGCGTCTTCAAGCTTGGTTTTGAGAGCCGCGGCTTCTTCTTTATTGACGTTTTCCTTCACGGCCTTGGGCGCGGCTTCCACCAAATCTTTGGCTTCTTTCAGGCCCAAAGAGGTGATTTCGCGTACCACCTTGATCACGGATACCTTATTGGCGCCGTAATTGGTGAGTATAACATCGAATTCCGTCTTCTCTTCTTCCGGAGCGGCTTCAGCGGCGGCGGCCATCGGCATGGCGGCCATGGCCATCGGCGCGGCGGCGGATACGCCAAATTCTTCTTCAAAGGCTTTGACCAACTCGGAAAGCTCCAACACCGTCATACCTTTGACGATTTCCAATACTTCAACTATTTTAGACATTAATAAATCCTCCTTAAATTTTTCTATAGCTTATTTTAGTTTTTATTAACTTATGGATAACACACCAAAAAAACAAGAATTAACTCAAAACTCATAACTCACAACTCAAATCTTGGGCTGCAAAGCAGCCCGCTAGCTTATGCTTCGGCGGCGGCTGCCTCCTTCTGCTCGCGTATCCTGTCGGTAACGGTCACCAACTGGCGCAAGATGCCGGAGGTAACGCCGGCAAAACCGGCCAACGGCGCCTGGAACACGCCCGCCACCATAGCCAGCAGTATCTCGCGCGGCGGCAGCTTGGCTAAAGCGTCCACATCGGCGACGCTGATCAGCTTATCGCCCAGCAGGCCGGCTTTGATCTCCGTCTTTTTCGCTTCCTTGATAAAGGCGGTCAGGAGCTTGGCCACAGCCACCGGGTCTTTGGCGAAGGCCACCGCCGTGGGTCCTTCGAGAAAAGGATCCAGCGCATGTTGTTCATTGGCATGACAAGCCAGCTTGATCAGGGTATTCTTAGCCACATAATACTCCACGCCCGCTTCGCGCATCTGCCGGCGCAATTTGACATCCTGAGCCACGGTGAGCCCGCGGTAATCGGTAAGCACAGTAGCATCGGCATTCTTAAACAGCTCCTGCAAACGGCTTACTTCCGCTTCTTTTTCCAATCTTTGCGGTTTCTTTTCCACTATTTCACCTCCTTAGTTAGAGGCTGGATGCGAGAGGATAGATGTTGAAAATAAAAGAATGCTCTCCCCTACCCCACAACCTCGTTTTCAATAATCAAGCCCTGCCAGGACGGCAGGGCATAGCAAACAAAGTTTGCATTAACCATGCCTCGGCTGGCGGATCAACCTTTACTTGGGCATAACCCCAAAACCAACTGTCTAAGGCTATTTAGATGCAGGATGTTAGATGCTGGATTTTATAACAACCCTCTAAGCTCTAAGCTCTAAGCTCTGATCCCTGATCCCTGATCCCTGATAACTACTTCCCCAACGGTTTGACCGGCGATATCTTAACGCCCGGGCCCATGGTGGAAGAAACGGTGACGCTCTTCATATATTGGCCTTTGGCCACGGATGGTTTGGATTTTATCAGTACCTCGATAATGGTCTGATAGTTTTCCTCCAGCTTTTCCACCGGGAAGGAGGCTTTACCGATGCGGCAATGGATATTGGCCGCTTTGTCCAAACGGTATTCCACTTTACCGGCTTTGATCTCGGCTACCGCCTTGGTCACATCCATGGAAACCGTGCCTGTTTTGGGGTTGGGCATAAGGCCCTTGGGGCCCAGCACGCGGCCCAGTTTACCCACCATGCCCATCATATCCGGCGTGGCCACGGCTACATCGAAGCCGAACCAACCGCCCTGTATCTTTTCTATCATATCCTCGGCGCCGACAAAATCTGCGCCGGCGGTTTCCGCCTCCTTGGCTTTTTCACCTTTGGCGAATACCAGCACCGTGCGTACAACACCGGTACCATGCGGCAATACCACCGCGCCGCGTATCTGCTGATCGGCCTGGCGCGGATCCAGGTTCAAGCGCACTGCCAATTCCACAGTTTCGTCGAATTTTGCCTTGGCATTATCCTTGACCAAGGTCAAGGCCTGCTGCGGCTCATAATAAGCGCTTAAATCAATATTTTTTACCGTATCCGAGTATTTTTTGCCATGTTTCGGCATTTTACATCCTCCTTTGTGGTGTATCGGAATTTATCCTCCCACATACATCAATTATCAATTGTCCATTGTCAATTGTCAATTGTAATGCCCATGCTGCGCGCCGTGCCTTCCACCATGCTCATGGCGGCTTCCACGTCAACGGCGTTCAGGTCGGGCATTTTCAGCGTGGCGATCTCACGTACCTGGTCTTTGGTCACTTTGGCCACCTTGGTACGATTGGGTACGCCGGAGCCTTTATCAACACCGGCGGCCTTCATCAGCAACACCGCGGCGGGCGGGGTTTTCAATATGAAGGAATAACTGCGGTCTTCAAAAACCGTGATCTCCGCCGGAATGATCATGCCGGGCTGATTGGCTGTCCTTTCATTAAATTCCTTGCAAAAGCCCATGATATTTACGCCATGAGGGCCCAAAGCGGAACCTACCGGCGGGGCGGGGTTAGCCTTGCCCGCAGGGATTTGCAATTTAATAACAGCCGCAACTTTTTTTGCCATTAGGGTTTCTCCTCCTTTATAATGTGGTTAAGCGGGGCATGCGCCCCTCCCACCAAAAGCGGCCGCAGCCGCTCAAAGGGCATTATTCTAGCTTCTAAACTCTCGCTTCTATTCTCCCGCCTCTAGCCTCTATCACGCTACAATTTTTCCACCTGCGTAAATTCCAGTTCCACAGGGGTTTCGCGGCCAAACATGCTTACGGATACGCGCATTTTGCCTTTTTCCGCATATATCTCATCCACCACGCCCACAAAATCTTCAAAGGGGCCATTGATGATACGCACACTTTCGCCCAAGCTGAAGTTCACTTTAATGCGGTTTTCCATAAAGCCCATCTGGGCCAATATCGTTTCCGCCTCCTCGTCATGCAAAGGCACCGGTTTAGAACCGGTTCCCACAAAGCCGGTGACGCCCGGCGTATTGCGCACCACATACCAGGAGGTATCGGTTAAATTCATTTCCACCAGCACATAACCGGGATAAACCTTGCGCGGGGTGATCTTACGCTTGCCGCCCTTGATTTGCACCTCGTTTTCCATAGGTACAATCACGCGGAAAATGTTTTCTTCCATATTCATGGATTCCACGCGCTTTTCCAGATTGGCTTTCACCTTATTTTCATACCCGGCATAGGTGTGGATAACATACCATTCCTTATTCATCCCCGGCCCCCTAAGATATGGGTAAACGCCGGTCAATCAGCTTTTTAAGCCCAAGTAAATTGTGGCGGGCCAAGCTGTTTGACCGTTGTGTTAAGCGCGAGAGGCGTTAAGTTTATCTCAACACCAAACTCAGCACGCTGGAAAAAAACCAATCCAGTGCGGAAACAGCCAAAGAGACGACCAAAACAAATACCACCACCACAGCGGTATAAATGGCAATTTGTTTTCTGTCCGGCCAATGAACTTTTTTCAGTTCGCTCCACACGCCGCGGAAAAATACCTTAATTTTGCCGATAAAATTGCCGCCTTTGCCTTTAGCCTCTGTTTTCGTGGCCATGCGTTTCACATCCTTAAAATTAGAAATTGGAAATAAAAAGTTTATCTGGTTTCCTTATGCATGGTATGTGTTTTGCAGAAGCTGCAATATTTCTTCATTTCAATACGCTCAGGCGTTGTTTTCTTGTTTTTGCTGGTCATATAATTTCTTCTCTTGCATTCATTGCAAGCCATGGTCACGGCCACTCTCACCGCATACACCTCCCATACCTCCGGATTTTACCTATAAAGAAGCACCTAGTTAGGTTATCACATTTTTTATGCGCTGTCAAGGTAATTTTTTTGCCCGCGTTCCGGCATTCCGCTAAGCGCTCCGCAGCAGCAAAACAGCGTCTTGGCATAGGCACATAAAAAATTCCACCGGTTTGGCGGCACGCGGGGCGCCGGGGACGAAACAACCCCAAAACCCCAGGGCGGCCACACAGGGCCGCCCCTACGATTTACCTCCGGTTTCCCGCCGGTTTCCCTCCGGTTTGCCGCCGATTTCCCTCCGGTTTGCCGGCATCTTGCCGGCTGTGGTTTTGACATCCCGCGGAAATTCCTGCGGAATTTCGCAAGGCGGGACGCCGGGGACGGCGTTCGACAATGTACTACAGACTCCCGTAGAGGCTATTTATATTTCAAGTTAGAATTTCCATTCGATTTGGACGCTTTCGCTGGTGGCTTTGATTCTTGAAATCAGGCCATCTACTACAAGCCGTCTGTCCTCGAAACTCACGGTTTCCCAGTTTTTCAGGTATCCGGAAATGCTTTTCATATGTTCCGGGGATATGGTCGAGATCCTTATATCGGCAATCGCTTTTGTCAGCGATTGCCTTTTTGCGTCCAGTTCTTCGATCTTGCTGTTTGCATAAGACAACAGGATTGAGTTTGCTCCGGTTAGGTTATCCAGCAGTTTCTCAATTTCGGCGTCCACCTGTGCCAGTTCCACGTTCAGCGCGGTCAGCTTCGGGTTCACCTTTGTGGTACTACCGCCGGTCAGAATTTGAAATTCCCGAAGTTTATTTACCATTTCGCTGTAGATGAAACCCTCAAACTCATGTATGCGGATCGTCCCGCACCCTTCACAGTTTTGAGAATCCTTGCGTTTCCGGCAAGTGAAATAAGTATTGCCATTAAGGTTGCCGTTTTTCACTAAAGCCGAACCACATTTGCCGCATTTTATTTTTCCGGCCAGCCAGGTACTCTTAGCTTTGTGTCCTCCCGGAAATGCTTTGTTTGTTAGCAGCTTTTTGCGGCAGGCCAGCCATGTTTCTGCAGTTACCAACCCCTCATGTGGCGCGATGACTAGGATATGATCTTTAATGGAGGATTTTTTGCTTTCGTTTGCGCCCTGGCCGGTATAGAAATAACAGCCGTTTGTTCCGGCAAAATCCGCCGCGTCGTTCACTATTTCCGCCCCGTTGCTTTTGAAAAACTCATATACCTCCAAGTCTGCTTGCGCATAGATGGGGTTTTTCAGCATATTGGATATTTGGCTTCTCGACAAATCAATATCACTTATGTCGATCCCCTGTTCTTTGAAGTAACGGATTATGTCGCCAAAAGAGGTGCCGGGCTTGGCATACATTTCAAACATCAGCCGTACATGCCCGGCGGCTTCTGTATCCGCCTCCATCATCTTCGTGCGGATGCCGTCAATAACTGTTGGCTCTAATTTGTATCCATACGGCGCCTGTCCGCTCATGAAGAAGCCCTTTTTGCTGCGGGAATGAAAAGCATCTTGTACGCGCTTTTGTATTGTCTCCCGTTCAAGCTGCGCGAATACTATACAGATGTTGAGCATGGCCCGACCCATCGGAGTAGAGGTATCAAACTTTTCTGTTGCTGAAACAAACTCCACGTTATATTGCCGGAATAATTCCATCATTTTCGCGAAGTCGATAATTGAACGGCTGATACGGTCGAGCTTGTAGACAATAACCGTTGAGATCAGCCCTTGCTCTATGTCGCCGATCATTTCTTGGAACTTTGGGCGGTCGGTGTTTTTACCGGAAAACCCTTTGTCGGTGTATTTGCGGTAACTTTCCCCCTTTAATTCATACTGGCAGAATTCAATCTGGCTTTCAATGCTGATACTGTCTTTTTTGTCGACCGATTGCCTGCCGTAAATTGCCGGTATCCGATTATTCATGTTCAGCTCCCTTTCTATAGCGGGAGCCAACCTACAATTATATTATAGCAGATAGAGCCCCCTATTGCAAAAAAGGTAAACGCTTTTGTTGTTAGTGTTTTTTGGCACTGTATTTGCTAAACACGTCATAAAGGCGGATTTCGATCTCCCGCTTGCGCTTTTTCCGTTCTTCGGGGGACAGAATAGGCGTGAGGTTTTCAATGCGTATCGTTCCGCCGCCAAACGGTACTGTTTTCACTTCGCTTTCGTATCTGACTGGTAACGGCATAAGCATCCCTCCGTGAAATAATAATGTTGTACCGGAGATAGCAAAAGGGCAACGCAACCGCGCCGCCCTTTTGCCTGGCCTGTACTTCGGGCCATGTTGGCCCGAAGTGTTGGAGGGAAACAAGCCGTATTTGTTCGGGCTGCCTTTGACAGTAGGTCCTCCGGCCCGTTCATCCCTCACCCGATATTTTGCGAGAGAAAAACCCCTCTCATATATCAGGACAAATTATGGGCATTTGACAGGGCAGTTTTGAAAATTATTATGAAAATATTTTCTCATGGCTTTAAGCCCACGCTCAATACCCTCATTAACTGAACTTTCACAAACGCCCTCGGCTTTGGCGATCTCTTTTCTGCTCATGCCCAGCAGAAAATGGGCTTCTATCCTGCGGCCCTGAATTTCGGGCAGGGAATTGAGCGCTTGACAGAGGCGGCAATGCCGTCCCATCATTTCTATGACCGCCTCCGGGTTGTCGGTAGAATGAATGCTTGCTGCCGTCATTGTGCCGT
>Ga0123356_10005813_pt1 | contig 12520 bp, 22 predicted proteins | sample TergutEmb28metaG_2_FD_92546 | JGI IMG/M metagenome (GOLD analysis project Ga0123356, IMG submission 92546) | Embiratermes neotenicus P3 segment gut microbial communities from Petit-Saut dam, French Guiana - Emb289 P3 | ecosystem: Host-associated > Arthropoda: Insects > Digestive system > Gut ... | reverse complement strand
TTTTCGGTCCAATTCCTCGCGAACTGCGCGATCTCGGATACAGTAAAATTATCAGCCTAGCTCCGGAGGTACTCTAATGAAAATCCACATTCGTAAAGGTGACCTCGTCAAGGTAATTTCCGGTAGCAACAAAGGTACAGAAGCCAAGGTCGTGAAAGTCGTTCCGACCGAAGGCAAAGCTATGCTTGAAGGCATCGGCACTCGCGAGCGACATGTCCGTGCCAGCGCCTACAATCCAAAAGGCAGCAAACGAGATATTCATATCGGCGTCAACGTCTCTAATCTTAAACTTGTCAAGCGTGACGAGACTAAGCCAGAGGCCAAGAAGAAGCCTGCCGCCAAGAAGGAGATTAAGAAATGAGTTACGAACCAAGACTAAAGACTCTCTATACTGGGAAAATCCGCAAAGACCTCCAAAAGGAACTGAAGCTTGATAACATCAATCAAGTTCCTAAGCTCCTCAAGGTTGTCGTATCCAGCGGCGTCGGCAAGAAGCGTGAAGACCACCGCTACACAGAGGCCGTAATTCACAACATCGCCAAAATTACCGGTCAAACCCCAACCGCCCGTATCGCCAAAAAGTCCATCGCGACCTTCAAGATTCGCAAAGGCATGGGCGCACCACTCGGCTACCTCTCCACTCTTCGTGGCGACAAGGCTTATGAGTTCGTCGACCGCCTAATCAGCGTCGCTCTCCCGCACGTCCGTGACTTCCATGGCGTCCCACGCGAAAGCTTCGACAAGCAAGGTAATTACAATATGGGTCTCAAGGAACAGAACGTTTTCCCAGAGATTACATTCGAAGAATCAGTTATTGCACACGGTCTCGAGATTACTTTCGTAATCGAGAACGGATCTCCAGAGGGCAGCTTGCTGCTTCTCGAGAAATTCGGCATGCCGTTTGAAAAGAAAGGAGCGAAATAATGGCCAAGAAATCCGCAGTACTACGTGACGAAAAGCGTCGTCAAATGCATGCAAAATATGCTGACAAGCGCGCCGAACTGAAAGCCGCTGGCGACCTCGAAGGTCTTCAGAAGCTCCCCCGCAATTCTAGCCCAACCCGATTGAAAAACCGTGATAGATTGACCGGCCGCCCACGCGCCTACATGCGTCGTTTCGGTTTAGACCGTATCAATTTCCGTGAAAAAGCAAGCAAGGGAGAAATCCCAGGCGTAACAAAGAGTAGTTGGTAGGAGAAAGGAGAGAATATGTCATTACAGAGTACAGATCAAATCGCAGACCTAATCACTAGGATTCGCAATGCCATCGCTGTCGGCAAGACAGAGATCCGCGTTCCCACCTCTCGCTTGAAGCTCGCTGTTGCAAACGAGCTGGTCAAGGCCAAGTATATCGCAAGCGCCGAAGTCGAGGAGGCTAAGCCTCGCGGCATCCTACATATCGTCATCAATGAGACCGGCAAGAACGCCCAGATCACCGAAATCGAGAAAGTCAGCAAACCAGGCCGTCGTGTCTACGTTGCTGCTAGCGAGATTCCAAAGATCAAGTCCGGCCGCGGTATCGTTCTACTGAGCACCAGCAAAGGTATCCTCAGCGGCGACGAGGCCAAGAAGCTACGTCTCGGCGGTGAATTAATGTTGAAAGTTTATTAATACTAAGGAGTAATATGAGTCGCATCGGAAAACTACCAATTGAGATTCCAGCTGGCGTGACAATCACGGTCGACCCTGAGCGCATTAGCGTCAAGGGGCCAAAAGGTGAACTGTTTGTCGCCACCCAGCCAAATACTACTGTTACTGTCGAGGGTAACGTCCTCACAGTCACCCGCAGCAACGAAGAAGCCCAAGCTCGTGCAGCCCACGGCCTCGTTCGTTCGCTCATCAATAACGCCATTATCGGCGTCACCAAGGGCTTCGAGAAGAAACTCGAAATCAACGGCGTCGGCTTCCGTCTCTCGGGCGGCGGCAAGCAAATCGACATGGCCCTCGGCTATTCGCATCCAGTCAAGTACGTCGCCCCAGAAGGCGTCGAGCTTAAGACTGATAAGATGGAAATCACCGTCTCTGGTATCGACAAACAACAAGTCGGCCAGGTCGCTGCTGAAATTCGCTCACTACGCAAGCCAGAGCCGTACAAGGGTAAAGGCATCAAGTACGCTGACGAAGTAATCCTACGTAAGGCCGGAAAGGCAGGGAAGAAATAATATGAAAAGCATTTTTAGACAAAGTCGCACTCGCGCCAAGATTCACGGCACTGAGAATCGCCCGCGCCTGACTGTTCATATCAGCAACTCGCACATCACCGCACAAATTATTAATGACGACCTAAGCAAGACCATAGCCTACGCAACCACCGTCGGTTCCAAAACTGCTGACAAAGGCAATATGACCGAAAAGGCTGCCACCATTGGCAAAGAAATTGCCGCTAAGGCCAAGAAAGCCAAGGTTACGAAGGTAGTCTTCGACCGAGGCGCTCGCCTCTACGCAGGTCGCCTCGGCGCCCTAGCAGAGGCCGCACGCAAGGAAGGATTGGAGTTCTAATATGGCAAATCAACCTAATCAACCAGTTGTAATCAACAAATCCGGCACCACTCAGATGAAGGATTCTATCGCTCACCGCAATGACAATCGTCCAGGTGGTGAAGGCGAAGCTCCTCGTCGTCGCCGACCAAATTTCCGCCGTGGCGACAACGAATTCGCCAATGTGCCAAAAGAGTTTGAAACCATCACCATCAGCATTGATCGCGTTGCGCGTGTCGTGTCCGGTGGTCGCCGCTTCCGCTTCAAGGCTCTTGTAGCTATGGGTAACGGCAAGAACAAAATCGGTGTTGGCGTCGCTAAAGGCGCTGATGTCACCGCGGCTGTCACCAAAGCTGAAGCTCGCGCTAAGAAGAATATGATTGAAATCCCAATCGAGCATGACACAATCTCTCACGAAGTTGAAGTCAAGCTTTCCGGCGCACGCGTCCTCATGAAACCGGCCGCTCCTGGTACTGGTATTGTCGCTGGCGGCGTCGTTCGATCGATTATCGGTCTCACCGGCATCAAGAACCTCTTGAGCAAGTCGCTAGGATCAACCAATAAGGTTAACATCGCCTATGCAGTTATCGAAGGTCTCAAGCAGCAAGTCCCTCGTTCCGAGTGGAAAGGCGCCAAAGCCAAGAAAGCTGAAGCCGAGGAGGAATCCAAATGAAATACAACGAACTAGACGTCCAGGCTCACAAATCGGTCAAGCGTGTTGGTCGCGGTATTTCCGCCGGTCAAGGCAAAACTGCTGGTCGTGGCACTAAGGGTCAGAAGTCTCGCACCGGCCATCGCAAGATGCCTGTAGTCTTCATGGGCGGCCAGCGCGCCATGATGCAGGCTGTGCCGAAGCTTAAAGGTTTCACCAGTATTCACGCCAAGGCTCAAGTTGTTTATACAGATGCTCTGAACGGTCTCTCTGGCAAAATCGACAACTTCGTCCTCGCCGACAAAGACTTGATTAAGTCTCCTTATATGAAAACCAAAATCGTTCTCCGTGGTGAATTGACCGCGAAGATCGACATCAGCACGCAATTCGCTAGCAAGTCTAGCGTTGAGGCCATCAAGAAGGCCGGCGGCAGCTTTACCAAAGTTGCTACACCAATGCGCGCTGCCAAAACCAACGAACAATAACAGATTGTCCGCCTACGGCGTCCAAATGTGCTAGAATTAACTAAGAGGTTACTGTGAATTTCAAGACATTATTCAAATCGCTCAAAAACAAAGATATGCTTCGCCGAATCGCGATTGTGCTCGGCATTATCATTATCTACCGTTTCATGGCGCATATTCCGGTACCACTTGGTGATCCTGTCACATTCAAGGACGCCGTTACGCGGCTTCTATCATCCAGCGACCTCGGGTCGTTCATCAATCTCATCTCAGGCGGAGGCCTAGCCGCATTCTCAATCATCCTCGTCGGCCTAAGCCCATACATTACCGCCTCCATCGTCATGCAGCTTATCACCAAGGTTATACCTCGGCTCGAGGAGCTTCACAACGACGGAGAAACTGGTCGTCGCAAGATTAACCAGTGGACTAGACTCATTACTGTACCACTCGCAATCTTGCAATCAATCGCATACATCTTTATCCTGCAAAAATCTGTCCTCGCCGGTGCGACCGTAGATTTCGTTGAACCAGCCATGTTCGATTGGATTATATCCATCACCGCTATGACTACTGGCTCCATCATTCTGATGTGGCTCGGTGAACTCATTACTGAACAGGGAATCGGCAACGGCATCAGTACGCTTATCTTTGCCAGTATCGTCAGCCAGATGCCGAAGATGTTCTCGCAAATCGGCGTCTCACTATTTGACACCTCCGCCGGCGGACTGGAAGCTTTCGGCTGGCTCTACCTCCCAGTCAACCCCACAGTCTTCTGGATAATGCTCGCTCTCGGCACCGCTGTAATTGCTGTGCTCTATGTCTTGGTCAAGATCAACGAAGCTCAGCGTATCGTCACAATTAACTACGCTAAACGCGTCCGCGGCAACCGCGCTTACGGCGGCATCACCTCAATCCTACCTATGAAGCTCATCACCGCCGGTGTTATCCCAGTTATCTTCGCCGTCGCATTTCTCTCACTGCCAGCTTTCGTCGGACAGATTATGAGATCAGCCAACTGGAATCCAGGCTTCGCCGACACCCTCACCACCTGGTTCACCGCACCTAGTCAACAAAACTTCACTGGTCTCTCGCCGGAATGGTTCATCTACCCCATCGCCTATTTCCTTCTCGTAGTAGCATTTACTTACTTCTACACCAGCATCATCTTCAATACCAAAGAAATCTCCGAGAACCTACAAAAACAGGGCGGCTTCATCGAGGGCGTCCGTCCAGGACAAGCTACCATCACCTACCTCGGTAGGACTATGAACCGGCTCAATCTATTCGGCTCAATCTCTCTCGGCCTCATCGCTATGCTACCGTTTATTACTGACTACATCTTCATCATCACTACTGGTGCACCTATCGGCCTCTCCCTGTCTGGTACTGGTCTCCTAATTGTCGTCACCGTCGGCCTCGAAAATATTCGTCAGCTCAATTCCCGCGCACTCATGATAACCTACGACGATTACAAATAATGCTAATCAAGAGGTGGAGTAATGGCACTCAAAATCAATAATACATTCCGCAGAATCATCCAAATCCTAGGCATTCTCGTGCTACTCGCTCTAATCGGCGCTATTGCCAGAGTACTTGTCTGGGAGCATTTCTACTACAAGGATGTCGAGGGCACCCTTAGAGAGCGTCCAACCGTCGTCGGCGAGTACGACTATGTAGGCGACGACATCGAAATCAGTGACGAGCCAATACCCTTTGACGATATCGAAAGTCACACGAACGGCCCCAATATGCCGAGGTATCTATACATACCTAGCATTGGCGTCGGCAAAACCCGCATCCTCATTGTCGGTACCACCGCTTCCAACAAGGTTGACGTACCGCGCAATAGCAACGACACCGCTTGGTTCAACGGTTCCGCTCTCCCCGGGACAGGTGGCACCTCGTTAATTGACGGTCACAACAATATTTACTACGGTGTTTTCAAAAACCTCTATCGACTCAACTCTGGTGACATTATCATCATCGAGATGGGCGACGGCACCAAATATGAATATGCCGTCTATGAAAACAAAGACATGGATCTAAATGACGCCAACAAATATATGTCCACAATGCTGACCAGCCCAGTCAAGGGTCAAGAATCACTGTCACTCATCACCTGTACCGGCACCTGGAATCAAAACCAACTCACCAGAGAGGGTCGTATCATGATTCGCGCTCTAAGAGTGGTAGAATAACTACCCTATACTATCATTATAGCACACTTGCACGCAAAAGTCAATAGGTCAAGCATATTTTTCGATATTTTTGCCATTTCCTCTTTACATCTGAGGTAATTTCCTGTATAATGACAAAGTATTTTATGGCTAGCCAAAAGGAAGTTATTAAGCTTACCGGCAAGGTAACAGAGAGTTTGCCGAACACGCAATTTCGCGTGGAGCTTGAGAACGGCCATATGATAATCGCCCACATGTCTGGCAAGATGCGCAAGCACTTCATCCGACTTGTGCCAGGTGATAAGGTGGAAGTCGAGTTGACTCCTTACGATCTCAGTAAGGGCAGAATCAGCTTTCGCTTAAAAGATTAACTAATAACCGTATATTGAGTCGGTAGAAAGGTTTTCTACGCATGAAAGTGCGAACTTCGGTCAAGAAAATCAGCCCCGATGACATCATTGTGCGCCGCAAAGGCATACTTCGTGTCATCAATAAGAAAAAACCTAAGAACAAGCAGAGGCAAGGTTAATTATGGCACGCATTGCAAACGTCACAATTCCTAGCGACAAGCAGATTTGGGTTGCGCTCACCAGTGTTTATGGCATTGGTCGTACAACCTCCAAGAAGATTCTTGCCACCGCTAAAATCGATCCTACTACTCGTGTGAAAGATCTCACCGAGGCACAGGAACAGAAACTCAACGAGTTAATCGCCAAATCTCATTTGGTCGAAGGCGATCTCAGGCGCGTTGTTACTAACAACATCAAGCGCATCAAAGATATCAACTCTTATAAAGGCCTGCGCCACAAGGCTGGCTTGCCAGTCAACGGTCAGCGCACCCGCACCAACGCTCGCACCCGCAAGGGTAAAGGCGTCGCAGTCGGTGGTGCTCAACCAAAAGCAGCGAGTAAGACTTGAGGAGACGGTATGGCAGAAGAAATTACTACAACTACACCAGAAGTGGCAGCACCAGCTCCAGCACCAAAGGCTAAGCTTAAGAAAGCTAAGCGCTCGGTTCCAGCCGGCCAACTCCACATCAAAGCTACTTTCAACAACACGATTATAACCTTTACCGACAAGCAAGGCGGAGCAGTCTCCACCTCTAGCGCTGGTCGTTGCGGTTTCCGTGGCAGCAAAAAAGGCACCGCCTATGCTGCAGGAATTGCCGCCGAAAAGGCCGCCGAAGTTGCCAAGAAGGACTACGGCATGAACAGTGTTGACGTATTCGTTAAGGGTGTCGGCCTCGGTCGAGACGCCGCTATCCGCGCTGTTAATACCCAGAGCATTTTGATCAGCTCAATCGTCGACGTCACTCCTATTCCTCACGGCGGGGTGCGACCTAAGGGAGAAAGGAAACCATAATGGCACGAGATCTTACACCTATTACTAAACTTTCACGTCGAGAAGGCTATGCGCTCAGTCCTAAGGCTGGCAAAATCATGGCCAAGAAGACTGGTATCCCAGGCGAGCACGGCAATTCAAATCGCCGCTCCAAAGGTAGTCTTTACCTGACACAGCTCCGCGAGAAGCAGAAAGTGCGCCGCATTTACGGCCTCATGGAGAAGCAATTCGCCAAACTCATGAAAGACGCAGTCCGTATGGAAGGTGTCTCTGGCGAGAACCTACTCATGATGCTTGAGCAACGCGCAGACAACATCGTCTACCGCGCCGGCTTCGCAACTACTCGCCGCGCTTCCCGTCAGCTCGTGACTCACGGTCACTTTATGCTGAACGGCCGCCGCATTAACGTCCCGTCCATCCGCTTACTACCTGGTGACGTACTTGAAGCTCGCTCCAAGAGCCAAAAGACGCCATACTTCAAGTCTATGACCGAAGTTATCGGCACCAGCACCCCACTTTCATGGATGAACGTGGAAGCCAAGAAGATGAAAGTATCAATCACTGGTACACCAAAGCGCGAAGAAGCTGAGGTGGGCATCAACGAACAACTAATTGTCGAGTACTACTCGCGCTAAAGGGAGAAAGAAATGTCAAAATCTATTCACGAAGCAAAACTAGCAGAAGTAGTCGAACACGGTGAGAACAGCGCAAGCTTCATCATCCGTCCACTATTTTCTGGCTACGGCGATACACTCGGCAACAGCCTCCGTCGCGTGCTCCTATCGAGCATTGAAGGCGGCGCAATCGTTGCATTCAAGATGAACGGTGCCTCTCACGAGTACTCCGCCATCGAAGGAATTAAGGAAGACATGATCGATATCATGCTCAACCTCAAGAATATACGCATCAAATCACATTCAGACCAACCCATTCACATCACCCTCAACAAGAAGGGTGCCGGTGAAGTTCGCGCTAGCGACATCAAACTCCCATCGGAGATTGAAATCGCCAACCCAACCCAGATGATTTGTACCATCGACAATCCAGATCTCACAGTAGATATGGAGATGATTGTAGACACTGGATTCGGTTATCGCCCAGTAGGTCAAATCGACGAGAGCACATCTGCAGATATGATTGCCATCGATGCAGTATTTTCTCCTGTCCTACGCGTGCGATTCCGCAGCGACAAGACTCGTGTCGGCAACGATACCAGTCTCGACCAGCTCACCGTGACTGTCGAAACTGACGGTACTGTGACTCCACAGGAAGCATTTGAAGAAGCAGCCGCTATCCTAATCAACCAGTACACCGCACTCGCTGGTGGTACTCGCGTTGAGTCTGCTCCAACCCCAGGTATTGCTGATGTCAACACCGACGACACGCTATCTCTGCCAATCGAGGAGCTCAACCTGAGCGCTCGTACCGCCAACGCGTTGTCGAACAACGACATCCACACTATTCGCCAGCTTATCGAACTGCAAGATGCTGAGCTCAAAGACCTCAAGGGCTTTGGCGCAAAGGCATACGAGGAAGTTAAAGAAAAACTAGAGGAGTTAAATATCTAATATGCACCGCCACGGATATAAAGGTAGGAAGTTCGGGCGCGAAACTGATCAGCGTCAGGCTCTGATGCGCGGTCTTATTCGCTCGCTTCTCATCAACCAATCAATCACCACTACGACTGCCAAGGCCAAGGAAATGCGCCGCTTCACCGAGAAGCTCATTAGCATCGCCAAGAAACCTTCACTGGCTAATCGTCGCTTACTTATATCTCGCATCAATGACATCGAAGTAGCTAACATGCTCATGGACGAAATCGCTCCGCAAATCAAGCGTGACAGCGGTTATCTCCGCGTCAAGCCTGCCGGCCGCCGCAAGGGCGACAATGCCGAGATGTCCACCATCTCATTTGTCGACACTATCGAAATCAAGGTAGAAGAGCCTAAAGTCGAGAAGAAGACTGAGAAACCTGCAGACAAGAAGCCTGCTGCCAAGAAGGAGGCTAAATAATGAAAACTTTTAGCCAAAAACCAGCCGAAATCAGCCGCGAATGGTACATAGTAGATGCTTCTAGCACTACTTTGGGTCGTCTCGCTACTGTTATCGCTGACAAACTTACCGGCAAGTCCAAAGTCACCTTCACACCACACGTCGACAATGGCGACTATGTCGTAGTTATCAATGCCAAAAACATCCAAGTTACCGGCAACAAGATGACCGACAAGATGTATTACCGCCACAGCGGTTACATCGGCAACCTCAAAGAAGCCACTCTCGAGGAAATCATCGAGAAGAAGCCGGAAATCGCAGTCATCGAAGCCGTCAAGGGTATGCTTCCTAAGAACAAGCTACAACCAGACCGCCTCGCCCGTCTCCGCGTCTTCCCAGGCACTGAACACGACCATACCGCACAGACCCCCAAGGTTCTTGAAATCAAGAAAGGAGGCAAATAATGCCAGCTGCTAAGAAATATACCTTTTCCATCGGTCGCCGCAAGTCAGCCTCTGCTACTGCGCGCCTCTACAAGGGCAAGGGTAACATCACCATCAACAATAAGCCTGCTCTTGATTACTTCAGCGGCAACAAAGCTATGGTCGCCGAAATCGGCACACCACTAGTGATTGCCCAGATGCAGGACAAGTACGACATTACTGTTCTTGCTAAAGGCGGCGGTCTTGCCGGACAAGTTGATGCAATCAAGCTTGCAATTGCCAAAGCACTTGTCACCGAGGCCCCAGATCTTCGTGTTCTCATGAAGAAGGCCGACCTGATGAAGCGCGATCCACGCGAGAAAGAGCGCAAGAAGTACGGACTTCGCAGCGCCCGCAAACGCGAACAATTCTCCAAGCGCTAAACCAAACAAACACATTTCCAGAGATTGCCCTACGGGGCAATTTTTGGTATAATATCTATGCAATTGTCCATTTGACCGCTCCGGACAACAAACCGCACCACATTAAACAATTCACGGGGTATTAGCTCAGTTGGCTAGAGCGCTTCCATGGCATGGAAGAGGTCGAGGGTTCGAGTCCCTCATACTCCACCAAAATGTCTTTACTAAAACCCTGCCAATAGGCAGGTCGTTTTTTATACCAACGAATCAAAAATCGAACGGAACATATTCGTGTTTTCATGTTCACTAAAGTGATTCGAAATCGTCAAATACAGCTTGCATTCCGGTATTAGTTTGCTGATCTTATAAGCGAAATCCGGCGTACACACTAAGTCATACCGACCTTGCACGATATACGTTGGTACAGAAATCTTCGACACGTTCTCAAGTATATAATCTTCTGGCATGAAGCAATTTGTCACCAGATATGATAATTCAATCTGCATATTTGCCGGTTCATACTCATCATACAGACCGGGCGCATCTCGATCATCCAACTTCGCCACACCGCTCTCGAGATAGTCCATTACATAAGTGGACTTCTTTTGTTCATCTGTTGTTCCGTTTAACGACTTATCCAGATGATATTCGATTGGATTGCCACGATTCTCAGCCGGAGTATCTGCTACCACCCTATCCCACAAATCGGGATAGAACACTTTAGCCATATCATACATTCCAAAAATCTCGTTACGCGAACCGCTAAACACACCACCAATCACCAGTGCCTCCAGCATTTCAGGACTATTTATCGCATAATAGAGTCCGAGACACGAGCCCCAAGAATATCCGTGCAAGATAAACTTCTCAATTCCGAAATACTTCGCCACCTTCGTCACGTCCTCAGCCAACTTCTGTGTATTATTGTTTTCGCGAGAACCATATGGCGTACTCTTGCCGCATCCCCGCTGATCGAAGAAAATCACCCGATGTACAGCAGGGTTAAATAGCTGCTTCTTCCAATCCTTCGAGCAACTCCCCGGCCCGCCATGCAGATAGATAATAGGTGTTTTCGCGTCCTTGAGTCCCCAATCCATCGCCCACAACTCATATCCGTCGCCGACACTTATCATTGCTTCTTGGTTGGTGAATTCATCTCTGTTCATAATCTAATTGTACTATAATAGACCTATGGCACAGCACAAAGTCGGATTAGTTCTCGAGGGTGGCGGCATGAAAGGATTGTTTACCGCTGGCGTGCTTGACTTCTTTCTTGAGAAAAACCTCGAGTTCGGAGAGATCATTGGCGTATCGGCCGGAGCTATTCACGCTGTCGGCTTTCTCTCCAAACAGAAACGCCGCTCACTCGATATCACTCTCAGGTTCGTCAATGATAAACGCTATTGCAGCTTAAGTAGCTTACGTAAGACCGGCGACCTATTCAACGCTAAATTCGCGTACTATGAAATTCCTGAGAAATATTTTCCATTTGACCACGATACATTCATGAAGTCAAAGACCAAAGTATTCGCTGTCGCGACTAATACTGACACCGCTGAAGCTGAATATCTCCAAATCAAAGACCTGCGTACCGATGATATCGAAGCCCTGCGCGCATCCGCATCGATCCCGATGCTCTCAAACGATGTTGAATATCGCGGCGAAAAATACCTCGATGGCGGGGTTTCTGATTCAATTCCGCTTAAACAACTCGAAGCCGATGGGTACCCCAAAAACATCGTCGTGATGACAAAGTCTGCCAATTATCGCAAGAAACCCAGCAAAACACACCTAGCAATGAAAAAGCGTTATAGAAACTGCCCGGAATTAATCGAGCGAGTTAAGAACCGCCATACCGAGTATAATGCCTGCCTCGATTACCTCAATAAGCAAGAAGAATCCGGGAAGATATTCGTGATTCGACCATCAAACGATGACACTAAGAGGATCGAAAAAGACACCGCAAAACTCCAGAAATTATATGACGAAGGTTATAACACAGCCAAGAAGCTATACCCTCAGCTTAAGCAGTTTCTAGAGCAATGACATTGACATCTATCACATAGTATGCTATAATGTAACTGAATCGGTTCATGCACATCGCAAGATGTGCATTTTTCATAAGCTATTTTTCTTAGCAGCGCGTTTATCTAACCAATACCAACCATATCCCATACCCAAAGAGCTAACAGTCGTGCCGGTCAACATTGATAGAACCACCAACCAACCGTATTTGTCAACATCCAGGAAATGATACGGAAAATATGAAGACATGCCCATAAAATGAAACTCAAACACTTGGTTCACTCCCAGGATTAAGAATGTCGTCATGTAAATAAGCGGTATAATCAAGAATAGGAACGGGTCGTATTTCTTCAAGCGACCGCGCTCGTTGAACATGACAATGTCGAAGATGATAAATGCCGGAATGATGAAGTGCAGCGAGAACATGTGGAACACAAAATGCGACCAGATACTCGCGCCAGACTCGTCAAATGGCACCAACATCCCCCAGTATCCGACCGAAGCAACCAGCACTAACATCGCCGCAGCGACGCTAAAGCGAGGGTAAA
>Ga0123356_10005812_pt1 | contig 12520 bp, 10 predicted proteins | sample TergutEmb28metaG_2_FD_92546 | JGI IMG/M metagenome (GOLD analysis project Ga0123356, IMG submission 92546) | Embiratermes neotenicus P3 segment gut microbial communities from Petit-Saut dam, French Guiana - Emb289 P3 | ecosystem: Host-associated > Arthropoda: Insects > Digestive system > Gut ... | reverse complement strand
CGTCGACTTATCAGAGCCAAACTATAAAATGTGGTTTGAACCGGCCAAGATAATCGAGATCGACGAAGAAACCATCACTATTGCTCATCCCAACCCCTTTGCTTCTGCCCAGTTTGAAAAACGTTTCAATTCGATGATTAGAGACATTTTGGTAGAAAACGGTTTTAGTAAACCTATTATTAACTGTGTGGTGAAAAAGAAGAAAATCGCTAAGCCTGTGACAAAACTTGAAGAACTAGAAACTATTACTACTCCCCCTCAAACTTTGTCACCTTCGGGGTTAAATAATCTTTATAATTTTGAAAACTTCATTGTCGGTGGGTGTAACGACCTAGCGTACTCTGTAGCCCAGGCGGTGGCTAAAAACCCCGGCTCTCGGCACAACCCTTTCTTTGTTTATGGTGGTGTTGGCCTTGGTAAAACCCACTTAATCCAAGCAGTAGGTAATGCTGTTGAGAAAAATTCTGGTGCAAAAGTGAGGTACTTAACCGCTGAGGAGTTTGGCAATGACTTTATCGACCATATGAAGAGTAAAAAGTCGGGATTTGCTACTAAATATCGTAATGTTGATATGTTGATAATCGATGATGTGCAATTTCTCTCTGGCGGCAGAGAAAAAACCCGGGAAGAATTTTTCAACACTTTTAATGCTTTGTATCAGAAAAATAAGCAAATAATTATTAGTTCTGACAGCCTCCCAGACAATATTGCTGACCTACCAGACCGTTTGAAGAGCAGGTTCAATATGGGTATGGTGGTTGATATTGGTCTACCAGATTTTGAAACACGTTGTGCAATTATTGAGTCTAAAACTACCGAATTGGGATTAAATCTAGACCCTAAGGTAGTGCAGTTTATGGCAGAAACTGTGCGTACCAACATCCGCGAACTTGAGGGTGTAATAAACAAACTCAACGCCTACGTTGAGATGAAGAATTTAGAGCCAAGTATTGACCTTGTGAAGGTTGTGATTAATGACATCCGCCCAGAGCCTGCCAAACACTTCACCCCCCGCCAAATCGTGATAAAAACCGCCGAGTATTTTAACATCAAACCAGAAGAGATACTAAGTCCTAGTCATCGTAAATCGCGTGAACGACAAATCTCAATGTATCTAATTCGTACTGAACTCCATCGGTCTTTCCCAGAAATAGCTAAAGATATTAATAGAAAAGACCACACGACTGTACTTTATGGTGTACGCAAAATAGAAGCAAATATTAAGATTGACAACATTCTTAATGAGCAAGTATCAGCAATTCGGGAAAAATTATATGTGTAAAAACTGTGATTCTAATATGCAAAAGTTGTGGGTGTTTTGTGGAGAATTTTGTGAAAAAATGTGGGTAGAATTTATAAACATTTTCACTGTGGGTAAAAGTTATCAATTTTTCACCAATTTACCCACGATATTTTCACAACGATTTTTCACCCACCAACCTCTATTGGTTTATATAAATTCCCCAGTTTCCACAACACCTACTGCGACTACTTATTATATAAAAGGAGGTGATAAATGAAGTTAACTATCACACAAGAAAACTTATCAAAAGGGTTAAATATTGTATCAAGAATATCAGGACCATCCACCACAGAAATCTTGAGTAACATTTTACTCCGTGCTGAAAATGGACAATTAGAATTAAACACTACTAATCTAGAGGTGTTTATTACTCATTCCACCACCGCCAAAATAGAAAAAGACGGAGTAGTCTGCGTACCAGCTAACCTTATTACCGATTTTGTAGCAAATTTACCAAAAACTAATATTAAAATAGAAACTAGTGATAATAAACTTAAAATCACTGCTGGGAATTACAAATCGACTATCAATACTATCAACCCAGACGATTTCCCCACCACTCCTAGCGCTAAATTTACCACGAAGCTTTCTATAGGTAGCGAAGAATTTAAAAATTCCACCACCCAGGTTGTAGGGGTGGCTAGTACGGATATGTCTCGCCCTATTTTAACTGGTATTTATTTCCATACCAATAAAAATAAATTATACTTAGCCGCTACTGACGGGTATCGTTTAGCAGAAAAGTGTCTTCGTGATGAAAAATCAGAAGTTTCTATTATTGTGCCAACTTCTACCATCAACGAAGTGAACCGTCTCACTGATAAATTAGAGGATTATATACAAATTTCTAATAACGATGAGCAAATTAAATTTGTTGCCAAAGAAACTGTACTGATATCACGTCTAATAGACGGTAAGTTTATAAATTATGAATCATTAATTCCCTCTACCACCGACAACCAAGCTATTGTTGATAAATCAGAATTCATCCAAGCGGTCAAAGTAGCAGAGCTTTTTGCTCGCGAAGCCGCCGAATCGATTGTTTTGAAAACTAATCAAGAAAAGCAATTACTAGAGATTAATTCCATCACCACCGAATTTGGTGACAACAACAGTAGAATCGAAGGCGAAATTAGTGGCAACAGCACTGTGACACTAAATGCAAAATACCTACTCCAGGCGCTTAGTAGTATCGAAGGCGAAAAAGTAAACTTCAACTTCTCTGGCAAACTCGCCCCTGTCTTAATCAAGGGTGTTAGTAATGACTATAAACACATAATTATGCCAGTTAAGTCATAATTCCTATATAATAATAAGATGATTGAAAAGCTCAGGGTGCAGAATTTCCGCAAACATCGCGACTATGGTGTGGAATTTGCGCCAGGAATTAATTTAATCATTGGCCCTAACGGCAGTGGTAAAACTTCTTTAATAGAAGCGATACATATTACTATGCGCGGTAAATCTTGGCGCTCTAATTTCGGCGAAATCACTAAAAAAGGTGCTACCTGGTGGCGAATAGACTGCGATGAACGAACAGTAAAATTCCAAGATGATAAAAAAGTTTTTGAAATTGACCACAAAAAACACTTTCTTTTACCAGAAATTTTAAAGAAGTCAGTGGTGTTGTTCGAGCCTCAAGACCTCAACCTACTTTATAGTTCACCTGCCCGGCGGCGCGATTATATCGACAACTTTATCTCTGGGTTAGAGGAAAATTATCGCAAAACCATCAGTAAATATAATAGAATTCTCAAACAGCGTAATTCCCTACTAAAAAAACTCGCACCCCAGTCGGAACTGTTCGTTTGGGATATACAGTTTGCCAAATTAGCCGCAGAAATTGTTCAAACCCGGAAAAAATACCTGAAAATTATTAACAAAAGTATCAATGAAGAATACCAAAAAATCGCTAAAAGTGGTGTAAAAATCGCCTTAAAGTACCAAGGAAGTTATGAAACCGAGCAAGAAATCCTTGGTGCTCTCAACCACAACTACCAATACGAAACTATACAAGGTTGCACCTCTGTTGGCCCACACCAGCACGATATCTTGTTTTTATTTAACAAGAAAACCGCTGTTACTACCATTAGCCGCGGCGAAAACCGCTCACTAATTCTGGCACTAAAAAACCTCGAGTACAGCCTCAAAAAATCCGACCAACCACTAATTTTACTAGACGACGTGTTAAGTGAATTCGACGAAGCCCACCAAAAAAACCTCCTAGCAACTTTTAAAAACGAACAAGTAATAATCACCGGTGTCAAAACCCCCACAAATATTAAAAAAGCGAAGATTATTAAGCTGTAATACTATTTTTCATTCGGGTCGGTGGAGGCGAGGCGAGTTTCGGTGGCTGAGGCGATGATATCGATAATAACGTGATTCTGGCCGGCGAAGAATAGGCCGCGTCCGCGAGGGAAGTTGAGCAGAGACTTCTTTTCATTGTCGGTTAGCTTGAACAGCTGTGCTAGGGAGTCAATTGCCGAAGTTGACTGTTTCATAAACAAATGCATCGAAGCGTTGGCAACCACAGCTTTACCCATAGCGCTTTCCATAAAGTCACCTACATCTTGAGTGATAGTCGTTAGGCCTAGGTTGTATTTACGGGCACGTTTAGCAATAGAAAACATAAAGTTAGCGGCGTCTTCATACCTCATTAACTGCCACGCCTCATCAACAATCAGCATGCGCCGGGCGTTGCGAGTACGTACAATGTTCCAGATGTGAGAAAGCACAATATACATCGCCACTGGGCGGAGTTCTTCCTCTAGATCGCGGATGTTAAACACCACCATAGTGTTGTTAATATCAACATTACTTTGTTGGCTGAAGATCCCCGCAAAAGTACCCGTGGTGTATTTGCGCAGGCGTTGTGCTAGGGATGGCCCGGTACCACCCATATGTGAAAGCGTGTCATACAAGTCAGCAATCACCGGCGGGGTGTTTGAAAAAGTCGACGGGTCAGAAGTGATACCAGCGCGAGCATAAGTGTCGATCAAAGCTTGGTCAAGGTCAGCTTCTTCCTCTTGAGTCAAGGTCGTCATTGTTGTTCCGCGGTCGCTCATTTGGGTGTTGCCGAGCATTTGGCGGAACAAACCATGCAAAGTAATCAAATTTGACTTTAGAGCATCTGTATTGGCGTCATCGGCATCAAACACACGTGGCAAGTCAAAGGGGTTGATGCGAGTGTCGGAGTTTAGACTCAAGCGAATGTGTGAGCCGCCCACTGCTTCGCAAACTTTCTGATATTCGTTTTCTGGGTCAACAATAATAACCTCTGTGCCTATCATCATTGTGCGCAGGGCCTCCAGCTTCACAGTAAACGACTTACCAGCACCAGACTTCGCAAACACTACCATGTTGGCGTTTTCTAGACTCCAACGGTCGAAAATCACCAGGCCGTTGTTGTGAAGGTTGACCCCATACAAAATCCCAGTGTCTTGGGTCAAATCTGCCGAAGTGAACGGGAAAGATGTCGACAACGCCGAAGTATTCATATTTCGGCGAATCTGTAACTGGTCTGTTAATTGCGGTACGGTAGAATTCATACCCTGCTCTTGCTGAGACGAGGCGACTTTTGTCAGCACCATTTGCTGACCCAGTTGTGATTCTAGTTTGTGTTGTACAAACTTTAGTTCATCCAGCGAATCAGTATAGATTGTCAAATACAGCCCTAGTCGGAAGAATTTTTCCTGACCTGTGGTGATCATATCTCGCAGCTCTTCAGCATCCTGATACGCTGCCTCGTTGCTTGGGTCGCGCACTTTGCCCTGCTCGGCGTTGATTTGCATCGAAGCCTCGAGCTGAGTTACTTTTTTGCGCAAGTTATTTAAAATCACTTGTGAGTCAACAGGGTAGACAAACATCGACACATCCAAAACCTCGTCCATGTTGATGATGGGCGACAACCACCCAGTAAAAATCGTTCGCGGGTAGCCATAGACATACATTGTGCGAGCGTATTTTGTCCCCAAACGGAAGTAGCCAGCGTGAAACTCCAAAGAACTCGGCGCAATAATATCGCGCAGGGTCGTCGCACCCTTTTGAAATGCGGCATTGACCGCGGCAGCTTCTGCCATGGTGGCGTTGGCGCGCGGATCTTGGCTCTTCGGCTTGTCAAAAAATCCCATTATTGTCCCCCTGGTTTGGGCGCTTCACCTTCACCCTTTTTCACAAACAACGACTCAGTATATTGACGTAGCTCCCCTATCGGCCCGCTGAGCGCCGTGTCTGGGTTGTAGAAATTGTAATACAGTTCTCCTAGTGCCTTGGTGGGCAACTGCCCCGCTCGCACCCCGATATTCATCAAACCAGAAAGCACGGTGCTAACGCGGTTCTTCATTTCGTCCTTCGCTTTGGAATAATCCGCCGCGTTAATCTTAATATGAGTTTTAGGCGTGATCTCGGCAATAGCGTTGTCTTTCAGTGCCTTGAGGTTTAGTTCATTAGTATCGTCTCCGCCGATTTTGTATGGAATTACCACAAAGAAGTCCTTACGCATAATATTCGCCTGCTGAGAAATGTCAAAAATAAAGTCTAGATAGTCGTCCATCAAAACTCCTAGCAGCATATTTTCCTGTTCGCCCCGGATTTTTTCTAATTTGTCCAAATATGGCTTGATATCGATCCGCCGAGACTGAATGATAACCTGGATGGGAAAATTAAGAGTGTTTAAGAAATTCTGATAAGAATATTCAATTCCGTCACGCTCCTCATTACTCATCAAGTCATAATTGATCGACTCACAGGCTACCACAGCTCGAAAACTACCGTCGTTCATCACCATCATGTTTTCGCGAATCTCGCTAATCAACAGAGAACTCTGAGCGGTATTCATTTGTTCTTGTTGCTTTTTGGTCAACTTGGGTGGTTCAGCAGGTTTCTGCTGAGGTAGAGCTTGAGGGGGTGGCCCAGTTGGCTGAGGTGCCCCTGGTGGAGGAGGCATTTGCGGAGCGGTGGTGGAAGTTAAATTCTGAGCCGTAGGCTGCAACTGTGCCTGAGAAGCCGCCTGAATGTCGGTAGAATATTGTGGTGGCGGGGTTGTGGGTGGCGGAGCAGGCGCTGGCGCCGGAGGAGGGGCAGCAGGGGCAACCTGCGGCTGATTCGCCGGGTTTGGCAGAGACTGACTATTGCTTGGTTGCATTATTCCCACCCTTTCACTTTAAGCATTAACATCTTTCATTATACCAGGTTGTGGCGGCGCTTGGCTAGCCAGCTTTTCGTCAATACTCTGCGCCACCGCACTGGTATTCTCAAATTTGTCGTGCTGATTAGCGGCCTGCAAAGCCTCCGATGCCACGTGTTCGTCGATATTCTCATTGGGTTTAAATTCCACTCCCCGCGTGCTCCAGCCGGCGGTGTCAAGCACATCAGCCAAGAAAGAAATTCTATTCACAGCATCTGCCCCGCGAATATCCTTAGTAGGAGGAATTTCCTCAACTGGCGTGGCGTCAACCTCCACTTTTTGCTCAGTGGAACCAGCTTTCCAGATTCGTTTTTTTGGTATAAAAATAAATTTTAGTATTGCCAACAAATAAGTCTCCATCGGCTGATCTTTACGCAAGGGCAAAGCCAAAGCCAAACCTCCTACCAAAAACGGCAACGGTATTAACCCTAGTGGCAAAAAGGCAGATCCCAGCACCCACATCAAAACCCCCGCGGCGCCGGCAATCAGCAAATAAATAAACTGCCGAAAACTAAACGGCCCGAGGATTTTATCATCCGCTTCCACATTCTGCGGCACTTTATACTGCCCCATAAAGCCTAGTATATCATACTTATGTTAAAAAATGCGCTTCTGGCGGATGGGGAGGGATTCGAACCCTCGGAGAGCATAAGCCCTCATCAGTTTTCAAGACTGACTCCTTAAACCACTCGGTCACCCATCCGCTGTGAATTATACCAGATTTATGCTATGATTAACAGGCGCCTGGAGGGGTACCCAAGTGGCTGAAGGGGACGGTTTGCTAAATCGTTAGTATGGAGAAATCTGTAGCGAGGGTTCGAATCCCTCCCCCTCCGCCAGGCAAATTCAAAACTGATGTTTACATCAGGTTTGAGTTTGGCTTGGAGGTGCGGATTCGACCCTCGCCAATTTGGAGCGAAGCGACAAATTGTAGCGAGGGGGCGGGCGGAGCGTTGCGCAGCAACCATCCCTCCCCCTCCGCCAGGCCAAAATGCGTGCCCGTAGCTCAGCTGGATAGAGCGCAAGCTTGCGGAGCTTGAGGTCGTACGTTCAAATCGTATCGGGCATACCAATGAAAAATGATGAGGTTCACCTCGTCATTTTTCATTGGTTCTGTTCTGATGTGACTTGAAGTACGACGCGCCAGATTTTATCTGGCGCTAGGTCGCACGGTCGTGTAGCGCAGCGAAGCGAAAGAAAGCGCCGTCAGGCATTTTCTTTCGCGAGCAAGCGGAGGAGCGGAGGCGAAGCCGGAGCGATAATCGTATCGGCCTCCTAATTATTCGCCACAAACGGTAGTAAAGCCAGGTGTCGGGCGCGCTTGATAGCGACCGAAAGCTGGCGCTGCATTTTGGCGCTGAGGCCAGTTTTGGCGCGGGTTTCTATCTGCCCGTAACTGTCAATGTATCGCCCCAAAACCTTCACGTCTTTGTAGTCAAAGTACTTTGGTTGATTAGTTTTTCGCTTTTGCATCATACTCCTTAAAACGGTATCTCACTTAAGTCTACTTCCCCGTCTTCTGGGACATTCACTACTGGGTTGTCATCGCTAGCCGGTGCGGGTGTAGAACCACCACCTGCTCCAGCGCCTTTGCCATCGTTGACAAAACTAAATCCATTGACCGACACACTCAACTTTGAACGGTTTTTGCCAGTTTCTTTGTCTTCCCAGGTGTCTTGTCGCAGCGAGCCTTCCACCAAAATCTGCCGACCTTTGCTGAAATACTTCGCAATTGTCTCACCCCGCGCCCCCCAAGCATCACAGTCAATGAAGTTGGTGCGCTCTTGTTTGGTGCCGTCTTTGCCCATCCACGATTCGTTTACCGCAATTGAAAAACTCGTCACCTGCCCGGCGCCCGCTTGGCGGGTCTCTGGGTCGCGTGTCAAATTCCCTAGTAAAACTACTTTATTGTATGCCATTATTTGTCCTCCCAAGCACCTGACCGATGATATCTCACGATGCTTCTTTCATTACTTAACATTATTCTTGCTCCTGATCATCGTTCAGGTGCTTGGCTCCGCTTTCCTTATTCTCCTGATCATCGTTCAGGTGCTTGGCTTCGCTTTCTTCTTCCTCTTCTTCGTTTTTAGCTTTTTCTTTCCTATCTTCCTCCGCCAAAGCCTTGATCTTCAAGTCAACTTTTACAAGCAAAAACCGCAAAACTTCGCTGGTAATATTCAGCGTGTCGTTAATCGCCTGCGGAGCGGTACTAGGCAGTTCCAGCGTGTAAACACTATAAATAGCGTGAGTTTCTTTTTTAATAGGATAGGCCAATTTTCGCCGTCCCCATTCGTCAACCGCCAATATTTTGCCCCCCGCACCCTCGATAATACCAGCGACTTTCTTTGTTGCCGGCTTGATATCAACCTCCAAGTCTGGGTGATACAATACGACAAGTTCGTACTCCTTCATTCTAAGATTTCTCCTTTGGAATCCATTAAATTGTTATTGGATGCTGACTTTCTCATACGTCAGCTGAGTTATTAACAGAGTAATTATATCAAGACTATTCTATTTCGTCAAGAGCATCAAGAGAACTAACAAGCACCTCGCGAGGTTTGGTGCCGTTCTTTGGCCCTACCACGCCAGATTTTTCCAGCTGAATCATAATTCTAGCCGCTCGCGGGTTGCCTACGTCAAAGTTTACGGCAATAGAATTTGTGGTTAGGGAACCATTGTCTATAGCAAACTGTGCCACTTCTTCAAACAAAGCATCACGTCTGGTTTCTCGCCCACCGCCTCCCATCACCACGCCGCCGCGCCCGGAGCTCTGAACATTAGTCGCCAAAACTTCTGGGTCATAATCGGCTGGGCCGTTTTTCACTTTAATAAAGCTAGACACCTTGTTGACTTCATCATTGTCCACGTTGGCTCCTTGAATACGGCGCAACACCGAGCTATCAGCAGTCTGTAGCAACATGTCTCCCTTACCCAGCAGTTTCTCGGCGCCAGTAGTACCGATGACCACATTCGACTGAACATAATTACTTACAGCAAAAGCCACTATTACTTGAATATTGGCTTTGATTAACCCCGGAACAGTCTTTTGGTCTGGGCGCTGAGTGGCCAATATAACGTGGAGTCCCGCGGCGCGCCCCATTTGCACAATGTCTATAATCAGTTTCTCAACGTCTTTACCAGCATTCATCATTAGGTTAGACACTTCATCAATCACCACCACAATTTGCGGTAATTTAGTTAGTGCTTCTTCCCCTTCTGCTAATTCCTCTTTTTTCTGCTGGCGGACTTTATTGTTGTAGTCAACAATATTTAGCACAGACTCTTCCGAAAACAGTTGGTAGCGTCGTTGCATTTCGCTAATCGCCCAAGTTAGCGTTCGCAACATGTTGGTGGGGTCTTTCGATACGTCAGTAATGATAGGCGTAATAAGGTGCGGAATATCTTTATAACGTTCTAACTCTACACGCTTTGGGTCGGCCAAAATAAGTTTCAGCTCACTGGGCTTTTTGCTATACAACAAACTCATCAATAAAGAATTAATCAACACAGATTTACCAGACCCCGCTTGACCAGCTACCAACATATTACAAGTGCTAGAGTCTGCTAGGTCCACAAATATCGCTTTATTGTTCGTGTCACGACCCACGGCGATTAACAAACTGTCCTCGGAACGGTTAACCCACTCTGGCTCGTTAAACAAATCACTCAACAACACGTTGGCAATCTTGGAATTCGGCACCTCGATACCAACCTCTTGCTTGCCGGGAATAGGCGCCTCCACTCGCACCTGCTCGGCTTTGAGAGCGGAACGAAATTCGTTATCCAATGAAGCTACATGCTTCATTCTGGTGCCAGACTTCACTCGAAAAGCATACTGTGTGATACGCGGGCCAATGTTGGCCACCACATCATCAATTACTTTAATATCAAACTGCGCCAGAGTGTCAATAATAGTTTGACCGTTTTTCTCAATATCGCCAGGGTCGGCCACGGACTTGGCTTTGTTTAACAAATTTACCCCCGGGAACACCCAATCAGAATCGTTGGGCGAAGTGTTAGGAGTGGCTTTCGCTAGCATAGGTGCAAGTTTAGGTTCGGCATTGTTTCTTATAATCTTGCTGGGGCCTTTGGCTTCCTCGGCTTCGGCCATACGCGCGATTTCCTTATTCTTTTTCTCGCCCTCAGGGTCTTTTTCGCGACCAAATAGTTTTTTAATACCATTAATAATTTGCGACGGAGTAATTGCCAGCACAAACATCAGCAGAACCAAACACAACACCACTAATATAAACGCCATCACCGGTGTGTCAAAGGCCCCGGCGAAAATCTGCGCGTCTATCAGCCAGCCAAGAAACCCACCACCTTGCCCTGTCAATGGTTCAGTAGATACTTGCAAGCGCGTGGGGTCATCGAGGAATAGCTGGGCAATACCAGCCGAAAACCACAGGAAAAAAGCCGTGGCAAACCACGTCACCGGCGAGATTCTATTCTCCTCAGCGCGGAAAATCTGCACTGCCTGCCAGAGGAACAAAAACGGCATTACAAAAGCCGCCCAGCCTATCAGCCAGAGCAAAGCCCCCGCCAAGCCCACTGGGAAAGACCCGCCGATGTCTAGTAGTCCCAGGAAGGCAATGATGCCAAAAATTACCAAAAAAACCGCCCCCACCTGACGCCAAAAACCGCCCGGTAGCACGTGTTGCTTGGTTTCCTTCTTCTTTTTGCCGGAGCCTTTGGGGCGTCCGGGCCCTCGCTTTCTAGCCATCCCTCACCACTTCCTTTTATTACTAGTTAGTTTTTTTACCATAATTTTTTTCCTTTTTCATTATATCATCTTTTCTAAGTTTAGAAGTGGTGAGGGATTTTTGTTCAATACGAACAACTTCGGGACGTATTCATCCCGTTAGATAATTTCATATCTAATGGGATAAACCCTACGGCTCTATTATAGCATAAACGTAATAAAATTGCAATAGTAAAATATAATTGCTATACTCGGGTAAAGCGAAAAAGGAGTCTAGGTATGCACGAGTTTAGCAAAGGTGGTAGCGAGCCAAATTTTTACAACAAACCAAGCATAGAGAGCATTGATAACTATCTGTATGCCACTACTGGGTATCACCATAACGATCCCTATCCCCCAAGTACTTATATTACAGACAACGAGTATTGGCATAGCCTACGAAGCAACGATACCTTGCTACGATCTGCCCTAGCGCCCAGACTTGATCCTTATGCTCATCACGTAGGAGAAGTAGAGTTTACTGGCCGTAATATCGTCGAACATATTTTATCAGACCCGACAAACGTAAACCCTGACATTTTTCAAGATGCAGTCAATTCAGTCTTGTCTAATCATGACCTAGCTAATGACGGTGCAATTACCTCCCCGGGTGGAACAATGTTTGATTTAGTGTTGGCTAATCGCACACTGGAACTAACCGAAAACCAAAAGCAATTTGCGATTGGCGAAGTTAAAGAATCGCTTCGTCATGCTCTGAAACGCAGCGAGTTTAATTTTGAAAGCGAAACCGCTAATTGGGTAGAAATGGATCACGAACGTGGTATCGCCCTTGGTGCCAGATACCTCCTGGTGACTCACCCTAGCCTTAGCGACCAAGCGAGCGAACTAATACCAGAACTCTACACCAAAGACGAGTTCGATATGCTGATGACAGGGCTAATCCAGCATGCTATGGAAGGGTACTGGGCTAACGATGATGAACCTGTTATACAGCGACCCGAAAAGGTCTGGACAATATCTGAGGCCGAGATAGAAGAGTTCGGTCGAGCTGGTGATATTGACAGTATAAAAACAGATGTTAGCATAATTCGTAATTTAATGAATAATCGCCCTAGCGATTGGGGTGATTTCGATCCCCAAAAATACTCAGTTTTTATGCACCCAGATAATTCTTATTGGTATGAAGGTTAGACTATTTTCTTAGACCAAGTTTGTCAATAACTTTTTTGTAGGTAGCGAAGTCGTTTTTCTCGAGGCTTCGTAGTAGTTTCTTGCGCTTGCCAACCATTTGTAGTAGGCCGCGACGTGCCATGAAGTCGTGCTTATG